>Ga0116226_10001534_pt1 | contig 20035 bp, 14 predicted proteins | sample S1TSphfallax_FD_89692 | JGI IMG/M metagenome (GOLD analysis project Ga0116226, IMG submission 89692) | Host-associated microbial communities from peat moss isolated from Minnesota, USA - S1T2_Fa - Sphagnum fallax MG | ecosystem: Host-associated > Plants > Peat moss > Unclassified | place: USA... | reverse complement strand
CTCCTAGGGTAAGGGCAAAATAAGGGGGTCACAAGAGATGAAATTGAGCACAACCTGATTTAATTAGTAAGGCTATTTGTTGAGGCCCTTAGTGCACATAAAGCTCCTTCAATTTAAATATTTATTGTGATACCCAATAGGTACTTTACCAGGTAGGAATTAGGAACTTTTTTTTTTAAATAATTTTAAGTTGAAACTGAAAGTTCCTCATCAAAGAAGGTGGAATTATTACTCTTATATGCCCAGGAACAACAAGTGGCAAGCCCTACAAGGCCAGGGTGAACCAACACGGTGGGTATCTTCACCCTCTTGAGTGAGGCCTCTCTAGTGGTCAAAATAAACCCAAAAATATGTTAGATTTGGACTCCGAGACTGCAATCTAACCTGAACCTGCAATCATAACTGGTGGGAGTTCTCATGGTGTTTAATTAGGTTAATATTTAGATAACATCATGTAAAGAAAGAATGGCTTAACATGTTAGTTAGCACTGCATTAAAAGTTAATGAATTTTATTTTTATTCGTTCACAATTAAGATAATTATGGAAAAGCATTTTGTTAACCTCAAATCTTTAGAAGAAGCCCAATATACATTGCAAAGCAAATCAAATTGGTATGCTTCAATGTTTAGGGTTTAATTTAACATTGATGTTAAAGCCATTTAAAAAGCTACTATCTAACATTGTGATTTTATATTTAAGGGGTTAGTATCACCCAATGTTAAGGTTGCAATGTTAAAATTGCCTTAACAACCTTATCATCATCATGTGGCAATTTGGCCAATGTTAACATCATGAAACACAAGCATCTACACTTTATTTTTTTGCAATCCATCTGCACCAAGCAATGGCTAGCAACCACATTTGCCTTTGTCAATATTGTTATGTGAAGTGTGTTTAGACTTGCATCAACATGTATTTTCTCTCCCCTCCTTTTGTTTTGTGCTTATCTTTTTATGTTCAATGCATTCCAATTTTTATGCATTTTAGAGGTCTTTGTGCTTGTGCTTTCACTATGTGTTTACTTTCATCATTTATTTACATTTTGTTGCTTTTGCCCATAGGGAAGAGATTCACTCATTGGCCAATGTGAAGATGACAAGTGTTCATAGAATGATATTTTTCACATGGATGTAATTTCCATGTTTGGGTGGATGTAACATTAAATACATTAGGTTTTCAAATAGTTGAATGTTGTAGGTTTTCATAACCATTGAGAAGTTGAGAGGATACACTTCTTCAACCAAGCTTTCTACTATTGGAATTATAGCTCTGGGTAAAATGACGAATGTTAATAACCATGTGAACAACCTTCATAAATTGCAAGATCTCAAGGACAAAACTATGGATTTGGTAAGATCTTTTTTTCTATATTTTTTTTAATGTTTTTTGCTACAATGAAACAATGAATGATGTTGATGTATTTATCCCTTGCTTTTTTTTGGTGTTATTCTTTTTTTAAAGGAAAAAAATCTCTTTTTAATTAAGGAAGGAGGACTCTTGCCTCCTTGATGCTATTGTTGTTGTTGTGGTGTGATGATATATTATCCATTTGAAGCAAGCTTGGTTTGTTGTTTATTTTGGAATCCTTTCCAAGATTGTCATGTCATGGTATGTGTGTGTATCTAAAACAGGGTGCTATAATAAAACTACCCATGGGAGGGGGATGATGATATATGCATCACCTGAGTCCATGGCCTTATGTATTCATAGTTTGTATTTTTCGTGGCATTTGTTCATGTGTGCAACAATGGAATTATAATCAACTTGAATGGTAGTAATAATGCAAGATCAAGTGCACAAAGCATGGGTGTAACAAATGGAAAAACTTTTGTAAATTGCAAGTTATGAAAGAGATGACGCATGCAAAGAATGCCTCCATCTGCAACAATGTCTTTCTCACTTGCCAAGCTTAAATGAGTCTACCTTAAATGAAAGCATGCCAAACATAGGGTTAGAAGGTGTTTTGGAGTTTACTATAAACACACATATCTGCAACAACAACAACAACAATAGTTTGAAGAACTTCACCAACACTTAGAGTGTCGCAACCTTGGCCTTGGGCTCATGACCAAGGTAAGGGCTTACAAGGTTGCGAGCCAAGAGGGAGGCCCGGGAGTCACACTGCATGTTCCCAGGAATGTAACAAAGTGTGAAAGAATGAACCCTCACACTCCCAAAGGAGCTTCCATTTTGGGAGTTTGAATCCCGGTGGTGACGCACTCCTAAGTCCCTTGTTGAACCCACTTGAGGGTTCAACTATGTACAGTTGCGGAAAGTTGGGACTTGGAGGGCGCTCTCGACTTCCAGCACTATAGAGGGGTAGAGGGGCGTGCTAGAAGTCCCGGGATTAGACTAGGAAGAGGGACTAGAAGATCAATCTTGAATCTGCACCCAAAACCAACCACACGGGGGTTAGTTCACACTCGAGACACCCTTGGGTGTTGGGACAAGCCACGGGCACTTTGACACACAAGACTCACCACGGCCCAGACTCGGGGGAAGCCACCACCTTCCCCCATATATTATTCTCGGCAATGCTCCACGGGGTCTACATCCAAATGGCTCTTTTTCCCGGGACTCCAAAGTTGGAGTCCCGAAATTGTCCCGAAATTGTCCCGGTTGGAGTCCCTGGACTTTGAACGCTTGTAACTCCCGACTACAGAGTCTGATCGCGACGAGGTCTAAACCAAAGTTGTAGCCCTCGTCGAGATCTTTTCAACGCCATGTCACACTTTCAATTCGTAGGTCGGGAAAAGGTTGATTCCCGACTTTTAGTGGTCGGGAGTCAAACTGGCAGTTTGACTCCCGGCCCTTCTTTTGCCCATAACTTGGGCTGCAAATGTTCAAATGACCAATGCGAGGCCATTTTCGATATCTATGCTTCAAGACCTTTTCAATGACACCAAGAACACCTCAATGCGAGGTGTTTTGGGTCTTTCTGTCGAGCTTTAAACATTCAGGAGTCCCGGGGGACTCCAAATCCCTAACTTTGGGAGTGGGAGTTTCATCCTCCCACTTCACCCAAAGTAAGGTTGCGACATGTGGACTCCCGGATTTTTAGAGGGCAATTGTAGGGGTCAAAATTCAATGGATTGAAGAGTTCCTTATATCATTACAAAGTTCTTGGAACTTAAATGTCTAAAATGGGCTTGCATGACCCATTTGGACATATGAAACACAAGTTATGGCCAAAAGAAGGGCCGAAAGTCAAATTGGCAATTTGACTCCCAACCACTAAAAGTCAGGAATCGACCCAATTTCCTTGCGTGCAGGTGATGTACGACATATGGTTGGAAAGCTCTCAACAAGGGCTACAACTTTGCTTTAGACCTCATCTCAATCAAAGATCTACACGAAAAGTTATTGGGACCCAAAGTCGTGGAAGTCCTAACTTTGGCAATTTCAAGACTCCCATTTGGGAGACCCAGGACAAAATGTCATTCGGATGTGGGCCTTGTGGAGAAGCATGGAGTATATTATAAGGGGGAAGGTGGTGGCTTCCTCCAAGTCTAGGCCGTGGTGAATCTTGTGAGTCCGAGTTTGCCCGTGGTTCGTTTTAGCACCAAAAGTGCTCTAACTATGCATTAACTAACTTGTTATTTGGTTTTGTGCAAATACGTGTGAGTGATTAAGTGCTTGTCATTTTTTCTAGTCCCATCCCGGAGCTTTAGCACACCCCTCTACCCCCAAAGTAGTGTGAGCCAAGGAACGTGCCCCAATTCCTTGCTCTTATGTTGTTTTCACCTCATACTCACCTTTGAGTTTAGTAAGGAGCTTGGGAGCATGTCATGGAGTTGCATCAATCCCATATATCATCCCCCCATGTTTTTTCACTAGTACACCATGAACAAGAAAACATTATTAAACATTCACATGATTCAGTTTGGGTGTTCCAACATCTAGACGTTCCATCCCTAAATTTGTAGTATTCACTCCATACACTCCCTCAAATCCATTCACTATATGAATAATGCTTTATGAGTGAACTTGAAAGTATAAAACAAGTCATTACAATGTTAGATTTTCAACATCAAGTAGGGCATCAACAACATCATTAGTTGCTACAACAATGTTCATATGAGCAAACAAACCACAAGTTTGAACAACAACCATTTCCTCATATGCAACAATGGAGCAAACGTCAAAAAATTCAATCCAAAGAACAAGCTCTTGTGCGTCAACAATCAACACACAATCCTCAAGACAATGTATTCACCACTGTATATGTATCACAATAGCATATAACATGGCAATTTGTATCTATTGGTGATGCCTATTTTTCTCCACAATATATGTGCTCATCATCACCTCATTCCAATAATATAAATTTACCAACTATTTTGCCTTCATAGTGGTTCAACAGTGGCTTCCCTTTTAAGTCTTTTCAAGCTATGTGATATGTCAAAGCCCAACTCAATGCATCCAAGATCTAGGCTAGTTCATATGTTAGAGCCACTTGAGGCAAACCCATAGGTGATGTTGAACTCCTTGCTAGAGAAAGGAAAGCTTCTCCACGTAGTGATGTAAATAGCACCATTGTTACAAACTATGATATTGGCTAGGCCCTTTTCACAATGAGAATATCCACCTCCAATCCTTGACATAGTTAACATTCCACAAGTGCCTATATCATCTTCACCTTCCTATGATTTTTGGATAGTGATCACAAACATGGATCCAATGGTTGTAAGGCATCTTAATTCATATAATGTGGTGCATCTTTTGGGACCTACCTACATTCAAGATAACATCTCTTGCCTTCCATCACCTCTTTCATCAACTTTAACAACCCCTTGTGTTGTTGGTCTTGCATCTCAAGGTATCATGCACATGAATAACATCATGGGTCATGTGATCCCAAATGAAATAATGTTACATCAACCCCTTTAATATGCCAAAATCCATTGATCATATGGATTACACACTAGACTGAACCTTCTAGTGACCCTACACAAGGTGTAACTTTTGCATCAGTCAACCCCAACCCCAGTCAAGCAAGAATCTTGGGTAAATGAACAAATTCGCGAGGTGCTTGGTGCATTGTGTGTGTTGGAAAAATGTTTTTTGTGTTACTGTTATTGATGATGATGATGATAATGACTAACGTGTGTGTGGAATTTTCTCCCTCTGCATTTGTGAGGTATTTATTTACTACATCAATTAATCAATCCCCCCCCTTTTGTTTACTATCAGAGTAATTTTCAAAGATACTAACAATAGTTTTGGGGTATTGAAAACCTTTTATGTCTACTTTTAGGTTGCATTATCCATGGTGACATGTGTCTTCTTCTTCTTCTTCCACATGCCATCTAGCATAATTCATCTAACAATTGTCTTATTCCTTTTGCTATGGCCCCTTTTATAGTTGCATGCCCTAATATCAATCAAGGCTTTGTGGTGGCTTGCAATAAAAATATTTTTTCAAGTAACCTATGATGGAAGAGTAATTCTTCAAAAAGTGCAACCATTGTGGTGGCTAGTGGGGTTGACTTGGTGGTGTGCAATGGTAAGATAAAAAGTTGTAGCTTTTGTTAAGGGACTAACAAAATGAGTTCCAGAGGTGTACACTATCTATTAATAAATTAGGTCAACATATATATTCATACATTCCTTTATGGCTAATGAAAGGCGAATCTCATCATCACCTTCCTTTTGCATTTCTTTCTGATGCAATGCAGCATTGCATCAACGATGCTCAACTTATTGTTCTTATATGGTCATTTCTTTGGAATGGAGATGTATGTTACAATTTTGGATGAAAATTGCATCCTTTCTATCAGGGTTGACTCCCAAGCGGTATGTTACATTGTTTCCCAAATTGTTGTAACATGAAAAAATTCAAACATTTGGAATGCTACAGGTAGAAAACAAGGGGCTTGTGGAGTTCTAGTCTATTTAAATATATGTTGGCTATGGTTTGCAGGGTCAAAGTTTGGAAGCTATGGTACATTTCTACCTACACAAGCTCATCCACTTCCATGTTTGCAAATCCCCTTCCACCTCCACATGCACTAGACCCTGCTAGTGTTTTGGTGAAATGCAATTTGGAGGTGATTTGTTAAATTAGAAGTTTCTAATTTGTTTTGGTTCTTCTTTGTTTATTATTCAACTAGGATGAAAAGCATGTATTTGAAGGAATTTACTCAATTTTGATTACTAGGAGGTTCTACTTATTGTTTAGGCAACAACTTGGTTACTGCATAGTTGGAACATTTTGGTGCATGGATGAGCCGTAGGCAAACACGGATTCACAAGACTCACAAGACTCACCATAGCCCGGACTTGGGGGAAGCCACCACCTTCCCCTTTATAGTATTCTTTGTGCCTGGCCATGGGGCCAACACCCAAATGTCATTTTGTCCCGGGACTCCCAAGTTGGAGTCCTGAAATTCCCTAAATTTGGACTTTCGCAAATTTGGGGGCCCATAACTTTGTGTGCAAACCTCCAATTGAGGTGAGGTCTAAAGCAAAGTTATAGCCTTTGTTAAGAGCTTTTCAATGGTATGTGCAACGCCATATGCATGCAAGGAAATCAAGGAGATTCCTGACTTTTAGTGGTCAAAAGTCAAATTAGCAATTTGACTCCTGACCCTTCTTTTGGCCATAATTTATGTTTTAAGTACCAAATGGGTCATGCAAGCCCATTTTAGACATTTACGTTTCAAGATCTTTTCATTGATATAAGGAACTTTTCAATCCAGTGAGTTTGACCCTTGCATTTGCCTTTTGAAGGTTTGGGAGTCCATTGGGACTCCAACTCCCAAAGTGAAAGAACACTTGGGAGTGTGGGGTTCATTCCCTCACACTCTCCTACATTCCTAAGAGCATGAAATGTGATTCTTGGGCTTCACTCTTGGCCAATAAGCTTTGCAAGCCCTTGCCTTAGTCACGAGCCCAAGGTTAGGGTTATGACATTATATTTGTTGTTTGGGCATTTATAATTATGAGATGAGTTTAAAGAAGAAAATCAATGCCTAATTTTGTATTTCTTGTGCTTGTGGGAAAATATAAATGGCTTGTGGGATTGACAAGGGTATTGCTTTAGACTAAGGCCATTTGTAATGGGTGGACTTTTATCTAAATTGCCAATTTTTTTAAAAGTAGAAGATGAACAAGGTTGACATTATTTGGTCCTAGAATGTAAACACAATATGGGGGGGGGGGGGAGTTATGGGAATCCAATAATGAAAAGTTTTGGGTCCATGACTTGTTTGATGAACTTACCACACCATATAATAGTTTCTTTGTAAAGGCAAAGTTTGCATTAAGTTTTTTTGTTATTGATGTAAAATGTAAATTAAAATTTTATACATTTTATATAGAGATTTCAAATTTTGTTTTTTAGCATTCAGACATTTCAATTTTTAATTTTTAGTATTCAAACATTTCAGTTTCTAATTTTTAGTATTTAAACATTTTAGTTTCTAGTTTTCAATATTTAAACATTTCAATTTTCAAAAGTTTAAATTCCCTCTAGACATTTTAGAAAGAGATTTCAATTTTTAATTTTCAATTTTCAGCTTTTAGTATTCACACATCAAAATTCAAACATTTCAATTTTCAAATTTTCAAATTCCAAACACTTCACATAGATATTTCAAATTTTAATCTTCAGGTTTTGGCTTTAAGTATTCACACATCCCATTTCAGACATTTTAGTTGTCAAAATTTCAGATTTCAAACATTTCACATACAAATTTCAATTTTGAATATTCAACTTTTAATATTCACACATCAAAATTCAAACATTTCAATTCTCAAAATTTTAGATTCTAACCATTCCATATATTGTAGTACCTTGGCAAGTTTGGCACATGCCTCACAAACAATTAACTAATTTTGAATATTCAATTTCGGAAAATAAAACACTCCTAAAGATTCTTTATTTTTCTCCCTAAGGAGTTAGTCTTTGGAATAAAATATCGATCATTGTCATATAACACTAAGCAAAGCCATTACATGATGAGTTGCTTGTTTTACCTTTGTTTTGTTGTAAAACGTGCAAAGTTTAAAGCTTCTTGGATGTTTTTTTTTTTTTTTTGCAAAGAACTAGACCTTTTTGAAAAAAGTTGTTTCATTTTTGTGCACATGGAATTGAAGGCAATCTTCAAGGTTTGTTTACACAATTTGCAAGGTTTATTTAACAACTTCTTTTCTTGCTAATAATTTTGCATAGTTTGTTAGTGTTAGTGCTAGTTGTTTCTTTGATGTATGTGTGTAACTTCCAACATTTATTTTGGAATTTGTGTGGACTTTTTGTGTGCAACCAAAACATGGACTATTGCAAGTGGTCATTATTGTTGGGTGGTTTTGTGTTTTTGATCAAAATCCTTTAAAGACACATTGGTGTTTAATGATTTGAAGTTGTCATTATTTTCAACATTTGATGCATTACAAATGAATATTTAAGCATCCTTGACATCTATTGCACTACATCATTATAGGGTGTTTTGTATCTCCTTAACAAACGATAAAAAGTTTAGGCATTGGGTTAAAATGTTACTTAACTATGTGGTTCAACCATTTCTTATTATATAATACAAGAATAGTAAGTCAATCCAACACTTTTGAATGTCAAAGGTGATCTTCATATACATTTATAATTAGGTGAAACCTTTCATTTCAAAACATAATATCGAGTATAGGAAGGTGATTATTGTTGAAATTAAAGTTTCTTACCCAATCTACAAGCTTGCACAAGGTGCAAACATCTTGACTTATAGTAAGCTTTTTACCATTATGATATTTATATAACATTTGTGATTTGAGAAGTCATGATGGTGATCAATGTGGTATTCAAAAAAAATTTAACATGGCATGTTGGTGAAAAAATGCAAGTTGTGATGACTGATTTCAAAAATTAGCATGGTATGTTGAATGTGATGGCTATTATTAATGGCATACACATTGCCACAACAAAACCATTTGGTATTTTACTTTTACCACAAGATAAGACTCCACAACATAGTAATGTAAGCGGTGGTTGGTAATTAGGAAAGGTGTATTGATGTACATGTGGGATTATTTGGGAATGTGAACAATTCATGTGTGTTGAAGACATATAGGTTGTACCATCATGCATTGCATGAGGGACTTTTTAATGTGGTTGTAGGTTCACAAGATAGATTGCCATTTTATATATTTGGAAATAAAGGCTACCCATTATTTTATTGGTTCATGATACCACACAAAACAGTTAGACAACATCATTTAGTTCTAAAAATAAAAAAGAAGGGGTTCATTGGTCAAACTTGCATTTTTCATACTGAAATAAACATTCAAAGAAGTTTTTTAAAAGACAAACCTACACATAACCATTGTCCTTATTGTGTTTATTACTTGTTATTTCCTTCACAATTTGACATTGGGTAGGAAAAAATAGATGTCAAGAAGCTTATGCAAGTGATTCAATTTGAAGACATGGAAGATGATACATTGAACACAAATGTGAAGAAAATGTTTGTATCCAAGGCAAAAAATTCTTAGGCATTCAAAAACATTCGAACTTGGAGGTTTACCTTGTTGTTTAGCACTATTGAAACACATATTCAATCGCATTTACACTAAAAGGAATAATGTCTTTTGTGATGAAAAAACCAATGACCTAAAGTCCTAAACGATTCAATAAATTATTATAGTCATAAATTATAATGTTGAATCTTAGTTGAATGAAATTCTATTAATAAATAAATTAGAAATAAATGGCTAATGGATGATAATATGGAATGGAATGTAGGAGGGTGACCTTTTATTGCTTTTATTTCATCCAAACATGATCCGTGATGAATGATAGAGTGATGTGAAAGTCTAGTTGGCATATAATAAGTCATAATAGCAAAGTTGCACACTATTTATGAATGTAATGCATGTGTTAAGGGTAGAAATCTTCTAACCTAACTAGCGTAGTGGGCATCCTAGTAATGGTTTAATTACTAGTGATAGATTTTATTTACCATCTCCTAATTTATTAAGGGATGAAGCTATTTTGATTAGTTAACTTTTCATGTGGATGAGGGATTAGGTTTTGGTTCACTCAATCAACTAGGGATTTTTGGGGAAGGATTAAGATAAGGGCCTATTTTCTAAGGGAAGATGTGAATCATGTGTAAATTAGTGAGAAGGAAAATTTGGAGGAGAAGGAACATCTTCTTGAAATAACATTGTAGAATGGGAGTAGGAGATATGGAGATGATGGGAGAGTTTGGTAGGAGAACAATATTATACAAAAATTATTTAGAAAGTGAAGGTGATGCACCTTGAATATGTATTCCTATTTTTAAATTTTTTGCCTTGACTTCTAAAATACGTGAATGTAAGTTCATTTTTCTATAGGTTATTGTAATTTAAAAAAAAAAATTGGACTACCTTCTTCTTTGTTTCACTTATAATGACTTTATGGAGCTTTTAGAATATGACAATAGTTATAAAAAAAAGGTAGTTGTTGGAAGGTAATGTGCATAATGATGAAAACATCATGAAGGAACTATTGTTCTACAACTCAAAAGTATTTTTCTTATGACTAGAAGGTACTACCTTTAAGTCATTAAATGTTTAGGAACTTTTTTTGTAAGTTTTATGTTTGAAAAGTAGGATTACTTTCAAAGAACAACTATTTTTCCCCCTTTTTTGACGTTTTGTGTGTTTTACCTGCCTAGGTTTGTAGTTTTATAATGTGATTATGAGAAATGACGTGAATAAGAATCTATAAATGACATGGAAATGAACACCACGCGTTCAAGTCTATAATGCAATTGTTTTTTGGGGGTATGATGTGTGATTATGTGTATAATTGAAGATTTTTATGACATCATAAATGATTAAAGTATGACAAATAATCATTTTTAACAACTATATAATGATTATGGATATTGATATGGATGATATAATTGGCATTTCATTGTGACATTTAATGATTTCAAAATGACACTATTAAATAAAGATGACTAACATGCATTAAGGGTGGATAATTATCATTTGGCCAAAAAACAATTTGTTGATGTTACATTTTAAACATTATCCATGGTTTAATTGAAATTACTACCAAGCTTTTTGAATAAATACTTATAAACAACAAAATGAAAATGATTTGGGAAAATATGACGAAACATTCAATCAAATTTTAAACCTTCAAAGACATGGGCAAATAAGTCATTTATTTATGAAATTCAAACCTTCAAATGAGGTCAATGTTATCTTAGAATATAATGGAATTTATTCATCAACTTCAAAACTTATACATGCCAAAAAGTTGTTTTTCTTTAACAAATCTATGCTCTTATCAAAGGTTTTGTACTTGGAGGTGGGGGGCAATCCCATTGGATCATTTAACCCACATGGTTCCATTATCATTGTGATGAAAACATTTTTTCCATTTCCAAATTCTTTCTTAGAATGGGTTTCCTTTTATAAGACAACATTCCAACCTGGCTTTTTCAAGTTTTTAGAAAAAAATTACTTACACTGCCTAACCTAAAAATATGAAAGGTTCATATGTCATTAGTAGCATATATCAAAAATTGATAGTGAGGACCCCAACATCATTTTATGCATACGTTGGGTTTCTTGATTTCCTTTTCATTTTAACTACTCACATTTGAAAATCACAACAAGAGTTTGCATTAGGCCATAATCCAATTGCAATGTCTTTTATCACCCTTACATATTGGATAGACATTTTTTAGCATCAAAAATTTGTTGTTCAAATATTGAAGCAATGGCATTATCATATGTTTGCACGAACTTATTCTTTGGGTCGTCCATTCTAAAGTGGTTACCATAAGCTTTCAATCTAATGTATTGTAATGCTACTTGTGATGGTTTGTTACATAACAACATTGCATCCAAATCATTTAGGTTGCTCAAATCCAACTCTTTCCCGTGGATCACACCTTTGATCCAATTAGCAAATGGAGGTGTATTTGGCTTGGATGTTTGCTCTAAATCCCATTTCCTACATAAGCAAAATGAACACAATTTTTAAAAATTCAACCACATTGAAAACAACATCATAATAATCAACTTATTTTGCAAAGTACATCCACGTAATAGAACATAACTTATTGCATCCATGGTGTCACAATGGATTTGTTCGCCAATACATATTAATGTGGGGCTATATTATTATATCCTTCCAATTGAAGCCCATGCCAAATTTCATGCAAGCTTCTTTTGTGTGAATGTGAAAAACATTTATAAGAGTAAATTTGTCCACAACATGTTGGTTTATACCTTATTGTTAAACACCATTGAAAGTTACCAAAACTTGAAACTTACAACTAGAAAAAAATATTTAATCCATAGGTATTTAGTTCCTAATACCATTCTTCATTTGAATCTAGAAACATTTGTCAATGCAAGCTTACTTAAATATATTATCATGTGCATTATTATATATGTTTGTTGTTAAATTTTAATGCACAACACCTAGTGCAAATGTTAATGGTGATTTGTTTTGGTTTCTTTTGAATGCCAACCCCATGATTAGAATAAGGTTCATTATTGTTTACACCATTCCTTATTGTGTTCAATTCAATTTTATGTTTCATATGTTGAATTATTTTAGTTTTTTTTCGAAATCTTTTCTTGTGCTTATGGTCATTTATTTTCAAATTGCAACTTCACTTCATGTATATGGTTGATTGTTGAATCAACCAATGCCACATTCCTTTTTTCGGCTATTTCAATGATATTTTTGTGAGTTGAAAATGACCTATTTTTCATTCCTATGCTCCAAACATGATGTTGAGTTTGCCCAATAACATTATCTACACCATTAAATTTTGTGGTATTGGTTGTGTAGTTACAAAGTAAGGGAATATTCAAACCTTCTTTTATTGGAGTTTGGGATATTACTTGATTAATATGCAAAATTATAATTTATTTTGCATTTATAGAGATAATATTTGCCTAATTGTTTCAACTTGGTAAAATTTTAATTAAACATTATAGTTTAAAGTCATTTTCAACATCATAAACAACAATAATTCACTAATGGACCAATGCAAATTGGAATGAAGGTATTGCAAAACTAGCCAAATTGATGGTATAAGGTTTACTTGAACAAAGTTTATAAATGTAACTATAATAGTTTCATTGTGTTTCCATTATGTCATTAACCATGAAATGTATTGATTTTTTTTCTCATATTTAATCCATGTTCAATATATCATGCCATGTCCATATTATAACAAGTAAACAATTGTATTACAAAATTGGTCACATTGATGGTATTGAGCAAAATGTTGAAGTGTAAATGCAATATGCTCATTATTTTATTGATAAGTCCATTGACCATGAGACATAAAAATAAAAATTTAAAAATTTATACTTAATTAAAGTGTGTGGATTTATTAAATTTGTTGCATTCCTAAATATATAATATCTTAATGAAAAATTTATGTTAGTTTTAAAAAGTAAACCTTAAATATATTGGAAAGACATTTCTCAAACTCATAAATGGACCAATGGAAAATTGTTGTTATATGTACACGAGGGTAATGCAATATTGGCCACATTGATCATATAAGGTTTATTCAACAAAGTTCTGATGTGTACGTGTAATACCTTCATTTTATTGATAATTTCATTACGTTTTACCATCAACGTGACTAATTTGACAATACCCTCATTTTTATCATGGTTTAAGATTTTGTCACAATATGGTGCATGTATTCTATCCTTTTTAGGTTTTGGTAGGATTATGCAATACCCTTCCACATTTCATGGTGAATGCAAATATCCCAAGATGATGCATGTATTGCATTTAAATTCCATAACTTTGTTCAATTATGAAGAACATTGCAATATCTTCGTTTACTTGAATCAATATGTCTAACATGATATGGTGAACATGGAATAAAACATTTTTAAAAATATTATTTTGTTTCATGGTTTACGATATTATCGCAAAATGACGTGGGTATTATTTTCCTTCTAGGTTTTGCTAAGGCTATGCAATACCCTTCCAAATTCCAAAAGATATGTTATGGAGCCCAAAGGGTTTATGGGATACTTGAAAAAGGGTAGTGCATGTGAATTGAGTACTTTTGGGCATGAGCAATGCCCCTCCAATAACCCAAACCAAGATAATCCAGCCCATGGTGTTTGTAGATTATCCCAATAGGGTATTGTTTTCCTTGTAGGTTTTGGTATGGCTATGCAATACCCCTCTAGGTTTCAATAGATATGTGATGGAGCCCAAAAAAGTTTTAATATACCCTAAGAATGGTATTTCACATGCATTGAATAATTATGGGCACAAACAATATTACCCCTCCAATAACTTGGGCTAAAATAATTTAATCCATATTGTTCACAAAATATCATCATGAGGGTATTTCATTCCTTCTAAGTTTTGTTAGGGTTATGAAATACCCTTTTAGGATTCTTTAAATATGTTATGGAACCCAAAGGATTTCTAATATACCCTAATAGGGGTATTGCACGTGTATTGAGTAATTTTGGGCACAAGAAATACCCTTCCAATAGCTTGGATCAAAATAATTCAATCCATGGTGTTTATAAAATACCTTCATGAAGGTATTGCTTTCCTTTTTAGGTTTGAACTTTTTATTTTGGGGGGTAAAGAAAGATGTTTTAGTTTGAATGCAAGACTATAATCATTTTTTTGATAAATTTATTAAGCATACATATAAGAATATGTGAAAATGTATTTCTAATTATTAACACAAGATGGTGCAAAATGAAAGTAAAACGCCTTAAATAAAAAAACATGGGTGACGTGTTACAAAAATGTGCGAAAAATGCCCAAGTCTAAAACAACCCCACCCTAAAATGGGGAACATGTCATAATGGTAAATATGTGGTTGCTTCAAAGATAAATTGCTACCTTAAATCCTAAAGACCAAAACATCACCCTAATCAAAAGTGGGATAAACTATGGGTTATATGTGTCAATACTAGAGGGGGATGAAATCCCATTGGCCTTCTTGTACTACATTAATGTAACCTTTGCATCATGGGCATGACATCGCGTAAATATCTCGTGGTTGGCCAATACCACATCCATCGGATTAGCCACAAACACCCCTATAGTGGTGTTTCAAACCCTAAAAAAAATAAAACAATACAATAAATATTGCATATGAAACCTAAAACTTGTAACTCAAATAAAAATGAGTATGGCATTGTTAGAAATTTATCGATCATGAATCATTTCTAAATCATGGCATTGCGTAAGAAAGTCGATCTTTTTATGCTGCACCATCTTATGGGATGTAAATTTCTAGTTGTGTTCCATCCAAGCACCTTTGAGTGCTTTTGCATACCCAACTTGAATCATTTGAATCACAAGTGTAAGGTCTTCATCACGTTCCAAGTTGACCTACACATTGAGAGGGATGGCCCTCACATCCCATGCAATCATGCAAAAAAGTCGAAGGATGTGGCTAGATGTTAGCTTAACAAGTGCCGACCTAAGAACCTTGGGTGTGTACTGCAAATCAACTTGAAGCCTATCCCATTCCAAGGTAATGTGCCTTTTCGACCTTGTAATTGCCTTATATTCATTGCAATGAAATTGGGCCAGAAGGTTGCTCAAAACTCACACATTCATGGTTTGTGTGCTTTTGATGCCTTGGGCCTTCCTCTCAAGTAAATGGGCGTTGAGGCCTACTCGGTTCCATGGTCACATTATGGCGCACTCGCAAATGTCATACCAAATTGTATTTGGCTGTATAAGATGCATTGCACCCATCAACCCTGCAAACAAATTTGGGCCCATCCCTTGCCCAATGGACGCCTTTTTTGGCAACTAGAAGAAGGGCAACCACATCTCAACCATTTTTTTTTTTTACAATAAACCTAATGTGAGAATTAATATTTGGATGAAGGCTATTTCTACATGATGAGGGTATTGCAATTATAAATAAAAGATTAAACACACCATGATAGTATTGCAAAAATGGATAGACAAACAAAAACCCAAGATGCAGGTATTGTTAAAACCCGATTTTAAAATTTGCATAGAATGAAACTAACCATAAAATATATATATATATATATATATATATATATCACCTACAAAGTTGTAGGGTATTGCTTAAAGATTTAAAACAAGAAAAAATGCCCCACCCACCTTTTCACATGGAAAAGCAAGGTGGGGCAAAAGTTTGAGAACCACAATTAATGAAGGTATTGCATACACAAATTTGCCAAAAAATAACCTACTCATCCTTTTAAATAGAGAGGATGGGTGGGCAATAGATTGTAAGTTAAGATAAAAATGTGACTTGCAATAATTTCAACATGTCTTATAACATGTTCATCTTCCTTTCACATTGAAACAATAGTTACATTTTCTTCCTCCACTATCATTTAAATAATTTTTTGCAAATCAACTTCAATTGTAGCAAGATTTGTTGTATAGGTTTCCCTAACTTCAACATTCATTTGCACTTGCTCCTCATTAACATTACATGGAGCCAATGCACCATCTTCAACATTTGCTTGCACGTGCTTTTGCATCTTCCATCCTTCCAAACCTCTTTCACTCATGACAACTCCCATGCCATCTATTAATTTAGTTGAGGAATGTTTTTTATTTTCTAGCAGTCCTTGTTTTTTTTCAAATTTGCATCTACCAAAGGTGCAAAAACCACATAACAAAATAAAACAAAATTTTTTACCAATATTAAAAAACAAATAAAACACCCATTGAGCTTGAGTGACTAGAACAACAAAAAACACAACAACAAAGAGCTGATCTCCTTATTGTTGTGCGCTTGAATGATTGGAACAAAGAAAAACATGACGAGCTCATCATTTTCATGTGCTTGAATGATTAGAACCAAAAAAAAATGATGACGAGGAACCAAACTCCTTGTCGTCCTTGGGACTTGCAGCATTAGAATAAAAAAAACATGACGATGAACAATTGAGCTTTTCATTGTCCTGGCCTTGAGGACTTGTAGCACTTGAATTAGAAAATAACATGACTACAAAGAGCTGAACTTTTCGTTGTCGTGTCCTTAGGACTTATAACACTAGAACAAAATAAACATGACGATGAAGAGTTGAACTCCTCATCGTCTTGCGTTTAACTGACTTGCAACACTAGAACAAGAGAACATGACAACAAGGAGTTGAACTCTTCATCATCATGGCCATGGGGATTTCTAGTCTTTGAACAAAAAAAAAACACTATGATGAAGGGTTGAGCTTTGCATTGTTGTGTCCTTTACATCATTGGAACAAAAAAAAGACACAATGACGAAGAGCTAAACTTCGCAGCATTGTACGCTTGACAAAACCTACAACACTATAACAAAAATGCACATCATTGTGGCCACGGGGACCTCCAGGACTTGAATAAAAAAATACAATGAGGAAGAGTCGAACTCTTCGTTGTTGTGTCCCAAGGACTTATAGCATTGAACAAAAAAAAACACAATGACGAGGAACCAAGCTCCTTGTCATTGTGTTTGTGGGACCTACAACATTAGAACAAAAAAATGTATGACGATGAAGAGCTGAGCTCCTTGTCATTGTGGCCATGGGAACCTTTTGCATTTGAATAAAAAAAAACATGATGAGCCTTTTGTCATTGTGTCCCAAGGATTTACAATGTTGGAACAAAAAAAATGACGATGAGGAGTTGAACTCTTTGTTGTCGTGTGCTTGATTGAATTGCAACATTAAAATAAAAGAACATGACAACAAGGAGTTGAATTCTTTGTTGTCATGGCCACGGGGACCTCTAGCACTTGAACAAAAAAAAACATGACGATGAGGAGTCGAATTTTTCATCGTTGTGTCTTGGAACCTGTAGCACTAGAACAAAAAAAATGTACAATGATGAAGAGTCAAGCTCCTTGTCGTCATTGCCCTGGGGATATCCAACATTTGAACAAAAAAAAACACAATGACAAGGAGCCAAGCTTTTCGTTGTCGTGTTCCTAGGACCTGCAACATTAGAACAAAAGAATGCATGATAAAAAGAAGTCTAGCTCCTCATCATCATGGCCCTTGGGACTTGCAACATTTGAACAAAAAAAACACAACAACGAGGAGCCAAACTCCTCATTGTTGTGTCCTTGGGACTTGTAGCATTGGAACAAAAGAGCATGATGACAAGGAGCTTGTCATTGTCATGACCTTCAGATTTGTAGCATTGGCACAAAAATCGACTTGCCTAAACCCTTCAAAAAAACATAGAAGGGAGGAAAGGAGCTTATCTTGTAATTCTATTGCGCTTCATGCTTGCTCCAAGCTCTTCCCCTTGTTTCTCCTCACTTTTCTGAAGCTCTGCAACCCTACACCTTGGTCCCACTAAATCTCATGTGTTGGTAATGGAGGAGAGCACAAGCACAAAAGAGGGGTGAGCAGAATGAGGGAGGTAGATGGGCTGGTAGGAGGAAGGGTGGTAGGTAGGTTGGAGGGGGTAGGTAGGAGTTCTCAAAAAACAAAAAATGGTGGTTAAGGTGGTGAGAAAAAAAAAGAAAAACCAAAATGAGCCCAGGAAGAAAAACAGTGAGCTCCCAAAAAAAAAGAAAGAGTCTGAGAGAAAAAAGAAGGCCAAGAAAATTTTAAAAAAATACTAGTGACCAAATAAACTGACCACTAGGGGACAAGTTCATCCCAGAACTGGAGTTTTAAGGATGGTGCCCTGATGGGTGCTGGGTCATTCAAGCTGTTTGCTTTTCATTCTTTGAAGGGGTATGTAAGAAAATGCAGCAAATATACCACTAAATCCAACAATACTTGTCGGAGGAGAATTTGGAATGTTTGTATTGCTCTTGTTGTTAACATTTAGTGAATTTGGTTGGTTGAATCTCTTTTGCTCATCATTAGAAGGTGGCAAACTTGATGCTGTTGCTGATGTTATTCCATGGAATGGAAGCTCGTGAAGACAACTTTGTTTGTTGCAATCAAAAGCAAGCATCTTGATTATTATTATAGTCTCCGTACTGTCTGCAATTGCAACTGTTTGTAGATACTCAGATAAGATGGAACTTTGTAGTTGAATGCAACAAAGTATGTAATCCCCCATTGTTGACCTTTTCAGTTTATATATGAGAGAGAGTTGAACTTTGGGCAAATCATATGGGATAAAATTGAGGTGCTATTGGGAATGCCTTAGGGAACAACTTAGAAACTTGAGGAATCTCAAAGGAATGTGCTCTGCACATGTTGAGAACACATTGGGAACAAAGAAGACAAACAAACAAATAACTTCCCCCCACACCACGCTAGCCCAGCCCCGCCCAGCCCACCCCCAAAAGAGAAAAGCCAAGGCCCATCATGAGTGCATGCTGAGTGTCCCATTGGCTGAATAATTTCCAAAACTATGGGTCACCATATTTGGACAAGGCTATAATTTTGTGGAGCTTGATGCCCCCATTTGAACTTGTTGCTACTATTTAGTGTTTTGTCTGAGGTGAGGAAATGGGTGAACAAACCACTGCACAGACTATTCAAAAAACACGCACTGACTTTGGACACAAGTGATAATACCTCAATCTAGTTTAATTTTTTTTTTTAAAATTTTTTTTTCACAATTTTGTGATATAGCTAAACTGCCCACACATCCTTCAAATAATTTTGGGCTACCTAGTAGCTACTAGAGCTTAGGATAGAATCTGGAAATTAAAAAAAAAAAGGAAAATAAACTTCTTTTTGGAAAATTGGTAACCGGAAAATCCATAAAGAGTCTAAATTTCTGCTATTTTGAAAACAAATCGCCCAGAAAAAAAAAGGCTAAATTATTATTATTATAATTTATGAGCTGCCTTAAGCATTCTTGCCAAGTTAAGTTTTTTTTTTTTTTTTTTTTTCCCCTCTTTATTTTTTTAAATTTTTTTTTTTTTGTTTTATTTGGAAAAAAAGTATTTTTTTTTCCTTTTTTTTTTTATTTTCCTGATTCTATCCTATGCTCTAGTCGCTACTAGGTTGCCCTACATTTTTTGCAGGATGTGTGGGCAGTTTAGCTATATAACAAAATTGTGAAAAAAAAATTTAAAAAAAAAAAATTAAACTAGATTGAGGTATTATCACTTGTGTCCAAAGTCAGTGCGT
>Ga0116226_10001533_pt1 | contig 20040 bp, 15 predicted proteins | sample S1TSphfallax_FD_89692 | JGI IMG/M metagenome (GOLD analysis project Ga0116226, IMG submission 89692) | Host-associated microbial communities from peat moss isolated from Minnesota, USA - S1T2_Fa - Sphagnum fallax MG | ecosystem: Host-associated > Plants > Peat moss > Unclassified | place: USA... | reverse complement strand
TAGATTGAATCGCTCCGCGGTTAAATCTATTAGCTGAATCAGCCTCTAATTCAATGGCTTAGAGGGCGATTCAGACATTACATTGACGCGGATTCGCGTCAATGTAATGTCATCGCGCTCTAGGGCATGATCTCACTGGCTCGCCATAGGTACCAAGCGGCTGTCGAACGGAAAGGGCTCCAGACTTCGCCGATCTTTGCCAATTCCTTCGGTTTGGGCTGCAGCTCGAGACCTTTCAATTTTCGATAGCCCTCTCGCACGCCGAAATCATCGATCGGCAGAATATCTGGCCGGTCGAGGGTGAAGATCAGCAGCATTTCGACGGTCCAGCGACCGACACCGCGCAAAGTGGTCAGCCGCGCGATCAGTTCCTCATCGCCGAGGCTGGTCGCCGTGACGCGATCCGGAACCACGCCGTCCAGGGTCTTCCGTGCGATATCGCGCATCGCCGCCAATTTCGCCGCTGACAGCCCGCAGCCGCGCAAAGCCGGCTCCGGATGCTGAAGCAGCGCTTCCGGCGGCGGGACAGGATGATCGGGAAAAAGAGCAAACAGCCGGTCGAGAATCGCCTTGGCGGCCTTGCCATGCACTTGCTGGTGGGCGACGGCGTGCAGCAGCGCCTCATAAGGCGAGCGTTCCAGGTTGGCCGCCAGGCGCGAGGGCCCGATCCGTAAAATCAAACCGTGCAGATCGGGATCACGTGCGGAGAGAGATAATTCCGCTTCTCCCAGTTCGCTTGCTTCGATCATTTGCTTATTTTAATTGGGTTGCCGACCATCGACGAAACTTGCACAGTCTATCAGGATCCGACAGATTTCGGGGGACATGTTCCCGCCATGGAAGCAGGGGAATTGCCTTTTCAGAGGGGTGCGGCGTGATGGAGCCGTCCAATTTGTTGGCCGGATACCGTATTCTCGTCGCCGACGACGAGGCCTTCAGTCTCTCCATTGTCGCCCGCATGTTGCGCGAAATGGGCTGCAGCGATCTGCTGTCTGCCGATGGCGGGCCGCGCGCCTTCAATATGCTGCAGTCCGATTTGCCGCCTGGCGTCAAATTGGCGGTGGTAGATTTCAATATGCCGGAAATCAATGGCTTGCAGCTTCTGAAGCTGATCCGTATAGGGAAGTTTGCTGTACCGCGGGACCTGCCGGTCGTCATGTTGACCGGAACGGCGGATGGCGGTCTGGTCAGTGTCGCTGTGGCGCTTGATGTCGGCGCTTTCGTCGTCAAACCGGTGTCAAAGGCGATGCTCGGCACCCGATTGGCCAAGGTCCTCACCGAGAAGCGCGAAGCGAAAACAGTCGCACAGTATCAGGCGGTCGATATCGAACCGATCAGCAAGGCGCTGTTGCTCAGCCACAAGCCGGTGGGCGGCGCCAAAACCCGTGGCCCCGATCGTATCGATTATCCGAACGGCATGAAGCTACGCCTTGAGGCGGTGCCGATCGGCGCCGTTCTTGCTGAGGATATCCGTGGTCCCGATGGCGAATTGCTGCTCGGCCGCGGCACGCCCTTATCCGAGCGCTTCCTGCGTCGGCTGCAGGAGTTGTCGGGGGTGGCCCGGATTGAATATCTGATGATTCATCAACCGAAGAAAAGCGGCCTTTCCTGATGGTCCGCCTGCCCGCGTCGCGGCCGGGTCGCGTTTTTGCGCGCGGAACCGGGGCGCGCACCGATTTGCTCTTGCGCCGTCTGGTCGCAGGCGCCCCGCGCCCCCTGCTGATTCTGTCCGATCAAGGTCAGATCCTGCAGGCCAATGACCCTGCGGCCCATCTGTTTGCTGTCGATCATGACTTGTTGATCCACAGTCCTTTCGCGCTCTACTGCGCCGAAGTGGCCCAACAAAGGGAGCTCGCGTCGCTGCTGCGCGGCGACATTACGCGAATTGAGCTCTCGCTGAGGCGTGGCGACAGCGAGCTCTTTCCAGCCCGTCTGGATGGCACCCGATTGCCCATGGTTAAGTCCGTGGCGCTGTGGATCGATAATCTCGACGAGGCGGTCGAAGACAGCCGCCATTGGCAGAAACTTCAGGAGGAGACCGAACGCAGCGCTGCCGCCAAGACCATGTTCCTGGCCACAATGAGCCATGAGATCCGCACCCCGATGAATGGCATGATCGGCATGCTCGAACTGCTGGAACAAAGCGCTCTCAGCACCGACCAGCGGGAAATGGTCGAGGTGATTCAGGAATCTGGCCGGACGCTGCTCTCGATTACCGACGAGATCCTCGATCTGTCCAAGATTGAAGCGGGAAAGCTGACCCTCGATCAGATCTCGTTCAGTTTGCGCCAGTCCGTTGAGGACATCATTGAGCTGGTCGCCAGCAAGGCCCGCAAGAAGCAATTGGAGCTCGCCTGGTGGTGCGACAACTCCCTGCCCGATCGTTTCTTCGGTGATCCGGTGCGCTTCAAGCAGATTGGTCTCAATCTGCTGAGCAACGCGGTCAAATTCACCGATCAGGGCAGCGTCATCCTCAGGCTGAATCGTCTGGGCGGCCCGGATGAACGCCCCCTGGTACGCTTCGAGGTCACCGATACCGGCATGGGACTGTCACCCGAACAACAGCAGAGGCTGTTCCAGCCCTTTGAGCAGGTCAATCAGGGCAATATGCGTCATCTCGGCGGCACAGGACTCGGCCTGTCAATCTGTCATCGTCTGACCGCACTGATGGAGGGTGAGATCGGCGTGGTCAGCGCGGTCGGCTCCGGTAGCACCTTCTGGGTGGAGATCCCCCTGTCGGTCGACCTTAGCCCGCGCAAGTCCAGCGAGGATCTGGCCGGCCTCACCGCCTTGGTCATGGATGATCTGCCGGAAGCGCGCGCCACACTGGCCAGCCAATTACGGTCGGAGGGCGCCCTCGTGCTGGAAGCGTCGGATGCGCTGGCGGCGGCGGAACTGCTCGAGGAAGCGGCGCAGCTCGATTTCGCGATCGTCGATTTTCCGGAAGGCCTGACTCTGCTCTTCGATCCATTGAGGCAGCGCCTGCCCCTGACCGCGATCATCGCAACTCTGCCTGCCGCCGACGAAGCGACTCTGGCCTGGTGTTTAGAGGCGGGCCTGATGCCGCCGTTGCTGAAGCCTTTGCGCAAGAAGCAATTATTGCGCGCCGTCGCGACCGCGCTGGGGCGGCCCGAACCGACGGAAGCGTCGGCGCCAATCGCGGCGGTGACCGGGCCGGCCGCCGGCGGTCCGCTGATTTTGGTCGCCGAGGACAATGCCATCAACCGGCTGGTGCTCGGCAAACAACTGCGCCAGTTGGGTTTTGCCTGCGACATGGCCGAACATGGCGAGGCCGCCTGGGCCATGCTGCAGGAAAAGCAGTATGACCTGTTATTGACCGACTGCATCATGCCAGTGCTGGACGGCTATGAGCTGGCCCGCCGGATCAGGCGGACTGAGTCGCGCGGACAGGGCGGCCATTTGCGGATTATCGCCCTGACCGCCAATGTGCTGGATGGCGAGGAGGCCAAATGCCGCCGCGCCGGCATGGACGTTTATGTCACCAAGCCCCTGACGCTGGATCGTCTGGCGGCGCTGCTGCGCAAAGAATTCCCCGAGGAGACGACAATCGACATCGCCCCGGCTCTTGCGCCGGCGGCGGGAGTTGGGGCCGAGCCGATCGATTGGGCGGCCCTGAGTGCTATTCTTGGCAGCAACGATCCTGCCGTTTTGCGCGAAGTCGCGAATTTCTTTGCCGAAAGCTTCATGGTGCTGCTCGATGATCTGGACTCGGCGCTGCGGCGGGGTAATGACGAGGATTTTGTGCGCGCCGCCCATTCGGCCAAGGGGGCGGCAAGAAATGGCGCGGCCCAACCGCTGGCCGAAGTGATGGGCAATCTCGAACAAGCCGGACGGGATAGCGCCGTTGATAAAGTGCTCTATGACGGAGTCGCTTTGGCGCGCAGCGAATATGCCCGGCTCCGCGATTGGCTGAAGACCAGCTGAGATGCGGCGACGGCTTGGCATCGGCCGGGTCGCGGTGACGCTGGCCGCCTTCGCCTCTCTGGCGGTGCTGCTTTGGCAACCGCTCGCGGCCGGCGAGAACGGCCCTCTCGCGCTCTGCGTGATGGCGATCAGCCTGTGGGCGACGGGTCTGCTGCCTGAAGCCGTCACCGCCCTGGCCTTCTTCACCCTGGCCATGTTGTTCAAGCTGGCGCCGGCGGCCGCGGTGTTCGGCGGTTTCCAGTCGGGCGCGCTGTGGCTGATCATGGGCGGGCTGGTGATGGGGGTGGCGATCAAATCGACCGGCCTTGGCGACCGCATCGCGCAAAGACTGAGCCGCGGCTTCGGCGGCAGCTATAGCGGCGTGATTGCCGGGATGACCCTGGTCGGTACCGCGCTTGGTTTCGTCATGCCGTCCTCGATGGGCCGCGCCGTGCTGTTGATGCCGATCGCCTTGTCCCTGGCGGATCGTTACGGCTTCGAGTCAGGGCGCAAGGGGCGAACCGGATTGATCTTGGCGGCGGCCTTGGGCAGTCATGTGGCGACCTTCTCGGTCCTGCCGGCCAATGTGCCGAACATGGTCTTCGCCGGCGCCGCCGAGACGCTTTATGGCTATGTACCCTCCTATGGCGCCTATTTCCTGTTGCATTTCCCGGTCCTCGGGGCGTTGAAAACCCTGTTGCTGATCCCCCTGATCATCCTGCTCTGGCCGGACCGGCCGCAAAAATTGCCGCCGCGAGCGGTGACCAGGATGAGCCCCGCGGAGCGCTGGCTGGCGGTGCTGCTTTTGATCGCACTCGCCTTCTGGGCAACGGATATGCTGCACCATATCAGCCCGGCCTGGGTCAGCATGGCGGTGGCGGTCATTCTGCTGCTGCCGAAGGTGGGTCTGGTCGACCGCGCCGCCTTCACCCGTGAGGTCAATTTTCCTACCCTCTTTTATATTGCCGGCATTCTTGGTCTGGGCGGCGTAATCGGCGCTTCGGGGCTCGGCGGCGAATTGGGCGGGCTGGCCAGTCGTCTACTTCCCCTGACGCCGGGCCGGCCGGCCGCTGATTTCGCCAGTCTGGCCGCGCTCGGTACGATGGTCGCGCTGCTCACCACCGTGACCGGCGTGCCGGCGGTGCTCACGCCACTGGCCGGCGGTCTGGCGCAAGCCAGCGGCCTGCCGCTCGAGTCGGTGCTGATGAGCGAGGTACTGGGATTTTCCAACCCCCTGCTGCCCTATGAATCTCCGCCCCTGGTGGTCGCCATGCAGTTGGGCGGCGAGGGTATGGGGGCGGCGATTAAGCTGTGCCTATGGCTGGGTGCGCTGACGGTGGTGCTGTTGTTTCCGCTGGATTATTTTTGGTGGCGCTGGCTGGGGTGGATTTGATCCGGCTTGTGAGGTGCGAGGCCCGCAGCCTCAATAAAAATCCCGCGACGCTGCGCGGAAGCGCGGATCAGCCATGCCATCCAGCCAATCGCTGCGATCGGTGACGCGCTCCGCGACAATGTGGATGACGCCATCCTCCTTCTGCAGCCGGCCCTCGATCCGCAGCAGGCGCCCCGCCATCAGCGGCAGGCGGGCCGCCTCAAAAAGTTTCGGCCAGACGATGATATTGCTGACCCCGGTTTCATCCTCGAGGGTCAGAAACACCACTCCCGACGCGGTGCCGGGTCTTTGCCGCACCAGCACCAGCCCCGCCACCGCGACACGACCTTGCCGTGAGACCAGACCGGCGGCGGGAACGACTTTTTCCAAAGCGAAGCGCTCGCGCAGCAGGCTGAGCGGATGGGCTTTCAAGGACAGGCGCAAATGGGTGTAATCCTCGACCACCTGTTCGCCGAGCGCCATGGCCGGCAGGCTGACCTCGGCCTCGCGATTTTCCTCAAGGGCAGCGAATAAAGGCAGCGGCGCGGCGGTTAGCGCGCGCACCGCCCACAAAGCCTGACGCCGGCTGAGTCCGAGGGAGGTGAAGGCGTCGGCGTCAGCCAGCCGGGTCAGCAGCGCCGCCGACAGCCCGCTGCGGCGCCACAGCGCGGTCGGGCTGGGGAAGGCTTCTCCACGGGCCGCAATCAGCCGTGAAGCGGCTTCGCGCGGGAATCCGCTGATCTGACGGAAACCCAGACGTAAGGCGCCGCCCGCTTCCAGGGTGCAATCCCAGTCGCTGTGATTGATATCGACGGGCAGGACGCGTACCCCATGGGCGCGGGCATCGCCGACGATCTGGGCCGGCGCATAAAATCCCATCGGCTGGCTGTTCAGCAGCGCGCAGGCGAACACCGCCGGATGGCGGCATTTCAGCCAGGCCGAGACATAGACCAGATGGGCGAAGCTGGCGGCATGGCTTTCGGGGAAGCCGTAATCGCCGAAGCCTTCGATCTGACGAAACACGCGTTCGGCGAAATCGGGGCTGTAGCCTTTCGCCACCATGCCGCTGATCAACTTATCCTGAAAGCGCGACACGGTGCCGAAATGGCGGAAGCTGGCCATAGCGCGGCGCAGCTGATCGGCCTCGTCAGGGGTGAAACCGGCGGCGACGATGGCGATCTTCATCGCCTGTTCCTGAAAAAGCGGCACACCGAGAGTCTTTTTCAGCACCGCTTCCAGTTCGGGCGAGGGATAGTCGACACTCTCCTTGCCCTGGCGACGACGTAGATAGGGGTGCACCATATCGCCCTGGATCGGGCCCGGCCGGACGATCGCCACCTCGATCACCAGATCATAGAAGCAGCGCGGCTTGAGGCGCGGCAGCATGGTCATCTGGGCGCGGCTTTCGATCTGGAATACGCCGATGGTGTCGGCGCGGCAGATCATGTCATAGACCGATGGGTCCTCGCGCGGCACAAGCGCCAGATCGAGATCGACGGCAAAATGACGGCGCAACAGATCGAAAGCTTTACGGATGCAGGTCAGCATGCCGAGCGCCAGCACATCGATCTTGAGCAGCCCCATGCTGTCGAGATCGTCCTTGTCCCATTCGATGATAGTGCGGTCCTCCATGCGGGCATTTTCCACCGGCACCAGCCGGTCGAGCCGGCCTTGGGTGATCACAAAGCCGCCGACATGCTGGGAAAGATGGCGCGGAAAGCCGGTCAATTGGGCGGCCAGATCGAGGGTCAGGACCAGGGTCGGGTCGGCCGCATCGAAGCCGAGCTCCGCCAATTGCTGCTCGGTCAGCGCTTCCCGCCTTCGGCCCCAGCGGCTTTTGGTCAGGGCGGCCACGGCGTCTTCGCTCAATCCCAGCGCACGGCCGACCTCGCGCAAGCTGGAGCGCGAGCGGTAATGGGTGACGGTAGCCGCCAGCGCGGCGCGCTCGCGGCCATATTTTTCATAGATATATTGGATCACCTCTTCGCGCCGCTCATGCTCGAAATCGACATCGATATCGGGCGGCTCATTGCGCGCCGCGCTGATGAAGCGCTCGAACAATAGGTCAATCTGCAGGGGGTCGACGGCGGTGATGCCCAGACAGAAACACACCGCCGAATTGGCTGCCGAGCCGCGCCCCTGACAGAGAATGCCGCGGCCTCGGGCAAAGCTGACAATGTCATACACCGTGAGAAAATAGGGCGCGTAAGCGAGGTGCGCGATCAAAGCGAGCTCATGCTCAAGGGTCTGGCGCAGCTTGTCGGTTACGCCCAGCGGGTAGCGCTCGGCCGCTCCCTGCCAGGTCAGGCGGACCAGCTCGGCCTGCGGATCGGGATGGTCGATCGGATAGTCATAACGGAGCTCATCAAGGCTGAAGCGGCAGCGCTCGCTGATCACCAGCGACTCCCGGATAGCGTCGGGAAAGCCGGTGAACAGCCGCGCCATCTCCTGGGCCGGCTTGAGATGGCGCTCGGCATGGGCGGCAAGCCGGCGGCCGGCTTCCGTGACCGTGCAGCCCAAACGGATCGCCGAGAGCACATCCTGCAGCGGCCGGCGGTCGGGGCTGTGATAAAGCACATCATTGGTTGCCACCAAGGGCGTGCCGGCCTCAAGGGCGATGGACTGCAGCAGGGCCAGACGTCTGGCGTCATTCTGGGCATAGCGATGCTGGGCAACCAGAAATACCCGCCCGGGATGACGGGCGTACCAGTCCTTGAGCTCGGCGACAAAGCGCCGCCCCGGCCGGTCGGGCGGCAAGATCAAAAGCATCTGCCCTATGGCTGCCTCGGCCACATCCGCTCGGCCGATCAGGCAACTGCCTTTTTCCGCCCGGCGGCGACCCAGAGTGAGCAGCTGCGACAGGCTGCCATAGGCGTCACGGTCGATCGGCAGGCAGAGGAGACTGGCGCCATCGGTCAGATCGAGCCTGGCGCCGACGATGAGTTGGATCCTGGCCGTCTTCGCCGCCTGATAGGCCCGCACTACGCCAGCCAATGTATTGCGATCGGTGATGGCGATGGCCTGCAACCCGAGCGCGGCCGCCGACAGCACGAGTTCGTCGGGGTGTGAGCCGCCTTCGAGGAAGGTATAGTTCGTTGTTACTTGTAATTCGGCATACATCCTCAACTAAACATCCCATGCATGAACCATCTCGCCGGGGTGAATTCGCCGGGCAGGCCCAAGCGATAGAGCCAGAAGCGATCACCGTCCTGGTCTTCGACGAGGTAATAGTCGCGCGCCGGCGATTGTTCGCGCCACCATTCGCCGGCCAGGCGTTCGGGGCCCTCGGCGGCGCGGACGCGGTGCAGGGTCTCGCGCCAGCGGAACAGCAGCGGCGGTGCGTCGGGCAGGGGCGCGGTCACCGCCACCGCTTCCGGGCGGCTCAGCAGGATGGGCGGGCGCTTGAGGAAGGGCCAGGGTTCGGGGGGCGGTATTGCCCCCGGCGGCAGGCGGCGCACGGCGCGTTCGGGCAGATGGCTGCCGGCCGGCGCGAAGCGCTGTAGCCTGGGGAAGCCTAGGCGATTGCCCAGACCGTCGATCAATTGGGCGACAGACTCGCTGCTGTCGGGCGCGGTCAGATCGGTCTGGCGGGCCGGCAGCGGGCCGGTCTCGATGGCGCTTAAACTCAGGCTTTCAATACCGAACCCGCAATCGAGCCCGTCCATTTTCAGGCTCAGCAGGCGGAACAGGGCTTTGCTGTCGCGGCTCGGCCGGCTGGTGCCGACGCTGATCTGGCGGCAGGCGGCGTCGACGCGGAACAGATCGAGCAGCAGGCGCCGCACGCCGAGTTGCCGCCGCTCAAGCTGCCGCAGCACTTGCGGCAGCAAGGCAGCCACCGCCGCCTCGACATCCTCGCCGCGGCCGATCGGTGTGACGAAACGGCGCTGCACGACCAGAGCGTCGATCGGCCGCAAGGGCGATAGAGGCTCATCGATATCGCCCAAGGCCTGATCGAGCCTGAAGCCGACGGCGCTGCCGAAACGCGCTGCGAGGGGGGCGCGGTTGACCCCGTAAAGATCGCCGATGCGGCGCAATCCCAACCGGGTGAGGGCGGCGATGCTTTCGGGATGCAGGCGCAGCGCCGAGACCGGCAGGGCCGCCAGAGCATTGCGCTGCCCACCCGGTTGAAGCATGCCACCAGCCCCGAAGCGGGCCCAGGCCCAGGCAGCGCCAGCGCTGTCGGCAACAGCGGCGCGCGCTGAGAAACCAAGCCGCCCCAGCCGCCCCAGCAGATCGTCGAGGAGCGCTGTTTCTCCGCCCCACAGATGGGCGCAGCCGCTGATATCGAGCCACAGCCCGGCCCCATTGATGGTTTCCCGCCAGCTGTCCGGCGCGGCATAGGGGGTGTAGCCGACGCACCATTCGGCGAGACGGCGCAGAAGCGCCTCCTCCTCGGCCGGCTGGGAGGGCGTCAGGCGCAGGGAGGGCCTGATCGCCAGGGCATCGGTGACGCTCATGCCGGGTCGCAGCCCCACCCGTTCGGCCGCCCGGTTGAGCGCCACCAGCCGGCGATGGGCGCCGCTATCGGCGACCGCCAAGGGCTCATCCGGCGCGGCGTTGGCCGGCTTGTTCAGACGATCGGTGCTGAGATAGGGCAACCAGACTGAAACCACCCGTCGCATCTTGAACCTCCACATGCCAAACAGGCGCTTGATCATCATCGACAAGAGCGATGCCGCGGCAGCGCGCCAGCGTGAGGGACCAGCGCCAAAGCCCCACTCCTTTGCCGAACAGACTCTCGCTCGGCAGGGCGGACACCCGCCAGCGGGTCAGAAGCGCCGCCAGAGCCGGCCCGCGATTGAGCAAAAGGGCGGGAACGCCTGACGCGCGAGTCGCCAGAGACAGGCGGCGCGCTGCCGTGAAATCGAGACCGTCGATATCGCCGACCAGACCGGCGACCGCCGCGCTGCGCAGCACCTCTTCCAGGCTCCACAGCAGTTCCGATGAGCGCGCCGGCCGCACCAGCAACAGGCGATCGGTCGGCAGACCGAGGCCAGCCAGACCGGGCGGATAGAGATCGTCCCTGAGACTGACCCAGACGATCGGTCCGGGCCGCTGCAGAGCCAGCCGGCCGAGGCAGAAAGCGGCAAATCCCAAAGCCGGGGCCGGCCGGCGGAGATCGTTGGCACGGATCTCATGCAGACCGCCGGCCGGCAGGCCGCCCCAGGGCAGCACCGCGTCGATGGCCGCCAGACCGAGCGGCGCCGCCGGCGGGTGGCCGGATGCCAAATCGGGCGCTCCTTCGAGAGCGCTGATGCGATGGCGCAATTGCGCGAGGGTGAGCATGGCGATCCAGGGTTTGTTCATGAAATGTTCTTCATGATTCACCCCTCAGAGTCAAGGATTCCCCATCGGCCGGCTTTGCCTTACACGGGTGCCATTGTCCACGATCCGCACAAAGTCCGTGAGTTATTCGGCAGGCTTTGAGCACGGGCAAACCCCGCATCTATTGACCCGGCCGGGACTCCAACCGCAAAATCAGAATAGCCGAAAATATTTGGGGGATCAAAAATGCGGTGTCTGGTGGCCGGGGCCTTGGTGCTCTTGGGTATGGTGGGATCGCCTACCTGGGCGGCGAGCCTGTCGGGCGATGAGCAGAAAATCGTCGCCTCGGTGCGCAGCCACCACGACGCCAATGAGGCGCTGCTGGAAAAACTGGTCAATATCAATAGCGGCACCCTCAATCTTGCCGGCGTCACCGCCATCGCCGACCTGCTGAAGCCGCGCTTCGAGGAATTGGGCCTAAAGGTACGCTGGATTCCCATGACCGAACTGGGCCGCGCCGGCCATCTGGTGGCCGAGCATCAGGGTGGTAAAAAAGGCGCCAAACGGATCCTGCTGATCGCCCATCTCGATACGGTGTTCGAACCCGACAGCCCGTTTCAGCATTATGTCCGCCATGGCGACAGCGTCGAGGGGCCCGGCACCAGCGACATTAAAGGCGGCGTGGTGGTGATCTTGGACGCCCTCACCGCCCTGAAAGAAGCCGGCCTGCTGAAGGACGCCGACTTGACGGTGTTCCTCAGCGGCGACGAAGAGCGGCCCGGCCATCCCCTGTCCATTGCCCGGCGCGATCTGATCGAGGCCGGCAAGCATTCGGACCTTGCGCTCGATTTCGAAGCCATGGCGCGCCAGGGCAATGACGACACCATCCATATCGGGCGACGCAGTGCGAGCAGCTGGAAACTGCAGACCACGGGCATCTCAGGCCATTCCTCGGGGGTGGGTCAGGCCGGCGGCTATGGCGCGGTCTATGAGCTGGCCCGCATCATCGACGAATTCCGCCGGGAACTGCCCGAGCCCAATCTGACCTTCAATACCAGTCTGATCGCCGGCGGCGTCAGCGCTGAAATGAGCGAAAGCGGCACCAGCGCCAGCGCCACCGGCAAGGACAATATCATCGCCGCTCAGGCGGTCGCGGCCGGCGATCTGCGCACCCTGTCCGATGAACAAACGGCTCGGGCAAAGCATAAAATGCAGGAGATCGTCGCCAGCCATCTTGAGCGCACCGGCGCCGAAATCCAGTTCGACGAGGGCTATCCGGCCATGGCGCCGACAGCGGCCAGCCAAAAATTGTTCGACCAGCTCAGCCAACTTAATGCCGATCTCGGCTTGCCGCCCCTCAAGGAGGGCGATCCTGCCGGCCGCGGCGCCGGCGATATCGCCTTCGTCGCCCCTTATGTGCCGGGTCTGGTCGGCATGGGATTGGCTGGCCATGGCTCCCATGCGGTGGGCGAAACCGCCGATCTCGCCAGTCTCGATCCTCAGGCCGAACGGGCCGCGATCCTGATCGCCCGTCTATCGCGCCCCTGACACGGAGTTATTGATGATTTTCCTGTTTATCGGTCTGGTGTTGTTCATCGCCACCCACTCCCTGCGGATTTTCGCCGCCGACTGGCGCGAGCGGCAGATCGCCCGACTCGGCGAAAAGCCCTGGAAGGGTCTGGTGTCTTTGGTCTCCCTATTGTCGTTCATCCTGCTGATATGGGGCTTCGGACAAGCGCGCCTGGATCCGATCATCGTCTATCAGCCGCCCTTCTGGCTGAAGCATGTCACGATCTTACTGACGATTCCCGCCTTCATCCTGCTCGGCGCCGCCAATGTGCCGGCTAACAGTCTCAAAGCCCGTCTCGGCCATCCGATGATCCTGGGCGTCAAGATCTGGGCTTTCGCCCATCTGCTGGCCAATGGCGCGGCGCGTGACATCCTGTTGTTCGGCGGTCTGCTGGTCTGGTCGATCGTCAGTTTCGCCACGGCAAGGCGGCATGACCGCCGAAATGGCGTCACTTATCCGGCCGGAACCCCGCGCGGCAATGCCATCGTCGTGGTTGGCGGATTGGCCTCCTGGGCGCTGTTCGCCTTGCTGCTCCATCGCTGGTTGATCGGCGTCAGTCCGTTCGCAATGTGACGGGAGGGTCTGAGATGCATTTGCTCCATGACGCGCAGGCACCCGCCGCCCCGGACATTGATTTTGCCCAATTTTTGAGCGTCGATATCCGCGTCGGCACGATCATCAAAGTCGAACCCTTTCCGGAAGCCCGCAAGCCGGCCTTCAAGCTGCAGATCGATTTCGGTCCGGCCATCGGTGTCCGCCGATCGAGCGCGCAGATTACCGAGCATTATGACCCCACCAGTCTGGTGGGACGCCAAGTCGCCGCGGTGGTCAATTTTCCGCCCCGCCAGATCGGCAAATTCATGTCGGAAGTGCTCACCCTCGGTTTTCCCGATGCCGAGGGGAAGGTTGTGCTGTTTGCGCCGGATCAGGCGGTGCCGAATGGCGGAAGGCTGTTTTGAGCGGATCGCGTGCGGCCGTGCCAATGCCAAAAATGGGCACCAACAGCGCCATGGCGCCAAGGCAATAGGGTCAGCATCGGGTAACGCCTGTGACGCCAGGAATTTGCGCCATGCAGAGCGCGATATGCTCTGCCACCTGGTCGGATAGAATCGCCAGGGACAAAGCGATCGAGAGGATTTCCTGAGTCCGATCACATTCGGCACGAAGGGAATCCGGGATCAGGCCGCGTTTAGCGAACAGCGCCAAAAGACGCGGCAACAGGCCGGGATCGGCGCAGGCGGTAACATGAAAAACAGCAGGCGGGAGGGTAGACATGGAGCGATTCCCTGGGATGGTAATGGACAAAATGTTGGGTCCCGGCCTCTCAAAAGAGAGCCGGGCCGTTAATTCGCCGCGCCAACCCGAGAAAAAAAACTTCCATCAAACTTAACCTTCCGCTTCGACCGACCCTTTGGGCAGTTTCAACCGCCAGAGATGGGCCGCCACACCGCCCTTGATCAGCGGCAGCAGGCCCAGAGTCATGGCGACGGTCGCCGCCAGACAGACTGGAATGCCGATCGCATTCGGAACGTCCGCCTCGACCGCGAACAGCATCAGACCGACCACGACATGACCGACCAGGAAGATGGTGAAATAGGCCGGCAAATCATCGGCGCGGATGTGGCCCAAGGGCTCGCGGCAGACGTCGCACTGATCGACCAGCTTGAGATAGCTCTTGAACAGCTTCCCCTTGCCGCAATTGGGACAATGGCCGCAAAAGCCGCGTTTCAGGGCGACAAACCGGCGTGGCATGGGAAGGTTGGTGGGCATCAAACGACTCCCGTATCGCAAAAGTCCTCCCCTGATTAGGAGGATCGGCAGAGTCCCGCAAGCGACATTCATGCCTGACAGCACTGCATCAACAATAGATTAAAATTTAGGCAGTAACGAAGCGAATGACCAAAAAACACCCACTGAACCCATCATAGCCGAAGGCGGTCGGTCGGCAAGTCCTTGATATATCGCACTGCAGCAATCTGGCACATAATCTGCAATAAAGAGCGTGTGATGAAAAGTGTGTGATGAAAGCCGAGGCCGGCCAGCCCCTGCGCGTCGTGGTGATGGACGACGAAACTGACCGCGCACAGCAGGTAAAAGAGGCTTTGCAGGCGCAAGGCGTTGATGTTGTCGCCGTTTTAGGCAGCGGCATTGGTCTGCTGGACCAGATCGAGAGTTTGGCGCCCGATCTGTTGATTGTCGATATCGACAGTCCCGACCGGGATGTGCTGGAGGGGCTGCGCCGGGTCGGCCAGGATCGGAACCGCCCGGTGGTGATGTTCGCCCAGGATGGTCGGGCGGAAACCATTAAGGCGGCGGTCGAGGCGGGATTGGCCGCTTATGTCGTCGACGGACTTACGCCCGACCGGGTCAGGCCGATTGTCGATGTGGCGATTGCTCGATTTGCGCAGTTCCAGGAATTGCGCGACGCTTTGACCAAGGCGGAGGCTTCCCTCGCCGAGCGCAAGATGGTGGAGAAAGCCAAAGGACTTTTGATGCAGCGCCGCGGCTGCAGCGAGGACGAGGCTTTCAAGGCGATGCGGAAGATGGCGATGGATCAGAAACTTCGCCTGATCGAGGTCGCCAACAAGATAATCTCGGCGGCTGAATTGCTCGGCTGATGCGCGGCCCGACTCAATGACGAGTTCGGGCCTGACAAAATTGAAACGGAACAACGGCGTTCCAGGAATGACGGCAGGCGCACTCACCTGAACCGCTTCTTGGAACGCCGTTTTTATTTGTGCTGTGAGGATATGCCCTTGGAAAAGACCGCACTGAAACTTGGCTTTGTCGCTCTTCTCGACGCCGCGCCGCTGCTGGTGGCCGCCGAGCAGGGATTTTTTGCCGATGAAGGTCTGTCGGTCGAGTTACTCCGCCAACCCTCCTGGGCGAGCCTGCGCGACAAGGTCGCCGTCGGCAGCCTGGATGGCGCGCAAATGCTGGCGCCGATGGTGCTGGCCGCCAGCATCGGTGTCGGCGGATTGGCCGAACCGATGGTCACGGCGTTGGCGCTCAATCTCGGCGGCAATGCCATCACCTTGTCCTCTGCCCTGGTAGGAAAGATGACTGAGGCGGCCCCCGAGCCGATGAGCCGGCGGCCAATGTCGGCCGGCGTTCTGGCGCAGGTGCTCGCGGATGATCGCAAGGCCGGCATCGCTCCCGTGACCCTGGCCATCGTGCATCCGTTCTCCGCCCATCATTATGAATTGCGGCTATGGTTGGCATCAGGCGGGATCGATGCCGACCGCCATGTCCGGCTGACGGTGGTGCCCCCGGCGCAGATGCTGTCCAATCTCTCGGCCGGCATGATCGACGGATATTGCTCCGGCGAACCCTGGAACCATCTGGCGGCGCGCTCGGGGCTCGGCCAGGTCGCGATCACCAGCCGCGATCTGTGGGCGGGGCGCATCGAGAAGGTCTTCGGCGTTCGGCAAAGCTGGGCCGATCGTCATCCGGAAACCCATCGTGCGGTGCTGCGCGCCCTGCTGCGGGCATCAATTTGGGCCGACGAGCCGGATCATCGTGGCGAATTGGCCGAATTGCTGTCACGCCCCAATCATGTCAACGCGCCCCTCCCGCTGCTGCGCTTTCTGCTGGAAAGCCCGAACCAGCCGATTTTCTATCGCCACGCGGCTTTTTTTCCGTGGCGTAGCCAGGCCAGATGGTATCTCGCGCAGATGCGGCGCTGGGGACAGAATACCGCTCTGACCGATGATCTGCGGGTTGTCGAACAGGTTTTCCGCGCCGATTTGACCCGTCTCGCCTGCCTCGACCTCGACCTGCCGGTCCCTTTGATCGACAGCAAGGTGGAAGGCGCCCATGACCTGCCCTGGCGGCTCGATAACGCCACCCGACCGATCGAGATGGCGGCCGATCGTTTCTTTGACGCCAGCCCGTTCGATCCGCTTCACCCAAGACAATCCGAGATCCTGTCCTTCCCTCAGCGTGGAGACCGCTCATGACTATGATCCCCCGCAAGAAACCGCATCTCGTCATGGTCGGCAACGGCATGGCCGGGATGCGGACCATCGATGAGCTGTTAACCCGCGCCCCCGATCGCTACGACATCTCGGTGTTCGGCGCCGAACCCCACGTCAATTACAACCGGATCATGCTGTCCTCGGTACTGGCCGGCGAAAAGGCCGTCGACGACATCGTCATCAATCCGCGCGACTGGTACGACGCCAGGGGAATCTCCCTCTATACCAATGAGGCGATCACCGGTCTCGACCCATCGAGCCGTACCCTGACCTCGGCGCAGGGCCGGACCGTCACCTATGACACCCTACTGCTGGCGACCGGCTCTAAGCCTCTGGTGCCGCCGATCCCCGGTCTCACCCTGCCGGGGGTCTGCACCTTCCGCGACATTCATGATGTCGATCAGATGATCGCGGCCAGCCTGACCTATCAACGCGCCGTGGTGATCGGCGGCGGCCTGCTCGGGCTCGAGGCGGCGTGGGGCCTGAAACGACGCGGCATGGACGTGGCCGTCGTGCATCTGATGCCGACCCTGATGGAACGCCAGCTCGATCAGGCGGCCGGCGAGCTTCTGCAAAAGGATCTCGATCAGCGCGGCATCGCCTTTTTCACCAAGGGCCAGACCGAGGCGATCCTGGGCGAAAACCGCGTCGAGGGCGTCAGACTGTCCGATGGCCGCGAAATCCCCGCCGATCTGGTGGTGATGGCGATCGGCATCAGGCCGGAAATTACCTTGGCCAAGCAGGCCGGCTTGGATGCCAATCGCGGCGTGGTGGTCGGCGACGATATGCGCACCACCGATCCGCATATCTATGCCGTCGGCGAATGTGCCGAGCATCGCGGCCAATGTTTCGGCCTGGTCGCGCCGCTCTGGGACATGGCGAAAGTCTGCGCCGACCGGCTCGCCGGAATCGAGGGACCCTTGTTCGCCGCGCCGAAATTGTCGACCCGGCTCAAGATCACCGGCATCGATGTCTTCTCGGCCGGCGTGCTGGCTGCCGCCGACGAGTCCGAGGACGAGATCACCTTCTCGGACGCCGCCGCAGGGATCTACAAGAAACTGATTATCCGCGACGACAAACTGGTTGGAACCGTCCTCTATGGCGATGCCACCGACGGGGCCTGGTATTTCGACCTGCTCTGTCAGGGCACCGATGTCAGTGCCTTGCGGCCGACCCTGATTTTTGGCCAGACCAGCCTTGGCTCCGCCCCGGATCCTGCCCAGGCAATCGCTAATCTGCCCGATGACGCGCAGATTTGCGGCTGCAACGGCGTCTCGAAGGGTAGCGTGCTGGCCTGCATCCGCGACAAGGGCCTGACCACGCTCGACGAGGTACGGGCGCACAGCAAGGCCTCGGCCTCCTGCGGTTCCTGTACGCCCCAGGTGCAATTGTTGCTGTCCGCCGCCCTCGGCCTGGGCAGCGTGGTCGAGAGCGTGCCGAGTGTCTGCAAATGCACCGAGAGCAGCCATGAGGCGGTGCGCGCCGCCATTCTGGAGCAGGGTCTGAAAACGATGGAGGCGGTGCGCCGCGCCATGGGCTGGAAGACCGCGGATGGCTGCGCGAAATGCCGGCCGGCGTTGAATTACTATCTGCTGTGCGCCTGGCCCGGTGACTATCAGGACGATAGCCGCTCGCGCTTCGTCAATGAGCGGGTCCACGCCAATATCCAGAAGGACGGCACCTATTCGGTTGTGCCGCGCATGTGGGGCGGCGTCACCACCGCGAAGGAACTCCGCGCCATCGCTGATGTAGCTGACAAATACGCCATTCCAACAGTCAAAGTGACCGGCGGCCAGCGGATTGATCTTCTCGGCGTCAAGAAACAGGATCTGCCCGGCGTCTGGGCCGATCTCAATGCCGCCGGCATGGTCTCGGGCCACGCCTATGCCAAGGGTCTGCGCACGGTCAAGACCTGCGTCGGCACCGAATGGTGTCGCTTCGGCACCCAGGATTCCACCGGTCTTGGCATCAAGCTGGAAAAATTGATGTGGGGCGCCTGGACCCCCCACAAGGTCAAGCTCGGTGTCTCGGGCTGCCCGCGTAATTGCGCCGAATCGACCATCAAGGATATCGGCATCATCTGCGTCGAGGCCGGCTATGACATCATGGTCGGCGGCAATGGCGGTATCGAGCTGCGCGGTACCGAAATGCTGTGCCGACTGAATACCGAGCAGGAGGTGCTCGAGTACAGCAGCGCCTTCCTGCAGCTTTATCGCGAAGAGGCGCGCTATCTCGACCGCACCGCCCATTGGCTGGAGCGGGTCGGCATCGACTATGTGAAAGCCCGTATCCTCGACGATCCGGCTGGAAGGGCGGCGCTCGCCGAACGCTTCGAAATCGCCCAGTCCCATGTCCAGTCGGACCCCTGGGCCGAACGCACCAAGGGCTTGGACGCCCATGAATTTAACACCCTGACCGTGGTGGCTTGAGCATGGCGTTCTGGCTCGAAATCGGAAAATTGACTGACATCCCGGCCTGCGGCGCCCGCGTGGTAGAAACCCCGAACGGACCGGTGGCGATTTTCCGCACCGGTGACGATCAGCTGTTTGCCGTCGCTGATCGCTGCCCGCACAAGCAGGGCCCGCTGTCCGAGGGGATTGTGCATGGCCACCAAGTGACCTGTCCTCTCCATAATTGGGTGATCGATCTGACCACCGGCGAAGCAGTAGCGCCCGATCGCGGCCAGACGGCCTGCTTTGCTGTCAAACTGGAACAGGACCGGGTGTGGTTGCAGCGGGGCGACGGCTGATGACCGTCGCGAGCACCTGCCCCTATTGCGGCGTCGGCTGCGGTGTGCTCGCCGAAGGCGCAAGTGTGATCGGTGATCCCGATCATCCCGCCAATTTCGGTCGGCTTTGCGTCAAAGGGGCGGCGCTCGATGAGACCTTGGGACTGGAAGGCCGCCTGCTGCAGCCGAAATTCAGGGGCGCGCCGGTTTCCTGGGATTATGCGCTCGACCGGCTGGGCGACGCCTTCGGTCAGGCGATCGCCCGCCATGGGCCGGACTCCGTCGCCTTCTATGTCTCGGGACAATTGATGACCGAGGATTATTACGTCGCCAACAAACTGATGAAGGGCTTCATCGGCAGCGGCAATATCGACACCAATTCCAGGCTTTGCATGTCGTCTTCGGTGGCCGGCCATGCGCGCGCGTTTGGCGGCGATGTCGTGCCCGGCTGCTATGAGGATCTCGAGCTGGCCGACCTGGTGGTGCTGGTCGGCGCCAATGCCGCCTGGGGTCATCCGGTGTTGTTCCAGCGGCTGCAGGCGGCGCGGCAGCAACGGCCGGAGATGAAACTGGTGGTGATCGACCCGCGCCGCACCGCCACGGCACAGGAGGCCGATCTTCATCTGGCGCTGCGGCCCGGCAGCGATGTGGCTCTGTTCAACGGGCTCTTGCGTCATTTGGTGGAGCACAAAGCCGGAGATGGCGAATTCATTGCCCAGCATAGTTCGGACTTGCCGCAAGCTCTGGCGGCACTGGGCGATGATCTGGCGGAATGCGACCTGGCGCCGGACGATCTGGCGCAATTTTTTGATTGGTTCACCCGTCATGAGCGGGTGGTGACGGTCTATTCCCAGGGTGTCAATCAATCGAGCCAGGGCACCGACAAGGTCAATGCCATCATCAATTGCCATCTCTTCACCGGTCGCATCGGCCGCCCCGGCATGGGACCGCTATCCTTCACCGGACAGCCCAACGCCATGGGCGGCCGCGAAGTCGGCGGACTGGCCAATCAATTGGCCGCGCATATGGGTTTCGACGACACGGCGATCGATCGGGTCGGTCGCTTCTGGGGCAGCGGCCGAGTTGCCCGAAATCCCGGGCTGAAGGCGGTCGATCTGTTCCAGGCGGTGGAGAGCGGGCAGATCAAGGCGCTGTGGGTGATGGCGACCAATCCGGCGGTCAGTCTGCCGGAAGCCGGCCGGGT
>Ga0116226_10001532_pt1 | contig 20060 bp, 17 predicted proteins | sample S1TSphfallax_FD_89692 | JGI IMG/M metagenome (GOLD analysis project Ga0116226, IMG submission 89692) | Host-associated microbial communities from peat moss isolated from Minnesota, USA - S1T2_Fa - Sphagnum fallax MG | ecosystem: Host-associated > Plants > Peat moss > Unclassified | place: USA... | reverse complement strand
TCCGACACCAACTCCAACGCCGACACCAACTCCAACGCCGACACCAACTCCAACGCCGACAACTTGTTCCGCATCCCAGTGGAATTCCGGCACCGTCTATACCGGCGGTCAGCAAGCGGTATTCGATAATTACCTGTGGCAGGCATCCTACTGGACGCAAAACAATCAGCCAGCAGCAGGCGGGACGACACCATGGAATCTGGTCGGCTATTGCGGCGCAATGCCGGGGCCAGCATCGAACGCGTTGTTCGCACCCTATGTCGATGTGACGATGAATTATCCGCTCGCGGCCAATGCGTCGCAGGTCGGCTATCACTACACGTTGGCCTTCGTCATCGACAGCGGTAGTTGCACGGCATCGTGGGCCGGTACGATCCCGCTATCGTCGAACCTGTATCTGTCGGATATCGCCGCGATACGCGCAGAGGGTGGCGATGTCGTCGCATCCTTCGGCGGCGCGGCAGGTAGCGAGCTGGCGACCACGTGTTCCAGCGCCAGTGCATTGCAAGCGCAGTATCAGAAGGTGATCACGCAATACAGCTTGAAGCATATTGATTTCGACGTTGAAGGCGGCGCGCTCGGCAATGCATCGGCGAATGCGACGCGTAACAGCGTGATCGCCGCGCTGCAAAAGGCGAATCCAGGTTTGACCGTATCATTCACGCTGCCGGTATTGTCGAATGGACTGACGTCGGAAGGCATCGCGCTGATACAGAATGCGGCTTCGCAAGGCGTCGCGATCCAGACCGTGAACGTGATGGCGATGGACTTCGGCAGCGCTTACGACAACGGTGGACAAATGGGCTTGAGCGCGATGTATGCTGCGTGGTCAACAATGAATCAGTTGGAGAGCATCTACCCGGCCTATAACCACGCGAAGATCGCCGGCATGGTGGGGGTGACGCCAATGATAGGGCAGAACGACAATTCGTCCGAAGTGTTCACGCTGGCCAATGCAAGTTACCTGGTATCGAATGCGCAGCAGAACGGCATCGGCTTCCTCGCGTATTGGTCGGAAACACGCGATACCCCTTGCCCGACAGGTACACCAGCGACACCGGCCTTGGGTAATTGCAGCGGTATTTCGATGAGTCCGTTCGCGTTTGCGAACATCTTCAAGTCATTCTAAGTCGTCGTTACATCTGGGTTGGGAAGTGCCATTGCACTTCCCGCTCAGTACTCTACCGATGCTCGACCAATGTTCTGAATGTTCTATATGCGTTGCTGGCGCGATTCAAAATCCAGCAACGCACGTTTGCGTTCCAGTCCGCCTGCGTAGCCGGTGATATTGCCATTGCCAGCCACCACGCGGTGACAAGGCACGATGATGGAAACCGGATTGCGTCCGATTGCCGCGCCAACTGCACGCGCCGCTTCCGGCCTGCCCACACGTTGCGCATGCTCGCCATAACTGATCGTATCGCCGAATGGAATACGCAACAACGCCTGCCAGACTTCCTGCTGAAACGGCGTACCCTGTAGATCAAGCTGCACATCAAATTGCTCGCGCTTGCCGTCGAAAAATTCCTGCATCTCGCGTGCTGCTTGCCGTAGAACAGGGTGCTCAGGCGCGAGCTGCCAAGCGCCCTTGCCCCGGAAGTGCTTGTGCTGTTCAAAGTAGATGCCACGCAAGCCACGCTCGCTGGCGACAAACAGTAGCAGCCCAAGGGGACTTTCTGCTTCGCTGTAAAAGATCACGTCAGTATTCATATCGTCACCGGATTACTCAAGGAATTCCATAACACCAATGCCGCGTAACCGCGCCATGGTGACCAGTCTGCTGCGCGGGCCAATAACTGTTTCTCCGTCATCCTGCCGCCCGGTATATCAGCAGCAGCCTTCTGCAAGCCGAGATCACCCGCCGGGAATGCATCAGGAAAACGCAATGCACGCAGCGCGATGTATTGCGCAGTCCATTCGCCGATACCACGCACACTCTTCAATTGCTCAACCGCTTGCGTCAGATTCACCGTCGGATACACACTCAAACCACCATCGACAGCGAATTGCGCGATATTGCGTATGGTCGCTGCACGCGAAGTCGGCATGCCGATCTTGATGATGTCCTCCAGTACAGCATCGGCCAACACCTGCGGCTGTGGGAAATGATGGGTGACGCTGACAATCGGCGCCGTAATCGGATCACTGAAGCGTTGCACCACGCGGCCCGACAAGGTCGTCGCCCCGGCAACGCTGACTTGCTGCCCGAGCACTGCGCGCACCGCCAATTCGAATACATCAAACGTTCCCGGCACACGCAAGCCAGGCACCTTTTGCAATTGTGCTGCCAGCAAATCATCTTGCATCAGATGCGCTTCAATCACGGCGGGATTCGCATCGAGATCGAATTGCGTACGGACCTGCGATAGCAGAAACATCAGATGCGGCGCAAGTTGCGGCGCGACCTCCAGCTCCAGCTGGTTTTTCGCTTCCAGGTTGCGTACGCGCAGCCAACCTTCGGCTTTCTCTATGCGCACGCTACGCGCATAGGTCTGCTGCTGCAAATCGATTGCTTCGACGCCAGGGATGCCACGCGTCGCCAGATAGCGCAACATCTCCGACCAGTGATAGGGCGGGCGATATGCGAGACGCAGCACCAGCGCATCGCCATCGCGCGCTTCCTTCTTCACCTGTCGCCGCACTTCCGTTGGCGCCATGCCATAACGCTCATCGAACAAGGCATTGAAGCGGCGCAGGCTGCCGAAACCAGCTGCATAGGCCAACTCTGTCATCGGCAAATCGGTTTCCTGCAACAGCTTCTTTGCAAACAACAACCGCTGCGTCTGCGCCAGCTCGACAGGCGTGACACCGAAGTGCTGCAATAACACGCGCCGCAATTGACGCGAAGACAAACCGACTTGTTGCGACAAGCCTTCCAGGTCACCGTTATTCAATGCCCCCGCAGCGATGCGCTGCCACACAGCATGCGCGAGATTTTTTTGTATCGCATATGGAGCCAGTTCCGGCCTGCAGCGCAGGCATGGGCGATAACCCGCAGCCTCCGCAGCAGCAGCATTCGGAAAGAAAGTGCAGGAAGACGCGCGTGGTGTTTTGACAGTGCAAACCGGTCGGCAATAAATGCCCGTGGTTTTCACGCCGGTAAAAAATACGCCATCGAAACGCGTATCGCGAGCAAGCAAAGCGCGATAGCAGATGTCGTTATCGGGCAGGCTCTCGTAATCGTCAACAGGGGCAGTGGTGTGTTCCATGCCTCCTTTATACGCGCCGCCCTGATCAGTGTCTAGCCGTTTTCGGACACGTTTGTAGAGCTACTATTTACTGATATGGATCAACTCCTGCGCCAGCAATTGCGGGGCTGTGATCATCGGTGCATGACCGGTCGGTATTTCGCGCCATTGCCAATCGGCTTGCTTCTTCACCCATTCACGCACACCAGCCAGTGGCACGTACCATGGCTCGGTCACGGCGATATACGTGCAAGGCAAACCGTTGCCAACAGGATGGCGCAAAGCCAGCGGTTCCGTATAGGCATGCAGGGGATGCGGCGTAGTACGGCGTAGCACCCAAGCAACCTGTGCAGGATCGGTGATATCAAAGGATTCCGGTGGCGGCGTATGCATACGCAAATCGTCGGGATCATCTGTGCGGCTGCGTTCCGCCTGCACCGCTGGCGGCAAGATGCTGATTGCCGATTGCCCATGTTGCGCGACCAGGGCATCAAGGAAGATCAATCGCTTGATCGACTCTTCCATGTGATCCGCCACGCCACTGATCACCATGCCGCCGAAGCTGTGACCAACCAGGATCACATCGGTCAGCTCTTCAAACTCGATCAGGCGACAGACATCTTCGATGAATGTGGAGAGACGCACCGAAGGCGTCAGCAGATGGGCGCGCTCACCGAGCCCAGTCATCGTCGGAGTAAAAACTTGATGACCAGCAGCACGTAATTCACGAGCGACATCACGCCAGCACCAGCCGCCCATCCATGCACCATGTATCAGCACGAAATTCATAGCATGCCTATTTCCCGTAGTTAATGCGTACTGCATTCACCAGTCAATAGCGCATAGTGTAACGCGACATTCGACATTGCAGCGTACAATATGGCAATGCAAATCACCTTACCCGAACTCGAAGAAGCAATCAATTATTGGCGCACATTACGGCCATCCATTGGAGCCGAACGGGCGCTGTCGCCCGAGGTCAATTCGCTGGCATCGGTCTATGCGATGATGATTTTTGACCATCGCGAGGCGAAACCGCTGGAAGAACTGAATTCCACCTGCAGGCAGTTGATAGAACATTGGCGCGGACAGCGCATATAATTTCTGTAGTAAGCTTATGCGGCGAGGTGCCGAGCCTGCCGTTGCGGCAGGGCATTGCGTGCAACTGTTTGTTCTGGTGCGCGCGTTTCTTTTGGCGTCTTACCGGCGTAATCGTGTCCCAAGGTACGACGCACGATATCAGCGTCGAGACCGCGACTGCATAGCCATTCCGATACCAGGCCCGCCAACCGATCCAGCGCGATGCGATGTGTTGCATCGGTCTTGCTGTACAGCCAGTCAGCCAGCACCATGAAATTATCGAAGGGCGCATCGCCAAGAATCAACGGCAGTGTGTGGGCAAAGCGGCCTGAATTGGCGACCAGATCCCAATAACGGGCAAAGCGCACCAGTCTTTGCATGTCGGTGAAAGTGATGCGGTCAGTTGCTAGTATCGTGTAAGGCGGATAGGCATCGAACACCAGCTTATACGGCTCGGTATGGCGGTTGATGGGCGTGCCGCGCAGGCGCTTCAAAATACCAAACTGGATTTCATGCGGCTTCAACGCAATCAGTTTATCGAAACCTGCGGCAAAACTCGCGATGTCTTCCCCGGGCAAGCCAGCAATCAGATCGACATGCAAATGCGCGCGTGAGTGCTCAACCAGCCAGCGGATATTGTCAGCAGCCTTTTCATTGTTCTGTCTGCGGCTGACCAGTGTTTGCACTTCCGGGTTGAAGCTCTGGATGCCGATCTCGAATTGCAGCGTACCATCCGGGAATTTGCTGATTGCATCCTTCAGGGCATCGGGTAAATGATCAGGCACAACCTCGAAGTGTGCGAACACTGGATCGTCCGGCGTTGCGGCAAGTTTATCAAGGAAGAATTGCATGATGCGCAGGCTGGACTTGATGTTCAGGTTGAAAGTGCGATCCACAAACTTGAACAGGCGTGCGCCACGCGCATGCAGGGATTCCAGTTGCGCCAGAAATGCATCGAGATCAAAAGGCCATGCGGTCTTGTCCAGCGAAGACAAACAGAATTCGCATTTGAACGGACAACCACGCGAGGCTTCCACATACAGCGTGCGATGGGCGATATCCTCATCGCTGTACAAGTCATACGGCAACGCGATTTCCGATAACTCCGGCTGCACACCAGCGTGGATTTTCATCAAAGGTTGCGGGCCATTCAAGATTTGCCTGCATAGCGACGCAAACGTGATATCACCCCAACCGGTGATCAGGTAATCAGCCAGCTTGACGATTTCCTGCTGCTCCGCCTCATACGACACTTCCGGCCCGCCGAGGATGATCTTCACATCCGGCGCGACACGCTTCAACATCGAGACGATCCTGGTCGTTTCTTCGACGTTCCAGATATATACGCCAAAGCCGATGATGCGTGGCTGCTGCGCCAACAGTTTCTCGACAATTTCCGTCGTCTTGGTGCCGATCACGAATTCCTGTATCCGCGTCACATCCTGCAATTCACCCATGTTGGCGAGCAGGTAGCGCAAACCCAAGGACGCATGCGCGTAACGGGCATTCAAGGTGGACAACAGGATAGTCATGACATAAGAATAAGCAGGGCAGCCGGGAGGGAAGCGCTTATTTTACGCCACAATGGCGTACGCCCAAAACAAAGCGCGCCCGATCAAGGGCGCGCAAGTACAAGTAATAGCGGTAGAAAAGCGCTTAGCTCGCCAGTTCCTTTTCCTGCAACGCACGCCACATGACTTTGCCGGTTGCCGATTTCGGCAGTGTTTCGACAAACTCGATCACGCGTGGTGTCTTGTAAGCAGCCATGCGTTCGTGCGCCCAATCGATAATCGCCTGCGCTGTCACTTCGCTGCCGGGACGTTTGACCACTACAGCTTTCACGGTTTCGCCACGATAGGCATCGCGTGATGCGATGATGCAGCATTCCTGGATTTCCTTGTTCTCATACATCATCGCTTCGACTTCCGCAGGCCAGACCTTGTAGCCGCTGGCATTGATCATGCGCTTCAAACGGTCGGTGAAGAAGAAATAGCCCTCTTCATCGGTATAACCGAGATCGCCCGAGCGGAAGAATTTCTTGCCGTCGATGTCGATGAATGCCTCGGCTGTTTTCTGCGCATCGTTCCAATAGCCCTGGAATACTTGCGGGCCACTCATGACGATTTCGCCGACTTCGCCAACCGGCATTTCCTTGAAGTTAGTGGGATCGATCACGCGCGCATCGGTATTGCAGAGTGGAATGCCAAGGCATTGCTTCTTCAAGCGTTGCGGCGGATTGGTATGGGTAGCCGCCATCGTTTCCGACAGCCCATAGCCTTCCATGTATTCCTGCCCGGTCAATTCTTTGAGCTTTTGCGCGATTGCAGCTGGCATCGCCGCACCGCCACCGGCGACGCGGCGCAGGCTGGAAATGTCGTAGCGATGCAGATTCGGATTGGACAGGAAATCAATCAGCATGGTCGGAATTGCCGTCCAGCTGGTGACACCATAACGGGTGATCAATTGCCCGGCAACATCGCGGTCCCAGCGCGGCATGATCGCAATCGACGAACCGCCGTAGAGCAGCGCATTCATCGACACTTGCATGCCGGTAACGTGGAAAAAAGGCAGCACCGCCAATGCGACATGGTCAGGCACAGTTGGCATCGACCAGCATGGGCTGGCGACAATGTTGAACATCACCGAGCGATGTGTGTGTATGCAGCCCTTTGGCTTGCCAGTCGTGCCAGAGGTATAAGGCATGCAAGCCAGATCGTCCGGGCCCGCTTGATGCGGTCCCGGCACAAAGGAAGCGGCGAGCGCGTCATACCAAGAGACTACGCCAGGTTTGACAGGAACATCGCGCCCTGCCTTGACGAATTCCGGCACGGTCAGATCCGTCTTTTCCGGCAGATAGTCGGAATAGGTCGCCACTACCGCATGTTTCAAGCTGCCCTTGTCGAGCAGCGGCGATACGCGGGAGAACACTTCCTGTGCGCAGATCACGGTTTGCGCGCCACTGTCTTCGGCGAAATGCGCAATCTCGTCGCCCATCAGCATCGGGTTGACCGGCACCACCATCGCATCGGCACGCATGATCGCGTAATAAGCGATCACGAATTGCGGACTGTTCTGCATGTTGAGCAACACGCGGTCGCCACGCTTGACGCCACAAACCTGTTGCAGATACCCGGCCAAGGCTTCGACTTCGGCATGCAATTGACGATAGTTGATGATGTGATCGTAAAAGATGATCGCAGTCTTATCGGGATAACGCCGAGCGGAAATATTGAGATTTTCGTAGACGCTGGTTTCAGGCAGGGTAATCGTATACGGCAGGCCGGACGGCCAATGCTGGAAGTGTCTGGTATTCAAGTCTCCGCCTATTCTTTGTGGTTGGGCTTGCTTTTGATTATAAAGTTGTTCCAATGTCAAAGTAAGCCCACCCACACCACATTCACCATTAAAATGATGGTTAAAAGCAGTAGATGTTGCACATAGGAATTTGCTGCATCGCACTAGCGAAATCCCAGCCTACTTTGAAACACACAGGTACCATCTGCCTGTACATCTTTAGAGGCTGTTTGTCTTTTCTCATACAACTAAAAGGACAGATCGATGAAACTCTATTTCTCCCCCGGCGCCTGCTCCCTTTCACCACATATCGTATTGCGCGAAGCAGGCTTGCAATTCGATCTTGAGCAAGTCGACCTCAACACCAAGAAAACTGCTGACGGCAAGGACTTCTATGCAATCAATCCAAATGGCTACGTCCCCGCTTTACAATTAAAAAGCGGGGAAGTGCTGACCGAAGGTCCTGCCATCGTGCAGTATCTGGCCGATCTTGTTCCTGACAAACATCTGGTGGCACCGCAAGGCAGCCTGGAGCGTTATCATTTGATGGAGTCCTTGAACTTCATCACCTCTGAGATACACAAAACTTTTACACCGCTATTCGTCGAGACTACCGTAGAAGAAGCACGTAACGTCGCGCGCGCCACACTCACCAAACGGATCGACTACGTCAATACGGAACTGGGCAAATCCAGCTTTTTCCGTAGTGAACATTTTTCCGTTGCCGATGCTTACCTGTTCACCGTGTTGAGCTGGGCACGCTACGTCAAATTCGACTTGTCGCCTTGGCCTGCCGTTACCTCTTACCTTGAACGCATCTCTACGCGTCCAGCTGTGCATGACGCGCTGGTTGCGGAAGGTTTGATCAAAGCTTAAAGCTTCCCCGTCGCTACTTCATTCGTATTGCCGAAAATCATCACAGACCAAATACATTCTCCTCATCAGGTTATGTCAATTCAATCAGTTTGACACTCCCATAAATATGGGAGTGTTATCACTCGTACGTCACTCAAGCCGCTTGCGCAAGCTTGCGTACTGCCTGCTGATTCGATGTGTACACGCCACTGCTGACACGTGCCTCACCTGTCTTCAACACCTCTATCCATTGCGCTGTCGTTTGTACCGCCGCGAATCCGGTTTGGAACACGACTGTGAAGACACGATGGATTTCTTCAGCAGTGGCAGCACCGGCCTCGTTTTCATACGGCAACGACCCACTGGCGTCGCGCAGATATTCGACCTTATAGCCAGCATGGCTTGCTTCCAGGATGGTCGATGCATTGCAGTTGTGAGTCATGTAGCCGACGATGGTCAGCGTATCAATCTCGTTGGCCTTCAGCCATGCACCCAGGTCGGTGTTGGTGAAACTGCTTGCCATATCCTTGTTGATCAGATGATCGTAAGGACGGTTGGCGACGACAGGGTGCAATTGCCATCCTTCGGAACCGACAGCGAAAATCGGCGCGCCAGCGGGCACGTCGTGTTGCACCACGACGATAGGGATACCTGCCGCCTTGGCCACATCCATTGCTGCACCAATGTTGGCGAGCGATTCATTCACAGGTGGATATTCAATACGCAGATTGCCGGTCACATACTCGTTTTGTACGTCGATCACGATCAAGGCGCGTTTTGCTTGGTTTGTCATGTTGCTCTCCTGTCTGTTGGTTTATGTCGATTTGCTTGTCACGATGGAATGCATTGTGCGCTCGCATCGTTTCAACAAACAGTGGCCCATAAGACAATATTCGATATAATTGGGCCATCATGAGCACAAACCGCCACCCCGCCTCGAAACCCGACAGCCATAACAGCGCGAACAGCACGACGGCCGCGCATATCGCCATCCTCGCGTTCGAGGGCATCAGCCCTTTCCATCTGGCGGTGCCGAGCATGGTATTCGGTGAAAATCGCAGCGATCTTGGCGTGCCGCAATTCACGACACTGATTTGCGCAGAACAACCGGGACGCCTGCGCACCTCAGTCGGCTTCGACATCGACGTCAAACATGGATTGGAGACAATCAGGCAAGCCGACATCGTGATCGTGCCGTCATGGCCCGAAAATGACGAAGTCACATCGCCGAAGCTGATGCAGGCATTGCGTCAAGCCGACCAGCGCGGCGCTCGTATCGTCGGCTTGTGTTTGGGGGCAATCGCTTTGGCACAAGCGGGCTTACTGGATGGTAAAGTCGCAACCACGCATTGGGCTTGGGCCAGGCGCTTTGCAGAAAGCTTTCCGAAGGTCAGGCTCGATCCGAGTGTGTTGTACGTTGAAGACGGCAACGTCCTGACTTCAGCAGGCACAGCGGCAGGGCTGGATTGTTGCCTGTATCTACTCCGACAACTATGCGGCGCGGAGATTGCCAACCGCGTTGCCCGTCGCCTGGTGGTTGCCCCACATCGCGAAGGCGGGCAGGCGCAATTCATCGAACATCCCTTGCCGACCTCGCGCAATGACGAACATCTGTCACAGGTATTCGAGTGGGTGAGCCGCAATCTGGCGCTTACGCATAGTGTGGATAGCCTGGCCGAACGCGCACGCATGAGCCGCCGTACCTTCACCCGCCGCTTCCGGCAAGCGACTGGCACCACGGTCGTGCAATGGATTTTGCATCAGCGCCTGGCGACGGCACAGCGCCTGCTGGAAACCAGCGGACACAGCATCGAGCTGATTGCAGCCGAATGCGGTTTCGGTACATCGCTCTCGCTGCGTCAGCATTTCAACACGGCGTTCCACACCACACCTTCGGCTTACCGCAAACTATTCCAGGCACAGGCAAAATAGGGCGCCGCAAGCTGAAATTTCCGATTGCTGCGATAATGGAGTCCTGCGGGTTGCCGTCGCAGCATAGCGATGCAGTTTGACATCCGCACCATCCAACCATTTATCCCATCATGCAACTAGGTATTCTTTTCGCCGCACTGGCCTATACGGTCTGGGGCTTGTTTCCGATTTACTTCAAATCCTTGCAAGGCGTTCCCCCCATGGAAATCCTGATGCACCGGATCGTCTGGGCGCTAGGTTTCCTACTCATCGTACTGACCGTGCGCCGCCAATGGGCATGGGTACCGCAGGTATTGAAGCAGCCGAAAATATTGGCAAGCTTTGCCGCCAGCGCGACGCTGTTGTCGATCAACTGGTTCATCTACATCTGGTCGGTCAATAACGGTCACGTGGTCGATTCCAGCCTTGGCTATTTCATCACACCGCTGGTCAACGTCCTGCTCGGCTATGTATTGCTGCATGAGCGCATGCGCATCGGCCAATGGGCTGCAATTGCCCTGGCGGCTTTGGGCGTGCTGTGGCTGACATGGCAAGCCGGACATCTGCCATGGATAGGCTTGGCCCTGGCGTTCAGCTTCGGCGGCTATGGATTGTTGCGCAAGACTGCCGCACTCGGTGCCTTGGAAGGCTTGTCGCTGGAAACAGTCCTGCTGTTCCCGATTGCCCTCACTTACCTCGCCGTACTGGCCGCACAAGGTCACAATGCCTTCCTGCAAGCGCCTGCAACGACGCAATCGCTGCTGGCCGCTGCCGGGCCGATCACTGCAATACCGCTGCTGCTGTTTGCCGCCGGTGCGCGCCGTATCAAGATGTCCACACTCGGCCTGCTGCAATACATCGCACCGACCTTGCAATTGTTGATCGGCGTGTTGTTGTATGGCGAACCGTTTGGCGGTGGCCGCCAGATCGGTTTCATCATCATCTGGACCGCGCTGGCATTGTATTCGGCGGAAGGTCTGTGGCAGGCGTGGGCTGCGCGTTCTGAACAGCGCACCACCTGATAGACAGTCTCGAACCATCTTAGATACAACAAAGCATCGCGCCAGATGAAATCTGGCGTATCCTATCGTCTCTACGTTTCCTCCTCCAATTTATTCCCATGGCAAATTACGTCTATACCATGAACCGCGTCGGCAAGATCGTGCCGCCGAAGCGTCAGATTCTGAAAGATATTTCGCTGTCGTTCTTTCCGGGCGCCAAGATCGGCGTGCTCGGCCTGAATGGCTCTGGCAAATCTACCCTGCTGAAGATCATGGCCGGTATCGATAAGGACATCATCGGCGAAGCCGTACCGATGCCGAATCTGAACATCGGCTATCTGCCGCAGGAACCGCAGCTCGACCCTGAGCAAACCGTGCGTCAAGCCGTCGAAGGCGGCTTGGGTGAAGTGTTTGAAGCCAAGGCCAAGCTCGATGCGGTCTATGCAGCGTATGCGGAGCCGGATGCCGACTTCGATGCGCTCGCCGCTGAGCAAGCGCGACTGGAAGCGATCATCTCGACTTCTGCAGGCGACAACCCTGAGCAGCAACTGGAAATGGCTGCTGACGCGCTGCGCCTGCCACCATGGGATGCGAAGATCGGTGTGTTGTCCGGCGGTGAAAAGCGCCGCGTCGCGCTGTGCCGCCTGCTGTTGTCGAAACCCGACATGCTGTTGCTCGACGAGCCGACCAACCATCTGGACGCGGAATCGGTCGATTGGCTGGAGCAATTCCTGCAACGCTTCCCTGGCACCGTGGTTGGCATCACCCATGATCGCTACTTCCTCGACAACGCTGCTGAATGGATTCTGGAACTCGACCGCGGCCATGGTATTCCATGGAAGGGTAACTACAGCTCGTGGCTGGAACAAAAGAGTAACCGTCTGAAGCAGGAAGAAGCTGCGGAATCGTCACGCCAAAAGACCATGGCCAAGGAATTGGAATGGGTGCGGCAAAATCCGAAGGGCCGCCAAGCGAAGAGCAAGGCGCGTCTGGCACGCTTCAATGAATTGTCCGAATACGAATACCAGAAGCGTAACGAGACACAGGAAATCTTCATCCCTGTGGCTGAGCGCCTGGGTAACGAAGTCATCGAATTCACCAACGTGACGAAAGCATTTGGCGATCGCTTGCTGATCGATAACCTGAGCTTCCGCATCCCTGCTGGCGCGATCGTTGGCATCATCGGCCCGAACGGCGCTGGTAAATCGACCCTGTTCAAGATGATCACCGGCAAGGAGCAACCGGATAGCGGTGAGGTCAAACTGGGTTCGACCGTGAAGCTGTCGCTCGTTGATCAATCCCGCGACACATTGGCCGATAACAAGACCGTATTCGAGGATGTGACCGGCGGTGCCGACGTGTTGAACGTCGGTCGCTTCGAGATGCAATCGCGCGCCTACCTGGGCCGCTTCAACTTCAAGGGCAGCGATCAGCAAAAGATCGTCGGCAACCTCTCCGGTGGGGAGCGCGGCCGTCTGCATCTGGCGAAGACGCTGCTCAAGGGCGGCAACGTCTTGCTGCTGGACGAACCGTCAAACGACCTCGACGTCGAAACCCTGCGTGCGTTGGAAGATGCGTTGCTGGAATTCGCCGGTACCGTGCTGGTGATCTCGCATGATCGCTGGTTCCTCGACCGAATCGCTACGCATATCCTGGCCTTTGAAGGCAACTCGCAAGTGACCTTCTTCGACGGCAATTATCAGGAATACGAAGCCGACAAGAAGAAGCGTCTGGGCGAAGAAGGCGCGAAGCCGAAGCGTATCCGCTACAAGCCGCTGACGACGTAACGCCACCATGCCGCCGCGCTCTTGTCTTATGCGCGGCGGTCTTTCTTACACAACTAACTTTACGGAGTTCATCGCCATGCAGGTGTTCTCTCGTTTTTGCACATTCCTGCTCACCGTTTGTGTCGCTGGCAGCGCTTGTGCCGCTGAACCATCGCTGGAACTGGATATCGGCAGCACGCAGCAACTACTGACGCGTACCGAGTTGCTGGCCAAGCCAGAAGCGCGCGCCATCGACGTGCCGAACGACGTCGCCTATCACCGTAGCATGCATTATCAGGCACTGCCGATGTCGGTACTGCTGCACGACATGCCTGCTGACGCCAATGTGCAATTCACCGCGACCGACGGCTTCGTCGCCAACATTCCAGCCAAGCTGTTGCTGGGCGCGGGTCAACCCTGGCTGGCGATTGAGACTGACGGACAGGCATGGCCGCCATTGAAAGCGGATGGCCCGAATGCCGGGCCGTTTTACCTGGTGTGGCTGGCGCCGGAAAAGGGTCACGTATCGCAGGAGCAATGGCCATATCAGATAGGGAAAATCTCGCTGGTATTGCCACTGGAAAGCCGTTATCCGCAAATCCAACCGGACTCGAAAGCAGCCAATGTATTGCGCGGCTTGCACGTGTACACGGCCAACTGTTCCAGCTGTCACCCGATCAACGGTGGCGGCGATGCGGCGGTCGGCCCTGATCTGGCTGTGCCGCATAGCCCGACCGAGTACTTCCGTCGTGCATATTTGCGTGCATTGGTGCGCGATCCGGCTTCGGTGCGCAACTGGAGCCAGCGTGTGATGCCCAGCTTCTCAACGGATGTATTGAGCGATACACAGCTTGATGATCTGCTGGCCTACCTGAAGCAGATGTCGAAGCAAAGAAAATAAGCTTCTCCATCATTACATTATGCCTCAGCAACATCCGCCCCTATCCTGGCAAATTCGCGCCGACCTGTTTGCACAACTGGCGGCGATGGAAAAAGCCGGATTACCTGCAACGCAGGCTTTCGGGCTATTGAAACTACCAGCCGCATTGCAACCGCGTGTGCTGAACGCACGCAAGTTTCTGGCACGTGGCAATCCGCTTGCTGTGGTGGGACGCAATAGCGGCTTGTTCACCGAACTGGAAGCCAATCTGGTCGATGCTGCCACCAATGCCGGTAGCCCGGCGCAGACTTATCGCCGCCTCGCTGATTACTATACGCGCCGCGCAGTGCAATTGAAGACCATGCGTTCGCGCATGATGTATCCAGCCGTACTATTTACAGTCGGCCTGTTTCTCAACCCCTTGCCAGGGCTGGTAACGGGTAGCCTCTCCTTTGGCCGCTACGTATTGCATTGCTCCTTGCCCTTGATTGCAATTGGCGTGCTGGTCTATACCGGCAAACGACTGATGCAGGATCAGGAAGGCCCATCGACACCGACTCAGGATGCCATTGGCAAGCTCGCGATGCGCATTCCGCTATTCGGCAAGATGTTCATTCGCAGCAATATCCGCGATTACTTTGAAAGTCTGGCGTTGATGGTGGAAGCCGGTGTGCCGATATTGGATGCATTACCGAAGGCAGTCGCAACGATCAAACTGGAGCCGGTCAGAGAAGCATTCAGCCACGCACAAGCCGACATCATGGGCGGCAAGACTTTGGGCGAGGCATTGAACGGAATCAGCTACCTGGAAAAAGGGCAAGCTCTGGCACTGATCAATACCGGCGAAGGCAGTGGCACCTTGCCGGAAATGCTGTTCCGCTTTGCCGATGCAGAAACGCAGGCGATCAATCTATTCAACGAACAGGTTGCCGCATGGGCACCACGCATCGTCTATGCATTGGTCGCTTTCTGGATCGCACGCGGAATACTTGGTGGCGGGCATATCGGCACGGAATTGCCGCCGGATTTGCAGTAAATCTGGAGTAGCACCACTTAGGAGTCGCGCGATTGGGCGACAAAATCCGTCAGCAACACCGCCTGTACGTATTTCGACGAATGCAGCTCTGCGTTACAGCCTTCCGTCAAAGCATCCTGCAACTGCTGCAAACCGTTCGGCGTTTTCAGGACTTTCGGGTCAGTCGATTCGAGTATGTGTTTGAATACCGAATTCAGCGTTTCGCGATTACTGTTGGGCCAGCTGGCATCGGCACGGCTGGTTTGCACGGCGAGCTTGGCCGAGATCGACAAATCCTGCGTCTCGATCTGATAAGGCCCGAATGGCGAGAACGACACTTCCGGCTCCACATGGTGCGACCGGGTCTGCGTCCACACAAACAGGAAAATCGCAGTCAAACAGACGACAACGGTAGCCGCCGTATAGGCAAAGAAGTTATCCCGTTCCGTGGTCTTCGACATGACGGCCCCCGTCACCCCCCCTGTTTATCGGATCATGCCCAGTGCAAAATCAGGCCGATACCCGCACCGATCAGCAAGGCAACACTGCCAAACGATGTAATCAAGAAACCCAGTGAGCGCTTTTTGGGATCGCTGTAATAACCAAGCGCATACACCACGCGCCCCACTACCCAGATCAAACCGCCCAGGCCAGCCCAGGAATCGCCCAGCCAGAAAGCGCACAACCATAGTGCAGGGAAAAACAATACCATCTGCTCTACTGTATTGGCTTGTACCCGGTGTGCGCTCTGGAATTGGATAGGGCCATCCATCGATGGCGCAGGCACCTTGTATTTTCCGCGTGCAAGGCCAGCCACCACCAGCATCCACAGATACACCACCAATGCCGCCAGCGATGCCAGCGACGTCCAATGCAATCCCATACGTTCTCCCTAACTATGCTCGTCAACACCGAGCGATTATTTTATGCGGTCAATGAAACCGCTTTATGACAAGCTTTTTACACAGAACTAGCCAGCCTACTGCGCAAAGAACTCTTGAAATAGTTTCAATGCCACACCGATTTGTTCAATCGATACATCCAGATGTGTAACCAGCCGTGTTTTCGCACCGATCAGCGCAATCACGCCGCGCTCAGCCAGATACGCCTGCAAGGCCGCGCAACGCTCTGCCGGGATATGTACATAGACAATATTGGTCTGCACCGGCTCGACACGCAAGCCTGCGATGGCTGATAAACCTTCTGCCAACGCTGCGGCATTGCGATGATCGTCAGCCAATCTATCAACGTGATGCTCCAGTGCATACAAGCCCGCTGCTGCCAGTACACCTGCCTGACGCATTGCGCCACCGAGCATCTTGCGCGCACGTATCGCAGTCTTGATCAGGTCGCGACTGCCACATAAAACAGAACCAACTGGCGCACCCAAGCCTTTGGACAGGCAAACCGACACGGAATCAAAGTTAGCACACACTTCGCCCGCAGGGATTCCCAGCTTGACGGCGGCATTGAACAGGCGCGCGCCATCCAGATGCATCGCCAACCCATGCTGCGTGGCCAATTGTGCGACTTCGGCAATATACGCTTGCGGCAAGACCCTGCCGCTTATGGTATTTTCCAGTGCGATCACACGGGTGCGGGCGAAATGCTGATCGTCCGGCTTGATCGCCGCGACGATGTCAGCCAATGCTAGGCTACCATCCGGCTGATTGATCAAGGGCTGCGGCTGTATGCTGCCCAGCACCGCCGCGCCACCAGCCTCATAGCGATAGGTATGTGCTTCCTGCCCGGCGATGTATTCGTCACCACGCTGACAATGCGACATCAGCGCGGCAAGATTGCTTTGCGTTCCGCTGGGGAAGAACAAACCCGCTTCAAAACCTAAACGTTCAGCCAGCGTTGCCTGCAAGCGGTTGACTGTCGGATCATCGCCAAACACGTCGTCACCCACTTCGGCAGCATGCATTGCGGCACGCATTGCCGCGCCAGGGCGGGTGACTGTATCACTACGTAAATCAATCATCAACATGGGCAAAAGACTTACAAGTTGTTGCTCTTGACCACGCCGGAGAAGAAGTCGTAAATGCCGTTGTCGCCCATGCTGCGCGCATCGGCCAACTCACCCGCCTTGGTCGAATACAGCACCTTGTTATCCGGGCTCAGCAGCACCGCAGCCGGAATGCCCTTCTTGATCGGGTTGCCATAGGTGGTGGCGAGATCGAGGTTGGTATCGAATTGACCGACGTTGACCTTGACGACGACGAATTTGCTGTCAATCAGCGATTGGCTCTTGCCGTGCAGCGCCTTGTCCAGTTCGCGACAATCCTTGCACCAGTTTGCACCAAATACCACCAGGACCTTTTTGCCGTTCTTTTGTGCAGCAGTCAGCGCTTGTGTCACCTGAGCTTTGGCATCAGCCTTTTCATCGTAAGGCAGATTCGCTACCGGAGCCTCACTGGAAGATGCCGAAGCCTTCGGTGCAGCAGTCCCAGCAGGAGAAGTTTGCGCAAATACTGCATATGCCATCAACAAACCAACCAACAATGTGGAAATCTTTTTCATGTCTACGCCTCGTTATGATGTAAATCCGCGAAATTCGCAAAATCTTTATCTGTATTAGTATTACGGAAAATGCCGGTTTTCGCTTGTCCGTCGTGTTTTGTGTCATTTCGGGCAACTTCCAGCCGGGGTAATCAATGTTTTTATCCTGCAATCCAGAATGATTTTATCCGCAAGCCAAATCGCCGAATTCGAAGAAAACGGCTATCTGATCATCAAGCAACTGGTTTCCCCCGCAGATTGTGAACGCATGCTCGCCATCACGCAGCAGCAATTGCAACATCCGGTCGAACCGCTGGAATATGAGGCCGATGTCGGCTATCCCGGCGCCCCAACATCGCGTGAAGCGCTGGGTGGCAAAACGATACGACGTCTGCGCGGCGCGTATCAGCGTGATCCTGGTTATCGCGCCTGGGCGGAAGATCCGGCGCAAGTGGAGCGGCTGGAGCAATTATTGGGTGAAAAAGTCGCGCTGTCGCTCGCCCATCACAATTGCGTGATGACCAAGCACCCGCATTTCGGCACTGCAACGGGATGGCATCGCGACATCCGCTATTGGTCGTTCACACGCTCCGACCTGGTTTGCGTATGGCTGGCGCTGGCGCCGGAGACGGCGGAAAACGGTGGCTTGAAATTCATCCCCGGATCGCACAAACTGCAATTGCAACCGGAACAGATGGATGAACTGGATTTTCTGCGACCGGACGTGGAAGCCAATCAGCCGATTTTTGCACGCGGCAAGCAAGTGGAACTGGACAAGGGCGACGTGGTGTTTTTCCACAGCCGCCTATTCCATGCAGCAGGGCGCAACGATACCGAAACCGTGAAGACGTCAGTAGTATTCGCGTATCGCGGAATCAGCAATCTGCCGATTCCGGGTAGCCGTTCAGCAGCGGCGGGCGAAGTCTTGCTATAAGCCGCGCCACCGCATTTCTTTAGATAGCAGAGGTACGCAATTCCAGCCACGCCTTCGCCGCACCATCGACGTGTGGCGACAGGCGCTCGCGCACCGTCGCATGGTAACGATTCAGCCATGCGATTTCATCGACACGCAACAGGGACAGATCAAAGCAGCGTGTATCGATAGGGCATAGCGTCAGCGTCTCGAATTCCAGGAATTCGCCGAAATCGCTACTACCGGCAACGCGATTCAACACCAGATTTTCGATACGCACACCCCACTTGCCCGGACGATAAGTGCCAGGCTCAATCGAGGTGATCATGCCAGCCTCCATCGCGGTATGCGGATCAGGCATCGCATAGCAGGAAATCGATTGCGGGCCTTCATGTACGTTCAGGAAGTAACCAACGCCGTGACCGGTGCCATGACCGTAATCGACCATATCCGCCCAGATCGGCGCACGGGCGATGGAATCCAGCATCGGCGACTTGGTGCCGCGAGGGAAGCGCGTACTGCTCAGCGCGATCACGCCCTTCAATACCAACGTGCAATCACGCTTTTGCTGCGCATTCAATTCGCCGATGGGCAATACGCGGGTGATATCTGTCGTGCCGCCCAGATATTGCGCACCGGAATCAATCAACAGCAGGCCGTTGCCTTCGATGCTCGCATGCGCTTCTTCGGTGGCACGATAGTGCGGCAAGGCGCCATTTGCGTTAAAACCGGCAATCGTGCCGAAGCTGGGGCTGATGAAACCAGGACGACGCTTGCGCGCACCGGTGATCTTTTCATCAATGGTCAACTCGGTGATGGTTTCCTTGCCGAGCGCGCCTTCCAGCCAGGAGAAGAATTCGCACAAGGCAGCACCATCCTGCTCCATCGTTGCACGCACGTGTTGCGCTTCGGCTTCTGTCTTGCGCGATTTGGCAAAGGTGGTTGGATTGATCGTCTCAACCACGCGTACAGCCGATGGTACCGCTTGACGCAAGCCAAGCGTGACGCGGCGCGGGTCAAGCAACAGCCCGGATTGTGCAGGCAAGGCATTCAATGCCAATGCCGCTTGCGCATATGGCGCAACATCGACGCCATCGGCAGCCAATGTCGCACGTAATGCATCCGGCACCTTGCCATCTGCAACAAACAAGGTCGCACGCTCCAGACCAAGCAATGCATGCGCGACGAAGATCGGGTTATAGCTGACGTCCGACCCACGCAGATTGAATAGATAGGCGATGTCGTCCAGGGTCGAGATAAAGTGCCATTGCGTATCGGCGGCACGCATCGCTTCACGCACGGCAGCCAGTTTGGCGGCACGCGACAAGGTCGCATGCGGGGCGATATGCTCGAACACAGCAGGGGTTGGCAACGATGGGCGGTCGCTCCAGATGTCATCCAGCACATCGACATCAGTACGCAGCTTGATCTGACGTGGGCTCAAAGCCTGTTCCAGCATGCGATAGCTTGCCAATCCCAATACTGCGCCATCGACACCGAAGGTTTGCCCGGCTTTCAGATTCGCGGCCAGCCAGTCGATGTGCTGCGAGCTGGCCGCCGATGGGATTTTCATCAATTCAATGCCGGTACCAGCCAATTGCGCTTCGGCTTGCGACCAATAGCGGCCATCGGCCCAGAGTCCGGCAAAATTCGCC
>Ga0116226_10001530_pt1 | contig 20069 bp, 19 predicted proteins | sample S1TSphfallax_FD_89692 | JGI IMG/M metagenome (GOLD analysis project Ga0116226, IMG submission 89692) | Host-associated microbial communities from peat moss isolated from Minnesota, USA - S1T2_Fa - Sphagnum fallax MG | ecosystem: Host-associated > Plants > Peat moss > Unclassified | place: USA... | reverse complement strand
TCACGGCAATACTTAACTCGGGTGATGTCCGTCCATACCATATCTTGAGACTCCGTCCTTGCTCGTAACAAGACAGAATCACAAGGGACTGATATCACTCAACTTATTTTTCGGTCAGCCTCTTAGAGCGAAAGGACAGATTTCCCCGTTATCCTGACCGAACTTCGCCTACCCCTGTGGGGGGATGACGACAAAGCCGAACAAGAGATGCAAATCGGCAAGGTCCAAAACTTACGCATGGCGGCCCGCGCGCTCGACGGTGTCGTCATTCCCAAGAACGGGCTCTTCAGCTTCTGGCGCCATGTCGGGCCGCCGCTGCGAATCCGCGGCTACGTCGCCGGACGCATGCTGCGAGAGGGGTGTATGGTGCCAGCGACCGGTGGCGGTCTCTGCCAACTCTCCAATGCGCTCTATGATGTCGCCCTCACCACTGACTGCCACATCGTCGAACGCCACGCGCATTCTCGCATCGTGCCGGGATCCGCGGCGGGTGTCGGCCGTGATGCCACCGTCGCCTGGAATTACGTTGATCTGCGCTTTATTCCCAATCGAGACGTCCGCCTGTCGGTCACGCTGACGGCAGATAGTTTGCTCGTTCGGTTGTCGGCGCGACCATCAAATGATGGTTGCGTCGCGCATCAACCACGTCCCGCAGAGCAAACGGTAAGATTGCCTCGAGCACGAAGTTGCGGCTCATGCGGTGAGACCGCTTGTTCAAGACATGAGACGCCGAAGGACGGGACGATAGGAGCGAGAGCTGTTCTTGTTGATGAAGCTTGGCCGGAACTGAAAGCTTACGTAAAAAACACTCAAAGGTCCGATGATCGGCTTGGCATTCCGCTGAATGGACGATTGCTGAACCTGAGGCGCTATTCCTGGGATGCGGCAGCCTATCGAACAGCGAAAGCCGCCCCCGCCGCGACCCTCCGGCGCGCCCTTTCGATCAGACGCGCGCCATCTCAGGGACAAGCTCGCCGGACCGCGGAATTAATCGGCTCCGACCAAATCGCGCATTCATTAAGCCGACTGCTGACGCCCGATGTCACCGAGGTCGTCGTCGCGCAATCCTACTTGCCGTTCTTGTGGCGGCAAGGTCATCTGGGTGGGCGACGGGTCACCGTGCTCATGACCCGCCTGCCGATCGGCGTGCTGCAGAGCCGACTGGATCAGGCGGCCGCGCGATATCCCAATCGCAAAACACTCAGCGATTTTCGGGCGGAGGCGTGGCGGGTCGAAGCAGAGGCTGAAGCGCTGGCAAACGCCGATCTGATCGTCACGCCGCATGCAGAGATTACGAGCCTCTTCCCCGGTCGCGCGCTGCAATTACCCTGGGATCGGCCGAGTGGCGTCGCGGGACAAACAGCCCAGTTGCGGCGGATCCTGTTTCCGGGGCCGACGCTTGCCAGAAAGGGCGCCTACGAGGTTCGGGCCGTTGCGCGCGACATGGATCTTGAAGTGGTTTTGCTCGGCGCCGAGCTTGAGGGCGCGGGGTTTTGGGATGAGACGCGGATTGTCCGGACTGACTCTTGGGAGAGCGTCGCCGCTGTGGTTCAGCCGGCACTGGTAGAGGATCAGCCCAGACGACTGCTTGCGGCACTTGCCGCCGGTATCCCGGTCATCGCGACAACAGCGTGCGGACTGGAACCGCAGCCGGGCCTGACTCTGGTACCGTCAGACGATGTCGACGCCCTAAAGGATGCGGTCTGCGATAGTCTGAGGATGAACAGCGCGCTTACGCCCGCCGTTCCACCCTTGCCACCGCGTTGAGCAGATTGGCCGCGCGGAACGGCTTCAGCACAACCGTTTGATTGACCGACCGGGGCACGGTGTTCATACCCGTGACGAACACGATATGCAGATCCGGCCGATGCTGCTTTGCGGCGGAGGCGAGACTGATTCCGTCGCGCTTCGGCATTTTCACGTCGGTCACGATACAGGCAATCTCGGGCCTTTTGACCAAAACGCCGAGCGCTTCCTCGCCATCGCCGGCTTCAATCACGCGAAACCCGCCGATTTCCGACAGAATCGAGGTGGTGACTGCCCGGACATCGGGGTCGTCATCAACGACCAGCACCGTCGGCGGGTCGATCTCTCGGGTAAATGTGGTCTCCACGGTAAGCGTCATTTCGGTTTGCCACTAATACAACAGCAGGCCGTTTCGACCGCTCAGTTTGTCTAACGACTGAGCAAGGCTTCGGTTGCACGCGGTAGGCAAACTGTTTCTACCCATGCATTACGGAAATGGCTGGGCCAGATCGCGGACCAGCCCCATCCAGCTCTCATGCGGGCCCTGACGCGTCTGGCCGTCCTGGTTCGTCAGCACGACCCCGCCAAAGCGCCAGATCTTGCGCCATTCGGCAACCGAAATCAGTCCCCGCTCACGGATCCGGCGATCCAGACGCCTGACAATATAGGCCCGGCCCAGCGTCTGGTAGATGATGTAGCCGGCGATACCGATCGCAATGCCGGCCCAAATGCCGCCCTGCCAAAACCCCGCGGCGGTCAAAGCGACGATCGGATAGATCCAGCGATTGCCGTCCGATTCGAAGCTCAGCGGAAAATCCATGTGGGATAATTTGCGGCGATCCAGGGAGAGGCGGATCCGGCCCTCCTCAATCAGCCGATGCAGCCGGGCCAGCAGCACGCGCTCATCTTCGCTTCCGTCCTGCATGGAGTCAGCTCATCCGGCCCAATCGGGCGATCGCCCAGTGTTTGGTTTGGGTCGAGCCCTGTTCGGGCGCCATGCCGGACAGGGACATCCAGCGGGAACGATGCCAGGCCGTCGAAGAGACCTCGATCCGGAGCGGCGTGCCGGTTGGTGGACCCTCCAACCCGAGAGCCGCCCAGGGCACTTCCAGTTCGCTGGTGATGCGCGGCTGGTCCGCGCCGAAATAGGCGACCTGACCGCCCGGCACTTGCGTACAGCTTGGGCTGGGATCGGTTGCCAAAGCCGCCGTACCGGCACAGAGCAGCGCGGTCATTGGCGGGTGATCCTTCACCTTGGTCCGCGGCGGGATGAAGTAGAGCGTAAACTGACGCGGCCCTTTGCCGGCATCGACGCCGAGTTCAACGCGATAGGCTTCGGCCAGCGGGAATTGCTGGTCATAGGCCAGGAGATCCAGATCGTAGTAATCCTGACCGATTGAGGCCAGCGCCAGCCCGCGCGCGTTCCAGGCCAGGTAGGTCTCGCCGAACGGGACCTCGCCGGGCGATGCGATCAACTCCGGCAGCAAGGCGGCCGGCTTCGGCCAGTCGCTGAGAGAGTGGTCGGCGAGATCGATATCGGCATAGGGGATGGAAATATCGTGGCGGTCGGTCTGGCGCGGTCGGTCGCTGGCGGCGCTTTCGTGCAGCTGCATCGCCGCGTGAAGGTGCGGTGTCATCGCATCGGTCAGGCGCTGATACGGCACATTATCGATATCGACCAGCCCGAAATCGTAATCCTCGCCATCGGCGCGGCCGCCCTTTGGGTGGTCGGCATATTGGAACCAGTGCAGGCCGATCAGGTCCGGAATGCTGGCCAACTGATCGATCGCATGGGCAGCGCCATCGGCCCGTTCGGCCTGGGTGCGCACCGTCATCAGATGGCCGTTATTCCTGTTACCGGTACGGTTTTCCATCGCGGCAAAAAACCATTCGCTGACCAGCACCGGCTTGCCGCCGCTGAGGCGATGCAGCGAATCGAAATAATAGCGCGCGACCCAACCATCCGGGCTGTCGAGATTATAATTCGTCGCGATCGCATCGACATGGCGGGCCTCGGCGCGGATCGCGACCGGATCGTAATAGATCGGCAGCCGATCGCCGAAAATCAGCGCGTCCGGATCCGCCGCCCGGATCGCCCGCTCGGCGAGGCTGTAATAGCGTTCGGCCAGAATCCCGGTCCAGGTGCGCACCGCTTGGATGCCATTTCCGCCAGGCCGCAGCTTGGTCATGGACTGAGTCTCGAGCAGCGCGTCCCAATCCTCGACTCCGGCAGGCGGCAAGAAATCCGCCGTGAATCGGCGCCAATCGCCGCCATAGCTAGATTTCAGTGCAGCGACCCAGCGCTGCTTGGTGAAATTGTCGGCCGGTTTGGTCGAATAGAAGACGAACAGCGCACCACCCCACCAGCCGACCTCATTATCGGAAAAATAGCCGATGCGATAGGCGCTGCCCTTGAACGGCTCGACCAGGCGCGCCGCTGTGTCCATCATCGCCTGTTCGGTCGCGGGCGCGAACGGGTCGAACCAATGGAATTTGGCGGTGCGGCCCAGCTCAAGATCGGGGATCGACGGCAGGCCCAATTGGTTCGGCGGCAGTGACCAGCCACCGGCACTGTTGAAGCCCCAGCTCGTCAGCCGCGTCTTGGTCTCGGCGACCCAATCATCGAGGGTCGGTTGGAATGCGGTCCAGCTGTACCAGACCCGGCCATTCGCCTCGCGGGCAGGGGCGCCGCCATCCAGGACGTTGACGCCCAGCGACAGAAACGGATCGCCGCACGGCGTGCGCAGCCACGCCACACCCTTCTCGTGAACGACGTGCCACTGGTCCGCGTCCGTCGTGGCAAGGTCGCAATCGGCGTGGGCTACGGTACTGCCGAGCAGGAGTGCTGCAGCGAGGGCAAAGGTGCGGCGCAGGATCGACCTCAGACCGCGGTGCCGCCGACGGTCAAGCCATCCATGCGCAAGGTCGGCTGCCCGACCCCGACCGGGACGCCCTGGCCTTCCTTGCCGCAGGTACCGATGCCGTCATCCAGCTTCATGTCGTTGCCGATCATGGTGATCTTGGTCAGCGCATCCGGACCGTTGCCGACCAATGTCGCGCCCTTGACCGCCGGCCCGATCTTGCCGTCTTCGATCAGATAGGCCTCCGACGCCGAGAACACGAACTTGCCGTTGGTAATATCGACCTGACCGCCTGCGAAATTCACGGCGTACAGCCCGCGCTTGACCGATCGAACGATTTCTTCCGGCGAGGCTTCGCCGCCCAGCATGTAGGTGTTGGTCATGCGCGGCATCGGATGATGGGCGAAGCTTTGACGCCGTCCATTACCGGTCGGCTGCATGCCCATCAGCCGCGCATTCATGCGGTCTTGCATATATCCCACCAGAATCCCGTCCTCGATCAGCGTCGTGCGTGAGGAGGGCGTGCCTTCATCATCGATCGTGATTGAGCCGCGCCGGTCGGGCAGGGTGCCGTCATCGATCACGGTGACGCCGGGGGCGGCGATCCGCTCGCCGATCCGTCCCGAGAAGGCCGAGGTCAGCTTGCGGTTGAAATCACCCTCCAGCCCATGGCCGATCGCCTCATGGAGCATCACGCCCGGCCAGCCATTGCCCAGCACCACGGTCATCTCACCGGCCGGCGCCGGTACCGAGCCGAGATTGACCAAGGCCTGACGCAGCGCCTCGTCGACCTGACCCTGCCAATGGGCAGGATCGAGATACATGTCATAGAGCGTCCGGCCACCGGCGCCGGCACTGCCGGTTTCCTGGCGGTCGCCATCGCCGACAACGACCGCGACATTGAGCCGGACCAGCGGCCGGATATCGCCGACCCGGACCCCGTCGGCGCGGATGATCTGAACTGCATTCCATTCGCCCATCAGCGAGCACATGACCTGACGAACGCGCGGATCCTTGGCCCGTGCATAGGCATCGATCTCGGCCAGCAGCTTGACCTTGGTCTCAAACGGCACGGCGTTCAGCGGGTTGGCGTCGGTGTAGAGGGCGCGATTGGTGCCGCGCGGCGCCTCTGCCAACGTCCCGCCACTGCCTTGCCGGACCGCCTTCACGGTCTCGCCGGCTCGCCGGATCGCCGCCTCGGATAATTCGCCGGAATGCGCAAAACCCGTGACATCGCCGGAGATCGCGCGGAGACCGAAGCCTTGCGCCGTATCGAACGAGGCGGATTTCAGCTTGCCGTCATCGAACGATAGGGCCTCCGAAAGGCTATATTGCAAAAACAACTCGCCATCATCCATACCGTCGAGCGATTGCTCGACGAGGCGCTGCACGGTGTCTTGTTCCATGCCGGTCCGGCCGTAGAACAGTGAGTCAGTCGCAGCGATGTCGGTCATTGGGTGCTCCAAGAGGAGAAACAAAAACGATCAATGGCATGATAGCTGGGCATGGCGCGCGGCGAAACAATGGAAATCGTGCAGTGTGCCACTGGCAATCTCAGATGGAGCGGCTAAATGCCGTTAGTCGGTGTTGTGATAGAGCCATGTTTTCGATAGGCTATCGCGACTTATCGAACTGTTGAACTAAGCCCTGCGTCGGCTGGGAAAATAACGTGCTTTTTTGGCTAGGTGGGAAGAGCAGCATGAGGCTTACCGTACGGCGGCATTTTCTGGCACTGGCCGCGCTCGCCGCGTCGCTGGGTGTTACCGGCAGCGCGCTGGCGGATCGGCCCGTGCCGTGGCAAATCGGGATGCAGGAGCCGGCATCCCCGGTGGCTGACCGGTTGCAGGCGTTGCACACCTACCTCCTGGTTGGGATTACCGGGGTCGTCCTGCTGGTGCTGGCCCTCTTAATCTATGTCTGTATCCGCTTTCGCGCCTCGGCCAATCCGGTGCCGTCGCGGACCTCACACAACACGTTCATCGAGATTGCCTGGACGGTTCTGCCGATTCTGTTTCTCTTCATCTTGGCGTTTCCGTCTTTAAGCCTACTCTATTTCCAGGAACGGATTCCAAAGGCGGATCTGACGCTGAAGGTGACCGGTCTGCAATGGTACTGGCACTACTCGTACCCGGATAACGGCAATTTCGCGTTCGATAGTGCGATTGTCGATGAGAGCGACTTGAAGGATCCGTCGCTCCGCTTGCTGGAAGTGGATAACGAAGTCGTCCTGCCGGTCGGCGAGAATGTGCGGGTTCAGATCGCTGGTAACGACGTGATGCATAGTTGGTTCGTGCCCTCACTCGCGGTGCAGAAATACGCGGTGGTCGGCCATCTGAACGAGTTGTGGGTCAATATCGATCGCGAAGGGACTTATTACGGCGAATGCAATCAGATCTGCGGCGTCAATCACGCCTTCATGCCGATCAAGATCCACGCCGTATCTAAGGAAGAGTTCGCGAAATGGGTCGAAGGCGCGAAGGTGAAATTCGCGCGTGAGGACGGAAACCCGCCCGAACGGCAGCTTGCCGCGGTAGAGCCGGGACATAAGGAATAAAAATTGGTTGCGGAGAGGGATGCTTGTCGGTGCCATCGGTGCCGATGATCCCTATCGCTGAATCGGATGAACGCAGGACCGAAGGGTAGTGAGATGGTAGAGGCAACGACCGCACTGGATGACGATCACGGCCACCACGCGCCGGGTTTTGTCACACGGTGGCTGATGTCCACAAACCACAAGGATATCGGCACGCTATATCTGATCTTCGCGGTCATTGCCGGCTTGATCGGCGGTGGTCTGTCGGTGCTGATCCGCATCAATCTGATGTACCCGGGCGCGCCGTTGGTCGGTGATGATCACCAGCTCTATAATGTGATGGCGACCGCGCATGGTCTCATCATGGTGTTCTTCGTGGTGATGCCGGCGATGATCGGCGGGTTCGGTAACTGGTTTGTGCCGCTGATGATCGGCGCGCCGGATATGGCGTTCCCGCGCCTCAATAATGTGAGCTTCTGGCTGCTGGTGCCGTCCTTAGCCCTGCTGATCGGATCGACCATGGTCGATGGCGGCGCCGGAACCGGCTGGACGATCTATCCGCCGCTCTCCAGCAAGATCGGCCATCCGGGGCCGGCAATGGACATGGCGATCTTCTCGCTGCATCTCGCCGGCGCCTCGTCGATTCTGGGGGCGATCAACTTCATCACCACCATCTTCAACATGCGCGCGCCGGGCATGACGCTGAACAAGATGCCGCTTTTTGTGTGGGCGGTGCTGGTGACGGCGTTTCTGCTGCTCTTGTCGCTGCCGGTGCTGGGCGGTGCCATCACGATGCTGCTGACCGACCGGAATTTCGGCACGACCTTCTTCGATCCGGCCGGCGGTGGCGATCCGATCCTGTTCTTGCATCTCTTCTGGTTCTTCGGCCATCCCGAAGTCTACATCATGATCTTGCCCGGGTTTGGCATGGTCAGTCATGTGATCTCGACCTTCTCGCGCAAGCCGATTTTCGGTTATCTCGGCATGGCCTATGCCATGGTCGCAATTGGCGTGGTGGGCTTCGTAGTCTGGGCGCATCACATGTATACGGTCGGGCTCGACCCCGATACGCGGGCCTATTTCACGGCTGCGACGCTGGTGATTGCGGTGCCGACCGGCATCAAGATCTTCTCATGGATCGCGACCATGTGGGGCGGCTCGATTTCTTTCAAAACGCCGATGCTGTTCGCGATCGGGTTTATCTTCCTGTTCACCGTCGGCGGTGTTACGGGCGTGGTGCTGGCCAATGCCGGTGTCGATGTCGCGTTGCACAATACCTACTACGTGATCGCGCATTTCCATTACGTGCTGAGCCTTGGCGCCGTGTTCTCCATGTTTGCAGGCTTCTATTACTGGTTCGGGAAAATGTCGGGTCGGCAATATCCGGAATGGGCCGGACAGGTGCATTTCTGGACCACCTTCATCGGTGTGAACCTGACCTTCTTCCCGATGCATTTCCTTGGGCTGGCCGGTATGCCGCGGCGCTACGCCGATTATCCGGTGGCATTCGCCGGGTGGAATTTCGTGGCGTCGATCGGCTCGTTCATCTCGTTCGCATCGACGCTCTGGTTCGTCGGGCTGGTGCTCTACACGCTGTTAAAGGGTCGGCAGGTCGCGGCCAATCCCTGGGGTCCGGGAGCCACGACGCTCGAATGGACGGTCAGCTCGCCGCCGCCCTTCCATACATTCGACGAATTGCCCGTTATCAAGTAGACTGGCAAATCGTGTCGGGCAGTCGATCTTTTGGTCGGCTGCCCGCCTTGTCACTGGCTTATGAGATTGTGCCTGCTTGATGTCTGTTTCTGACGCAACTTCTGAGACCATCGCCCCGACGGCCGGGCTTGACGCTGGCGGCGATGTTGCTGATTTTTGGGCGCTGCTGAAGCCCCGTGTCATGTCGCTGGTCGTGTTTACCGGGTTTGTCGGCTACGCCCTGGCGCCCGGCCACCTGCATCCGGTGCTCGCTGCTGTTGCGATCCTGTGCATTGCGGTTGGGGCTGGCGCCTCAGGTGCGATCAACATGTGGTATGATCGCGATATCGACGCGGTGATGGCGCGCACCAAGAACCGCCCGGTAGCGGCTGGACGGGTTGCCCCGGAAGAGGCGTTAACCTTCGGTGTGGTCTTGGGGATCGGGTCGGTCCTGGTGATGGGACTGGCGCTCAATCTGGTCGCGGCCGCTCTGCTGGCGCTGACCATTGCATTCTACGTTTTTGTGTACACGGCGTGGCTGAAGCGGCTGACACCGCAGAATATCGTGATTGGCGGTGCCGCAGGCGCCTTCCCGCCGATGATCGGCTGGGCCGCTGTCACCGGCGATGTCGGTTTGCCGTCGATCCTGATGTTCGGGCTTATCTTCTTTTGGACGCCGCCTCATTTCTGGGCGCTGGCGCTGTTTCGGTCGGGGGATTACGCCAAGGCCGGCGTGCCGATGCTGCCGGTCGTCTCGGGTGCCCGCGAAACCCGCAAGCAGATGCTGATCTACACGCTGCTCTTGTGGCCGTTCGCGCTCGGTCCCTATTTCATCCACCTCTCCGGGCCGCTCTATCTGGCGGTGGCATTTGTGCTCAGTGCCTTGTTTACCTATTACGCGGTGAAAGTATGTCGGGAGCAGACCGACAAGGCGGCCAAGCAAATGTTCGGCTTTTCGCTCGTCTATCTGTTCGCCCTGTTCTCCGCGTTGCTGGTCGATCACGCGCTGTCGCCATGGTGGGCCTGACATGCTGAGCAAGGCCGCTTCTCAGGCGCTGAACCGACGTCGGCGGACGCGAAACCTCGCTTTGGGCGGCGTGCTGCTCGCTCTTGTCGTGATGTTTTACCTGATCACCATCGTCCGGATCGGACTCACCTCCTAAACCTGCCTCGTGAAAGACAAACCGATGAGCCAATCACACGCGAGCCATCCGAAGCATCAATATCATCTGGTCGACCCGAGCTGGTGGCCGCTCTCCATAGCGGTGGCGGCCGGGATCATGATGATCGGTGCGGTCATCGGCATGCATAAGGGCGGCTGGGCAGTGGCCGGTGGCGGGTTTGCGCTAGTCCTGTTGGTCATGGGCTTGTGGTGGCGCGACGTGATTAAGGAAGCGACCTTTCAGGGCCATCATACGCCGATCGTGCAGATCGGTATGCGCTATGGCATGTCGCTGTTCATCGCCTCTGAGGTCATGTTCTTCGTCGCGTTCTTCTGGGCGTTTCTGTCCTCGGCGCTCTATCCGGCCGGCGGCGTCTGGCCGCCCAAAGGCATCGTCCCGTTCAATGCCTTCCATCTGCCATTCCTCAATACGCTGATCCTCCTGCTCTCCGGCACAACGGTGACCTGGGCGCATCACGCGGTGATCGAGAATAATCGCCGCAGTATGCTGCTCGGTCTCGGAATCACCGTGCTGCTCGGCATCACCTTCACCTGCTGTCAGGCGTATGAATACGGCCATGCGCTATTCGATTTTAAGGGCAATATCTTCGGCGCGACCTTCTTCATGGCGACGGGGTTCCATGGGTTCCATGTGATCGTCGGCACGATCTTCCTCGCCGTGTGCTGGTATCGGGCCTACAAAGGCCACTTCAAGCCGGCCCATCATTTCGGGTTCGAAGCCGCGGCGTGGTACTGGCATTTCGTCGATGTGGTGTGGCTTGGCCTGTTTCTGTGCGTTTATGTCTGGGGCGGTGGCAGCGGGCCGACGGAGTAAGGTAGGAAAAGTTCCCTCTCTGCCCTTCAGGGCGGAGAGGGTTAGGGAGAGGGGGGCCGTGCCGAATCGAGGTCGGTGCCGACATCGCAAATTCGAGACCCCACCTCACCCCGACCCTCTCCGCCCCAAAGGGGCAGAGAGGGAGAAAACGTCTAATCCTCCGAGCCAGTGACACACCCCCACCCGGCGCTCTGCGCCACCCTCCCCACGGTGGGGGAGGGAGAAGGTATTGATTGATGTCGCGCTCTCCCCCGTTTTTGCAGCGCTTTCATTTCACACTCTGGCCGACCGTGTTTACGATTCCGGCGCTGATCCTGCTGATCGGGCTTGGCACCTGGCAGGTTGAGCGGCTCGCCTGGAAAACCGATCTCATCGCGCGGCGTGAAGCGCAGCTTGCAGCGCCGCCGACGGTGATGCCGGAAACGCTGGATGCCGCCACTCCGCTCGATTTCCACCATGTCACGACGACCGGGACCTTCCAGAACGACAAGGAACTCTACATCGCGGCGCTGGATAAGCGCGGGATCAGCGGGTTTCAGGTCGTAACACCCTTAGAGCTCGAAGACGGCAAGATTCTGTTGGTCAATCGCGGTTTCGTACCGGATCGCAATAAGCGGCCGGAGACCCGTGAAGCAGGGCAATTGACCGGGACCGTCGCGGTCGAGGGCATTCTCCGGCTGGCCGTGACGCCGACTGGCTGGATCGTCCCGCAAAATCAGCCGGGCGATAATTTCTGGATCTATGTCGATGTCCCGGCCATGGCGGCCGCGGTGCATCTCGATGCGGCGCAAGTGCTGCCGTTCTATATTGAGGCCGGGCCGACGCCCAATCCGGGCGGATTTCCGATCGGTGGCCAGACGCGCATCTCACTGCCCAATGATCATCTGCAATATGCCATCACCTGGTACAGTTTTGCCGTATCGTTGCTGGTGATCTATTTCCTGTATCATTACCGAAAGCCGACACATGACAGCGTATGACCAGCTCGAAACCCGCTTCGGCCGTATCGGTTCGCTGAAGCAGGTCATGTCCGTGCTGGAATGGGACCACGCGGCGATGATGCCGGTGGGTGGTGCCGCGGCCCGGGCAGATCAGGTTTCGACGGTCGAGCTGGTGGTTCATGAGCTTTTGACCGATCCGCGTCTGCCGGATCTCTTTGATGAGGCGGCGGGGCAGAACGAGCTGGAGCTTTGGCAGCGCGCCAATTTGGCGGAGATGCGCCGAATCGTGCGTCATGCGGGGGCGGTCACCGAACGGCTGCTCGATGCGCGGGTGCGGCAGGCGCATGAATGCGAAATGATTTGGCGGACAGCGCGCCCGGCCAATGATTTCGCGTTGGTCAAACCGTCGCTCGAGCGCTTGCTTGGCTTGGTCAGAGAGACGGCCCAGGCCAAGGCTTCGGTCTTGGGGTGCTCGCCCTACGAGGCGTTGCTCGATGAGTTTGAACCCGGCGGTACAGTTGCAGAGATTGACGCGCTGTTTGAGGCGCTGGTCGCGTTTCTGCCGCAGACGATCACCGCGATCATTGAGCGACAAGCCGCAGCACCGGCACCGCTTCAGCCGGCTGGTCCGTTTACGATCGCAGCACAGCGGGACGTCGCGATACGGTTTATGCAGGCGATCGGCTTCGATTTCGAGCATGGCCGGCTCGATATCAGCGCGCATCCATTCTGTGGCGGGACGCCGGACGATGTGCGCATCACGACGCGCTATCGCGAGGATGATTTTTCGCGCGCGCTGATGGGTGTGCTGCATGAAACCGGTCATGCGATGTACGAGCGTGGCCTGCCGAAAGCTTGGCAGCGTCAGCCGGTCGGTAAGGCGCGCGGCATGAGCATTCACGAGAGCCAGTCGCTGTTGATCGAGATGCAGGCTTGTCGCTCGCCGGAATTCCTGACCTTTGCAGCACCATTGCTACGCGAGACCTTCGGCGGCAGCGGGCCGGCGTGGGAGCCGGAGAATCTCTACCGGCTCAACACCCGGGTTCGGCGCAGCCTGATCCGGGTCGATGCCGATGAGGCGACGTATCCGGCTCACGTGATCCTCCGCTACCGGCTGGAAAAGGCGATGATCGCCGGCGATCTCGTGCTCGACGACCTGCCCGGCGCATGGCGCGATGGGCTGCGCGAGCTGGTCGGGATTGCACCGCCGGATGATCGCGACGGCTGTCTCCAGGATATTCATTGGTATGCCGGCCTATGGGGCTATTTCCCGACCTACACAATGGGCGCATTGAGCGCGGCGCAATTATTTGAGGCAGCGACGCGGGCCGATCAGACGATTCTGCCGGGCATCGCATCGGGTGATTTCTCGGCATTGATGCGCTGGCTGAAACGCGAAGTCCATGAGCGTGCATCCGCTACATCGACGCGCCAGATCATGATCGATGCGACCGGCGCACCTCTTTCCGTGGATGCGTTCCGACGTCATCTCGAACGGCGCTATCTCGGCGTGGTGTGATGTTTGCCGATCTGCGCGAGCGGTATCGGCGGCGAATTCCGGACACGCGGAAATTTCTCGCGGCGGCGCCGAACGATCCGCGGCGCGCCGTCTATAATTTGCTGCCGCTGCTGGCCACACCCAACGCCCGCGACCGCATGGCCCAGGCGATCGCATTTTTCCGCCCGAAAACCCGGCCGTTTCATCCCTCGGCGCGGGCGAGCGGCCTCAATGAGACATTGCGTCGGGATGGTGTCGCGTTCGATCTGCCGCCGGTCGCGCCGGATATGCTGGCCGAGATACGGCACTATTTCGAGCAGAGCCTATGTCACGATCCGTTCCGCTCGCATCTTGGCCAGTTCCGCTACGATGAGCCGCCCTCGTCTGAAACCAATATGGGCTATTTTCACCCGCATCAGATCGTTTCGGCACCCCATGTGCTGCGTCTGTTGAACGATCCGGTGGTGCTGGAAACGGCCGAACTCTATCTCGGCTGCAAGCCGCTGCTCGATAATATCGGTTGCTGGTGGTCGTTCGGGGATCGGCCGATCGCTAAGGGGACTCAGCGCTATCACCGCGACTATGACAGCGTGCGCGGCTTCAAGCTGTTCATCTATCTATCCGATGTCGATGAAGGCGCGGGCCCGCATGTATTCATGCGCGGAACCCATTGCGATGCGCGGCTTGGCACCGGCCATGCGCAGACCGACCGGACCATCCATGATCTATTCGGCCTTGCGAACGAGCGCATCATCACCGGACCCGCCGGGACTCGATTCCTGGCGGATACCTATGGCTTCCACAAAGGGGAATTGCCGCGGCAAGGGCGACGGCTGTTGCTGAGCGCGCAGTATAACGTGAATGCGACGCCGCATATGCCGCCAAGGCCGTTCTTCCAGACGGCGGAAAGCGGGTTCGATCCGTATATCAATCGGCTGGTCCTTCGGCGCTAAAGCTTATCCTCCTCCGCAAAGCGGGGGAGGATCTTTGAGGGTATGACTCGGTATCGGTTGCGGCACAGCCCGCCAGCGCGATAGGGTGTGATTTTAACGAACGAGCGGCGGTTGCCTGCTGTGCAGTATATTAGTACCCGACAGGGCGCAGACAGCGCCGCACTCAGTTTTGAACAGATTCTACTCGCCGGGCTGGCTCCCGATGGCGGGCTGTATGTGCCGGTTGAGCTGCCGCGCCTGTCGTCCGGGGATCTCGCGCGGTTGAGAATGCTGGATTATCCCGGCGTGGCGGCGTCCGTGCTGTCGCTGTTTGTCGGCGGCATGATGTCGGATGCCGAACTTCTGGCCTTGGCGCAGGATACCTATCGCGGCTTCAACCATCCGGCCGTGGCGCCGTTGAAGCAGGTCGGCCGAGACGATTGGGTCCTGGAGCTCTTCCATGGGCCCACACTGGCGTTCAAGGATTATGCGCTGCAGGTGCTGGGCCGGCTGTTCGATGCCGTGTTGGCGAAGCGGCAGGAGCATATCACGATCGTCGGCGCCACATCGGGTGATACCGGGTCGGCGGCGATCGAGGCCTGCCGGGACCGCGACAATCTGGATATCTTCATCCTCTATCCCGATGGCCGCACCTCGGAGGTGCAGCGCCGTCAGATGACCACCGTGGATGCGCCGAACGTCCATACGCTGGCGATCGATGGCAGTTTTGACGATTGCCAGGATATTGTGAAGGCGCTGTTCGCCGACGTGCCGTTCCGCAGCGGGTTCGGCCTTTCGGCGGTGAATTCGATAAATTGGGCGCGGATCGCGGCGCAGATTGCCTATTACGTCGTGGCGGTGACGGCACTCGGCGGCAATCGGCCGGTGTCCTTCGCGGTGCCGACCGGTAATTTCGGCAATATCTACGCGGCCCATATGGCACGGCGGATGGGGCTGCCGATCGATCAATTGGTCATCGGTACCAATCGGAACGATATCTTATGGCGCTTCATCGAGACGGGCGAGATGCGCATTGCCGGGGTCGAGCCGAGTTTCAGCCCCAGCATGGATATTCAGGTATCGAGCAATTTCGAGCGGCTGTTTCACGAGGTGCTGGACCGCGACGGCGCCGCTGTCGCGCGATCAATGGCGTCGTTCCGGGATACCGGCCGGTTGCCGGCGAGCCACGCCACCTGGCTCAGAACCCGGCAGCTCTTTTCCGCGCATCGTCTCGATGATGCCGGGATCGAGGCGACCATCGCCACGATCTGGCGCGAGACCGGCGAGCTATTGGATCCGCACAGCGCTGTCGCCGTCTCGGCGATGCGGGCGCGGGCGGTCGATGCCGGGGTTCCTTGCATCGCTCTCGCCTGTGCTCATCCCGCCAAATTTCCCGATGTGGTCGAGCGTGCGACCGGCATCCGCCCCAATCTTCCGGCCCATTTGGCCGATCTGTTCGATCGTAAAGAGAGGATCAACCGCGTGCCTAACCAATTCGAGGCGGTCAAGGCGTTCGTGGCGACCCGTGCTCGCCGAGCGCACGCGCAATGAGCAGCGCTCAGGTCAGCACGCTGCCGAACGGGTTGCGGATCGTTACCGATCAGATGGATGGGGTCGAGACGGCGTCGCTCGGTGTCTGGGTCGATGTCGGCACCCGCAACGAACCGGCCGAAATCAATGGCGTCGCGCATCTCCTGGAGCATATGGCCTTCAAGGGCACCAAGCGCCGCTCGGCCCGCGCGATTGCCGAGGAAATCGAGACGGTCGGCGGTCATCTCAATGCCTATACCTCGCGCGAGCATACGGCCTATTATGCCCGCGTGCTGAAGGATGACGTGCCGCTCGCCGTCGATATTCTGGCCGATATTCTGCAACATTCGGTCTTCGATCCCGAAGAGTTGGAACGCGAGCGGACAGTGATCCTTCAGGAGATCGGGCAGGCGCTGGATACGCCCGATGACGTGATCTTCGATCACTTCCAGGAACAGGCCTATCCGGACCAAGGGCTCGGCCGTTCGGTGCTGGGCCAGTCCGAAATCATCAAGCGGATTTCCAGCGACGAGATTGCGGCCTATATGCGTCTGCATTATGCGCCGTCACGCATGGTGCTGTCGGCGGCCGGTGCGGTCGATCACGACCGGATCGTCGCGATGGCCGGCGAGGCGTTCGGCGATATGGTCGGCTCGCCGCCGAACGGGCCAGAGCCGGCGCGCTATATCGGCGGTGGGCGGCGCGAGAAGAAGGATCTGGAACAGGTCCATCTCGTGCTGGGCTTTCCGTCCGTCAGCTATGCCGATCCCGATCATTACGTCGTCTCGGTTTTATCGACCCTGCTCGGCGGCGGCATGTCGTCCCGCTTATTTCAGGAAATCCGCGAGAAGCGCGGTCTCGTCTATACGATCTATTCCTTTGCGGCGGCCTATGCGGATGGCGGCTTGTTTGGTGTCTATGCCGGTACTGGGGCGGATGAGGTGAAGGAGCTGATCCCGGTGCTCTGCGACGAGCTCGCGCGGACCGCGTCATCGCTCGACGAGGCGGAGATCGCCCGCGCCAAGGCGCAGCTGAAAGCCAGCCTGTTGATGGGGCTGGAAAGCAGCGCATCGCGGGCGGAGCATCAGGCCAGCCAAATGCTGATCTTTGGGCGCTCGATCACGACGCGCGAAATGGTCGCCAAGGTCGATGCGGTCGATCGCGCCGCCGTTGCCTCCGCCGCGCGCGCCATCTTCTCCGCCGCCCCGACCTTCTCCGCCTTGGGACCGATCCGCAAAGTCGAGTCGTTCGATCGCATCGCCCGTCGCCTGAGTGCCTAGAGCGGTATGAATTTAGGTCCGGTCATCTTTAATGTTGAATTATCGCAATGGACGCTTTCAGGAAATTCCTCCCCTGCGGAGCGGGGGAGGGGGACCATGCGCAGCATGGTGGAGGGGGCAAGTGCGCACCACCGTTGAACATACCCTTGGACTATGCCAAGCCAGACCTACCCCGAAAAATGGTTATGGTAGGACCGTCTGCGCCCCCTCCACCACGCTTCGCGTGGTCCCGCTCCCCCGCTTTGCAGGGGAGGATCTGGCGACTCAACCTCATTCCATACCGCTCTAAAGGCCGCTGCCTCGATGTCGCGCTTGTCCGGTTTGTTTCAGAGCCAGCTTCCCGGCCTCAAGCTCACTGCCAATCTTTCCTATCTGCGCCCGCCGGAGCGTGGAGACTGGGCGGAGTGGTGTGAGCTTCGCTCTGAATCGCGGGCCTTTCTCACGCCGTGGGAGCCGACCTGGACCAGTGATGCGCTGACCCGCGCGGCCTTCAGGCGGCGGTTGGCGCGCTATGCTGCGGATTGGCGGAATGATGAGGGCTATGCCTTTTTCATCCTGCGATCCGGCGATAATCGGCTCGTTGGCGGCATTACCTTGTCCAACGTCCGGCGCGGTGTCGCCGAGACGGCAAGCATCGGCTATTGGACCGGCGTCAATTATGCGCGGCAGGGCCACATGACCGAGGCTCTGTCGCTCATCGCGAATTTCGCCTTCGAACGGCTGCGTCTACATCGGCTGGAAGCCGCGTGCCTTCCATCCAATCAGCCGAGTCGGGGGCTTCTGGAAAAGATCGGGTTCCGTCAGGAGGGTTACGCCAAGGCCTATCTGTGCATCAATGGCCAGTGGCAAGACCATTTGCTGTTTGGCCTGTTAAGGGAGGAATGGCCGGCCCTGCAGCAAGCCCGCCTGCGCGCGTCAGGCGTGGCCTGATTCGACCGACAGCATGCCAAGATCGATGCCGAGACGCGCGATCGCCCGCTCCCATTTGCCATTATCGTCGGGATCGAAGATCAGCGCCTCGTCGGCGGCACCATGCAGCCAGGCATTCGCTTGAATCTCGCTATCGAGCTGACCCGGCGCCCAGCTCGCATAACCCAGCGCCAACAGCGTCTGGCGCGGGCCGTTGCCACGCGCGATGGCGCGCAGCACGTCGAGTGTCGCGGTCAGCGCCACATCATGGCCGATGACCAGCGTGCCTTCCTCGACATAGTCGCAGCTATGCAGCACAAAACCGCGTGCCGTCTCGACCGGCCCGCCGAAATGCACCTTACGCTGCGGCAAGGGTGTTTCCGCTGGAATTTCGAGATGTGCCAGCAAATCAGGCATGGTCAGGCTATCGAGGACCTTGTTGACCACAAGCCCCATCGCGCCGTCCGCGTTGTGGGCGCACATATAGACCAGGGATTTGTTGAAGCGTATATCGCGCATGCCGGGCATTGCGATCAACAATTGACCAGTCAGATAACCGGCGCTGCTGCGCTCCATCCGAACAACTTCATCCTGCTGTGAGGCCAAATTAGCCATGCTCCATCAGATAGACCGCCACCGGCCCAGCCGCAAGATCGAAGCCGCGCTGATCTTCATTCTCTTTGCCCTCACGATGATCATTCCGGCGCAGGCGGCGGATCTGGCATCGGATTGGGGATCAACGCCGCGCGGCAAGGTTCGGCTGATCGCGGTACCGGGTCCCGATGGCGCCGTCCGTCTGGGTCTCGATTTCCAGCTTGCGGAGGGCTGGAAGATCTATTGGCGCGCGCCCGGCGATGCCGGCTTGCCGCCGGACATTGACTGGAGTGGCTCGACCAATCTGAAACTCGGCACAATCTCATGGCCGGTGCCGGAACGGTTTGTGTTCGCGGGGCTACAGACCTTCGGCTATGAGGGCGAGGTGGTGTTGCCGGTGGCGGCCCAGCGTGTGGCAGAGGCGGATGCGCTCAGCCTCAAAGCCTCAGTCGATTTTCTGACCTGCGGATCGCTCTGTGTGCCCAATCGCGTCGATCTCGCATTGACGATTCCGCCTGATGCGGCGGGGCCGGGTCCTTATGCCGCTTTGCTCGACCGTTTCACCGCCGACGTGCCGAATACGGGTGCCGCCTCCGGAATCGCCATCGACAAGGTCATTGCGACGTCGAGCGGCAAAGATGGTGTGTTGCTGGTGAGCCTTCACGCAGTGCCGCCGCTCGATCGCCCGGATATTCTGGTCGAAGGTGCCGGCGATCTCGCTTTCCTGGCACCGGAAAAGACCGAGGGCGCGCTGCGACTTGTGGCGCCAGGCGAGGCAAAGGCCATCGCTGGACTTCCCGGCAAAAGCCTGACCCTCACTCTGGTCGACCGTGCCTCGCCCGAGGCCCGACCGCGCGCGGCCACAATCGATGTAACCGCAATCTCCGGTGATGCGAGATGATTTTCGCGGTTGAGCCCTATATGCTTGGAGTGTGATACGACAGATTCTGCACCCTGCGACCCTTAAGGAGGACGCGATGACAATCAAGGTTGGCGATAAATTTCCCTCGGTTAAACTGAAACATATGGCTGAAGGTGGTCTGGAGGACGTCGATACCGGGACCTTCCTGGCGGGCAAGAAAGTGGTGATCTTCGCCGTACCGGGCGCCTTCACCCCGACCTGTTCGGCCAAGCATGTGCCGAGTTTCGTGCGGAATTTCGATGCCTTGACCGAGAAGGGCGTCGATTTCGTGGCCTGCGTCTCGGTCAATGACGTGTTTGTCATGGCGGCCTGGGGCAAGGATCAAAAGGCCGATGGCAAGGTCGCCATGCTGGCCGACGGCAATGGTGAACTCGCCAAGGCGCTCGGGCTTGAAATGGACGCCACCGGCTATGGCATGGGCATCCGCTCGCAGCGCTATGCCATGGTGGTCGATGACGGCGTGGTCTCGGTGCTGAACGTCGAAGCGCCCGGCGCTTTCGAGGTGTCGAGCGGCGAGGCCATTCTGAAGGCGCTTTAGAGCTATTGGGCTTGATCATGTATTTTTCCCCCTCTCTGCCCCGTTGGGGCGGAGAGGGTCGGGGTGAGGTGGGGTCGCCGTGCGCAAGTCGTTGCC
>Ga0116226_10001529_pt1 | contig 20070 bp, 16 predicted proteins | sample S1TSphfallax_FD_89692 | JGI IMG/M metagenome (GOLD analysis project Ga0116226, IMG submission 89692) | Host-associated microbial communities from peat moss isolated from Minnesota, USA - S1T2_Fa - Sphagnum fallax MG | ecosystem: Host-associated > Plants > Peat moss > Unclassified | place: USA... | reverse complement strand
GGTCGAGGACCGCGTCGCGACGCTCGCGCTCGACGTCGACGAGGAAGGCGGTTTGCGCCCCGGCTACGCGCTCAAGCTCAACTCCTACGATTTGGGCGTCGATATCGAGTTGCACGACGCGTTGCAGCGGATCCGCTTCGAGCATCCCGCCGTCGCGTGCGTCGTGATCACGAGCGCGAAGGAACGGTCGTTCTGCGCGGGCGCGAACATCTACATGCTCGGCACCTCCTCGCACGGCTGGAAAGTGAACTTCTGCAAGTTCACCAACGAGACGCGCAACGGGATGGAAGATTCGAGCCGTCACGACGGCCTCTCGTTCATCGCCGCGGTCAACGGCGCGTGCGCCGGCGGCGGCTACGAAGTGGCGCTTGCGTGCGATGAGATCGTGATGGTCGACGACCGGTCGACCTCGGTGAGCCTGCCCGAAGTGCCGCTGCTCGGCGTCTTGCCCGGCACGGGCGGTCTGACGCGCTTGGTCGATAAGCGCGGCGTCCGGCGCGATCTTGCCGATCTGTTTTGCACCAATGCCGATGGCGTGCGCGCGCAGCGGGCACTGACCTGGGGCCTCGTCGATGCGATCGCCCCGCCCTCGCAGTTCGCGGCGCTGACCGCGCTGCGCGCACAGGCCCGCGTCGCGACCTCGACGCGCGATCCGCACGCGAGCGGCATCACGCTGCGGCCGCTCGAACGGCAGATCGAAGCCGACGGCCTGCACTATCCGCTCGTCGACGTCACGCTCGACCGGGCGGCTCGCCGAGCCACGATCGTCGTGCGCGGACCGAGCGCCGGCGAACCCACGACCATCCCCGGCATTCACGCCGCGGGCGATGCGTGGTGGCCGCTCGCGCTCGCGCGGCAGCTCGACGACGCACACCTCTACTTGCGCACGAACGAACCGGAGATCGGCCTCTTCGTGCTGCGCAGCGAAGGCGACCGCGCGAACGTGTTCGCGGCGGGCGAGTCGCTCGTCGCGCACGCCGGCGACTGGCTCGTGCGCGAGACGATCGGCCTCTTGCGCCGCACGTTCGCGCGGTTCGATGTCACCTCGCGCAGCATCTACGCGCTGGTCGATACGGGATCGTGCTTCGCCGGCATCCTCTACGAACTCGCGCTCGCCGCGGATCGTATCTACGCGCTCGCGAGCGACGGCCCGGATGCGCCCGCGATCGCCCTCGACGCCACCAACCGCGGACTCTTCCCGATGGTCAACGGCCGCACGCGCCTCGCGACACGGTTCGGCGAACGCGTGCTCGATGCGGCATCGAATCATCCCTACACCGCGGTCGATGCCGAGGAGCTCGGCCTCGTCACGGTGGCGTCGGATGAACTCGATTGGGACGACGAGATCCGGCTCGCGCTCGAAGAGCGCGCTTCGCTCTCGCCCGACGCACTCACCGGCATGGAAGCCTCGCTGCGCTTCCCCGGCGATGAGACGCTCTGGACGAAAGTCTTCAGCCGTCTCTCGGCGTGGCAGAACTGGGTCTTCATTCGTCCCAACGCCACCGGCACGAGCGGTGCGCTCAAACAATTCGGAACCGGAACCAAACCTCACTTCGACTGGGAGCGCGTCTAACATCATGGCCATCGACTATACCGAACGGATCCCCAACAACGTCGACCTCGGCGGCAACCGCACGTTGCAACGCGCGCTCGAACAATGGCAGCCCGCCTTTCTCGACTGGTGGAAAGAGATGGGACCCTCGGACTTCCAGTCCGACGACGTCTACTTGCGCACCGCAATCTCGGCCGACGCGAAGGGCTGGGCGCAGTTCGACTACGTGAAGATGCCGGACTACCGCTGGGGCATCTTCCTCGCCGAGCCCGAAACCGATCGCCGCGTCGGCTTCGGCGACGCGCTCGGCGACCCGGTCTGGCAGGTCGTGCCGGGCGAATACCGCTCGATCTTGCGCCGCCTCATCGTGACGCAAGGCGACACCGAGCCCGCCTCGGTCGAACAGCAGCGCGCGCTCGGCCACACCGCGCCCTCGCTCTACGATCTGCGCAATCTCTTTCAAGTCAACGTCGAAGAGGGCCGTCATCTGTGGGCGATGGTGTACTTGTTGCACGCCTACTTCGGACGCGACGGGCGCGAAGAGGCCGAGGCGCTCTTGCAGCGCCATTCCGGCAGCGCCGATAACCCGCGCATCCTGGGCACGTTCAACGAGCCGATCGACGACTGGCTCTCGTTCTTCATGTTCACGTTCTTCACCGATCGCGACGGGAAGTTCCAACTCAAGTCGTTTGCGGAATCGAGCTTCGATCCGCTCGCGCGCACGACGCGCTTCATGCTCACCGAAGAGGCGCATCACATGTTCGTCGGCGACACCGGCATTGGCCGCGTCGTGCGCCGTACGATGGAGGTGATGGACGAACTCGGCACCGACGAACCCGACGCGATCCGCAAGGCCGGCGCAATCGATCTGCCGACGATCCAACGCTATCTGAACTTCTGGTTCAGTTCCTCACTCGATCTCTTCGGCGCCGATACCTCATCGAACGCGGCGAACTACTTCGCGAACGGGATCAAGGGCCGCCCCGACGAGGCGAAGTTCGCCGATCACTCCGAGCTCGGCACGAGTTACGATCTGGTCGTCCCCGACGGCCGCGGCGGAACGCGTATCGAAACCGTCGCGATGCGCAATGCGATGAACGAAGTCACCCGCATCGGCTACATCGCTGACTGCGAAAAAGGGCTCGCACGCTGGAATCGCATCATCGAACGCGCCGGCCGCAGCACGCGCCTCGTCGTGCCCAGCCCGCGCTTCCGCCGCACGATCGGCTCCTGGGCAAACGTCCCCACCGATCCCGCCGGCAACCCGATTGCGCAAGATGTCTACGATCGCAACGTCGCCTCGTGGCTCCCCACCGCGACCGATCGCGAATTCGTCGCAAGCCTCATGCACCGCGTGACCGAACCCGGCAAAGTCGCCTCCTGGATCGCCCCACCGGACAAGGGCATCAAAGAACTCCCCTTCGAATACGAATACGTCCGCTTCGCGTAGCGACGCGCACACTCATGAAATCCGCGCATGTCATGAGTGCGTGCGTTTCATGAGTGCGTGCGTTTCATGAGTGCGTGCGTTTCATGAGTGTCATCCTGAACCCTCATGAGTGTCATCCTGAGCCTGTCGAAGGATGGGCCTGGCAGTCAGGTGGCGCGTGTAGCCGCGATCGTGGCCGGGGCTGGCATCCGTCTCGTGTGCCCATCCTTCGACAGGCTCAGGATGACACTCATGACGCCGCTGATGCGAATGCGCGAGCGTTCGGGACTGACGGAGACGCCGCCGATCGCGAGATCGAAGGCGCCCGCCAGCAGATCTGCGGTCAGCGTCGGCCAGGTGGTTTTCACGAGGCGCCGTTGGACCCCGAGCGCGTGCGCGAGCGTCGTTGCGGAATCGATGTCGAAACCCGACCACGTGCCATCGGGTGCGCGAAACGTGAACGGCTTGTAGTCGCCCGTTGCACCGGCGCGCAGAACGCCTGCCGCGCGGATCGCCGCAAGCCGACCGGGCGGCGCGGCGGTCTGTGCGCGCAGCCGCAGCGGTACGAGACATGCGGCGGCGGCAGCCACGAAGACGGAACGCTTCATCGCGCCCGTCTTCCGTCGCAGCGGCATGGTTCCCGGTCGAAGCGCGCCGCGAATGGCTCGAGTCGGATCTGCAGCCGCTATCGTTTTGAGGTGCGTGCGCCATCGAGCGCTTCGCGCAACGCGGCCGTTACGAGCGGCAGCACGGCACGCGCGGCGGCGCTCGTCCGCGCATCGACGGCGGCGATCGTGGTCGCCGCGAGACGTGCGGCCTCCGGAAAGAGGCCCGGATCGGCGCGTTGGTTGAGGAGCTTCGCTTCGGCCAGCCGAGCACGCCCCTTCACCTCGTCGAGTTCGACGATGATGCGCACGTCCGCGAAGCGGTGTGCGACGATGCGCAGAGCCGCCGAAACGCCGAGCGCGTATGACGCTGCTCCGTCGGCCGTCGCCCGACGGCGATCGCCGAGCCCGAGCCCCGCTCCCGCGGCTTGCACCTCGATACCGATCGGCAGTTCGTGCGGTTCGAGCACGAGGTCCTCGATCGCTGCGCGGCGCGTGCCGCCGCCGGCTGCCACGATCACGACCGCCCCGAGCAGCGCGAGGCGCAAGCGCACGCTGCTCGCGGATGCGCCGGGCGGCGCGATCTCCGGCGCACGCTGCGCGAGCGCATCGAGCGTGACGAAGGCGCCGATCGACACCCCGGCCGGCGTCTTCCCGACGGCGGTCAACTCCGCGAGCGTCGTGACGTCGATGATGAAGCCGTCACCGGCGCGCGGTTCGAGCACCACGTCGAGCAAAACGCTCGTCCCCGCGCGAAACCGTCCGCGCTTGCCGTGGAAGTACCCGAGGTTCGTAACATCGCGCAACGTGACCGCGCTCGCCGGCAACGGAAACCCCTCCTCGCTAGAGGGAGATCGCTCCGGCGTAGCCGGTGAGCTCGACGTAGCCGAGGCCGAGCTCGCGTCCGCCGGCGGTATCACGGATGTCGACCGCGCCCTCCCAATACGAGACGCCGCCGCCGGGGTCGGCGAGTTCTTGGTCTTTCACGGTCGGCGTCAGCGTGAGATCGAGGTGGGCGGATGGAACGCGCACGCGCCAGCCGCTCGGATAGGTCGCGTGCGTCACGGGCGATGTCCACGTGCCGGTGGCAACGATCGAGAAGCCGGCGCGCGGAACGTAGCGCACGCCGCCGAGCGGATCGATCACGGATCCACTCGACTGCGGGGTGACGCCGCCGTCTTTCTGCCGCAAGCGATAGAGCATCACCTCACGCCGATCGTCGAGTTGCAGCGAGAACCAATCCCAGCCGGCTTGATTCTTTTGTAACTCGTCGGAACCGAACTCGTGATCCATCCACGAAAGGCCGCTCACCGCGAGTCGCTGCCCGCGATAGGTCAGCGTTCCGCTCGTACGCAGCCGCGTTATCGAGTAGTAGTGTGAAGCACAGGTCGCGCACGCGGCTTTGCGCGAGATGCCGTCGTGGCCATGAATCGCCGGCGGTTTCTCGCTGGCAAGCGCGATATCGATCGCGGTGCCGTCGGCCGTGCGCGCGTGCAGCCGGAAGGGCGCGCTGCCGCGCAACGTCCAGCCGAAGGTGTGCACGTCGAGCGGCGTCGCCGTCGATGCGCCGCCCATCCCGAGCGCCTCGCGCGCGACGGTCTGGACGTGCATGAAGCGCTGGTCCGATTCATCGGTGAGCGCGAAATGCGCGGGATAGAGTTCGTTGCCGCGCCAGTCGCTTTGACCGCGCTGAGGCGGCGGATCGCCGGGCGCGAGGCCGACCCGGAAGAACGTCAATTCGTAGCCGAATCGGCGACCATCGCGCGCCTGCAGATGCCCCGTGTAATACCACCACTCGCTCTGAAAGGCGACGTGCGCCGCGTGGTCGCGCGGAAAGACGAACCGGTACGGCACGTTCGCCGAGGTGAAGCCGGAGAACGCGAGCACGAGCATACTTGCAAGCGCGCGCATCATTCGGTGCGCACCGCTTCCGCCGTGCGAATCCGCGCGGCGACCGAAGCCGGATAGATTCCCGCGATCACCGCGACGACGACCACGAGCACGAGCGCCTCGGCCAGAAAGTCGTACGGCACGTGCAGCTCGATGAGCCACCCGAACGCCTGGCGGTTGATGACGAAGATCAAGAGCAGCGAGAGCAGCACGCCGATGCCGACCCCGAGCACACCGCCCAGCAACCCGATGAACCCGGCTTCCGCGTAGACCATGCGCCGCACGTCGCGCGTACGCAGACCGAGGTAGCGCAAGAGGCCGATCTCGCGCCGCCGCTCGAGCACGAGCGCAAAGAGCGTGGAGACGACCCCCAGCATCGCGATCGCAATCGAGATGATGTAGAGCGCGTACGTGATGGCAAAGGTGCGATTGAAGATCGCGATCACCAGCGCCCGCAGCTCGCGCGTCGTCTCGGCATCGATGCGCAGCGGATACACCGAACGCACGACCCGCGAGCGCAGGCCCAGCAGATCGGCGCCCGGCTTCGCGTACACCGCGACCGAGTTGATCGAATCGTCGTGGAACTCGCGCTCGTACGTGCGGCGGTCCATCAGCACGATCCCGCCGTCCGAGGAATAATCGTTGTAGATCGCCGCGACCCGCACGCGCAGCGGCCCGCTCGGCGAGGGGATCGTGAACCGGTCGCCCTGACCGATCCCGAAGCGCGTCGCGAACGGTTCGGAGATCAGCACGCCGAGCGTGCCGGGCAGCGTACGCGCGAGCGCGGCGGCATCGCTCACGTCGAGGAAGCGCAGGTTGTTGTGGATCTCGAGGACCGAAAAATCGGTCGATGCGAGCGTCGTGAGCCGGCCGCGGAACGGGATGTCGATCGCACGATACGTATCGACGGCCGCGACGCCCGGTAAGCCCGCGATCGTCCGCGCGACGCTGGGCGAGAAGCGTGCATCGAACGAGGCATCGGCAAGACCGAGCGGCTTGACGAACAGATCGGCTTTGAGCGTATCGTTGGCCCAGGCGACGACCGTCGTGCGAAACGAGCCGATCAGGATCGCGATGCTGACCATCATCGCGATCGCCGTCATCAGCGAGGCGATCGCGACGCTCGTGCGCACGGGCGAGCTGCCGAGATCGCCCGCCGCGAGCCGCGCGGCGGGCGAGCGATCCGCAAAGAGTCGCCGCGCAACGAGCACGGCGAACGCGAGCGCCGCCGGCGCGAGCAGCGATCCGGCGCCGATGAGGGCGAGGCCCGCCGCATACCCGAACACGGGGATACCGTCGATCGCGGGGACACGCGTGCAGGCATAGGCGATCGCGAAGAGGACGAGCGCGCCGCCGAAGGCGCGAACGGCGAAGCGCGGCACGCGCCGCTCGAACCCGGCCGAGCGCATCGTCGAGGCCGGCAGCGTCCCGGCCGCGTCGATCGCCGGGATGAACGCCGAGAGCATCGCCGTGGCAACGCCGATCGCAAACGCCTTCACGAACACCAGCGGCGCAAAGATGACGCCGTCCGCGTGCGAGGCCACATACAGCGTGTCCACGGTGCGCGAGACCGCGCCGACCGAGAGTTCCGCGAGCACGGCGCCCAGCACGAGCCCGGCGAGCGCTCCAGCGACGCCGAAGAGCGCGCCTTCGGCGAGAAACGTCGCGAAGACCGAACCACGGGTCGCGCCGAGCGCGCGCAGCGTGCCGACCTCCGGCCGCCGCTGCACGACCGAGATCGCGACCGTGTTATAGATGAGATACATCCCAACGAGCAGCGCGACGTACGAGAGCGCGGAGAGATTGAGCTGAAAGCTTTGCAGCATCCGGCGAATCTCACCGGTGCGCACGGCGGGCTCGATCGCGCGTGTGCCGGGCGGAATCACGCGCGCCATCGCCGCTTCCACGGCCGTCAGGCGCGCCGGTTCGACGACGCAATCGATCCGGTCGAGCAAACCGATCTTCGCGAAGATCTCTTGCGCCGTCGCGATGTCGACGAAGACAACGCTCGAATCGATGCCCGGCAAGCCGGCCGGGAGAATTCCCGCGATGCGCAGCGTGACGTCGCGATCGCCGGCGAGACCGTGCACGAGCTGCCCGCGGTGCCAATGCTGCCGCTGCGCGACGCGTTCGCTGACGAGCGCGCCGTGGCCGTTGACGAGGTCGCTCGGCTGCGGCGCGAACGCGCCCGCCGAGGGCGCATCCGCCCCGCTCGCCGGCAGCGGCCGCAGCAAGTCGATGCCGAGCACGCGCAGCACGTCACCCGAAAATGGCTCGCCCATGCGGGCACCCACGACGAGCGAATCTTCGATCGTCGGGCTCGCATACGTGACGCCGGGGATGCCTTGGACGCGCAGAATCGTGCGATCCGAGAACCCGCGCCCGATCCCGAGCACTTGCAGGTTGGTCTGCCGGGCGACGACGTTGACGCTCGATGCGAACGAGGCCACGGCCGTTGCGTTGGCGAGATCGATCGCAAGCGCGATCGCGACCCCGAGAGCCACCGCAATAACCGTGACCGCGGCACGCAGGCCGTTGCCGCGGATGTGCCCGAGCACGAGCGCCCGGAAGAGCATCAGGCGACGAACCGGCCGTCGGAGATGCGCAGCGTGCGATCGCACACGGCGGCGGCATCGCTCGAATGCGTCGCCATCACGATCGCTTGCCCGGCATCCGCGAACGAACGAATGAGCGCGAGCACGGAGTCGCCGCTAACCGAATCGAGGTTCCCGGTCGGCTCGTCGGCGAGCAGGATCGCCGGCCGGTGCACGATCGCGCGCGCGATCGCGATCCGCTGTGACTGGCCGCCCGAGAGCTGCGAGGGATACGCGCGCGCTTTGCCCGCCAGACCAACCGATTCGAGCGCCTCGTCGACGCGGCGAGCGATCTCGGCCGGCGGCCGCTTCTGCAGCACGAGCGGAAGCGCCACGTTCTCGTGCGCCGTGAGCGCCGGAAGCAAATTGAAGAATTGGAAGATGGTGCCGACGCGGTCGCGCCGCAAGAGCGTCAGCGCATCGTCGCCGAGGTCCGAAGTCCGCCGGCCGTCGACGATCACGTCGCCGGAGGTCGGCAGATCGACGCACCCGATGAGGTTGAGCAGCGTGCTCTTCCCGCAGCCGCTCGGCCCCATCAAGGCAACCATCTCGCCGGGTTTAACCGCGAACGAAACGCCGTCGAGCGCCCGAACGGCCTCATCGCCGCCGCTATACGTCTTGAAAACGTCGCGAACGACGACACAGGGTTCCATCAGAACCTATGGACGGCCCGGAAGAGCAATTCGTTCGCAGCTGACCGCGAACGCGCGTTACTTCTTGTAATACTCCGCGTTGATCCCGATGAAGTTCTTCCACTTCTCCGGGACGTCGGAGTCCGCGTAGATCGCCTCGACCGGGCAGGCCGAGACGCAGGCGCCGCAATCGATGCAAACTTCCGGGTCGATGAACAGCTGCTCGCCGTCATCACTTCCGTGAATGCAGTCGACGGGGCACACGTCCACGCACGATTTATCTTTGGTGCCGATGCACGGCTCGGTAATGACATATGCCATACCGCGCCAATTAGCCGCACCGGGCGGGGGTCCTTGCCGAAAAAGTCGGTCCCCGCCCGGGTTTTCCCGGACTTAGGCTACGCGGCGGCCCGAGAACAGGCGCAGAATGAACAGCAGGACGACCGCGCCGACGAAGGCCACGAGGATGCTGTAGAGGTTGAGCCCGGTCGCGCCCATGTGACCGAATTCATTGAAGAGCCAGCCACCGATGAAGGCCCCGATGCAGCCGATGATGATGTCGCCGATGATCCCGCCCGGGCCCTCACTCGGCACGGCAAACCGTGCGAGAAACCCCGCAATCAGGCCGACGATCAGAAACGCAAGCAATCCCATTTTTTTCGATTCCCTCCAGATGTTTTGGAATAAAGGCGTAAGTTCGTCCGGAAGCATGCCCTTGCAGGAGCCGGGCGAAACCTGAGCGATGCTGCGTCCGCTCCCGCGGGGGCCCGCGAAACTCGCTCCCGAAGTCAGTGGTAGCTTCGGTTCTACGGAATCGGGAGGATGGAATGGACGAAACGTGTGAGGTTTGCCGGCAGCGTCCGGCCAGCGTGAACGACTATGCGTTGCGCGGTGGACGCTGGACGGCGGCGCTCGTCTGCGATGCGTGCGCGCGTGCTCGCAGACGTGCGATCCTCCCGTATGCCGGCGCGGCGGTCGGTGCGGTTGCCCTCTTTGCGGGCGCCGCGGTCGCGATCGAGCGGCTCGCGGGCAACCGCGGCGGCGGTGGCGGTAGCGGTTCGCCCGGAACGAGCCCGGAACGGACGAATCCCGCGCAAGATCTGAGCCGCCTCTTGCGTGGGGGGACTCCGACGCTCGCGCAATTCTCACGCGATCTCACGGCGATGGCGCGCGCCGGCTCACTCGATCCCGTGATCGGTCGCGATGACGAAGTCGAACGCGTGATCTCGATCCTCGCAAGGCGCAGCAAGAACAATCCCGTCCTCGTCGGTGAACCCGGCGTCGGCAAGACGGCGATCGTCGAGGGGCTTGCGCAGCGCATCGCGAGCGGCAACGTCCCGCAGGTTCTGCGCGACAAACGCGTGCTCTCGCTCTCGCTCGGCCCGCTCGTCGCGGGCACGAAGTATCGCGGCGAATTCGAGGGCCGCGTCAAACGGATCCTCGATGAAGTGAAGCGCGCCGCGCGCGACGTGATCCTCTTCATCGACGAGTTGCACACGCTCGTCGGGGCCGGCGCCGCCGAAGGATCGCTCGACCTCTCCTCGATGATCAAGCCCGAACTCGCGCGCGGCGAGCTGCAATGCATCGGCGCGACGACGTTCGATGAGTATCGCAAATACATCGAGTCCGATGCCGCGCTCGAGCGCCGCTTCCAGCCCGTGATGGTCGAAGAACCGACGATCGAACAAACCGTCGCGATCCTGCGCGGTCTGCGCGCAAAATATGCCGCGCACCACAAAATCGAAATTCCGGACGCCGCGCTCGAAGCCGCCGCCACCCTCTCCGCGCGCTTCATCGCCGATCGCTTCTTGCCCGACAAAGCGATCGACGTGGTCGACGAAGCCGCCGCGAACGCCGCGATGGCGGGCGCAAGCGTCCTCGATACCGAGCGCATCGCGGGCGTGATCTCGCGCTGGACCGGCATTCCGCAAGGGGCCCTCAGCGACGCGCAACGCGCCGGTCTGCTCGCGCTCGAAGCGCAGATCGAAGAACGCGTCGTCGGCCAGAGCGCCGCGGTTCGCACGGTCGCGGAAGCCATCCGGCGCGCGCGCGCCGGCCTCAAGGATCCGCGCAAGCCCGTTGGCGGCTTCTTGTTCGTCGGTCCCAGCGGCGTCGGCAAGACCGAACTCGCGCGCTCCCTCGCGCATGCGCTCTTCGGCACCGACGAAGCGCTCGTGCGGCTCGATCTCTCCGAATATACGGAGTCGCACACGATCTCGCGCCTGCTCGGCGCACCGCCCGGATACGCGGGCCACGACGAGCCGGGTCAGCTCACCGAACCCGTGCGGCGCCGCCCATACTCGGTCATCCTCTTCGATGAAATCGAAAAGGCGCACCCGGACGTGGCCGCCATTTTATTGCAGATTCTCGACGACGGACGGGTGACGGATGCCAAGGGCCGCACGATCGATTTCCGGCATGCGATCGTGATCCTCACGAGCAATCTCGCCGCAGACGACCTCGATGTCAACCTGCGTCCGGAGTTGCTCGACCGCATCGACGACGTCGTGATCTTCAACGAACTCGGACCGGCCGACATCGAAAAGATCGTCGAGCTGCAGCTCGGCGCGCTCGGCGACCGGCTTGGGGCTCGCTCCGTCGCCCTCGTGCTCTCGCCAGCCGCGCGGATGTTTCTCGCGGTCCGAAGCATCGATGCGGGAAGCGGCGCGCGCTATGTGGCGCGAACGATCGCGCGCCACATCACGACGCCGCTCTCGACGGCCATCCTGCGCGGTGAGATCGCCGACGGCGCGACGGCGACGATCGACATGGAACGCGGCAACGTGATCGTACGCGCGGCATAGCGCACGTTTCCGCGGCATTGATTCGCGGTGCGCGAGCGAGGGCATAAGCGCTCCATGCGCCGTCTCCTCGCTGCACCGATCCTTGTCGCACTCGTCCTCGCCATAACGCCGCTCGCGGTTTTTTCGCAGACGAAGCAACCCGCTCCGGGACCGTCCCCGACGATTCCGCCGGCGCCGTCGACGAGCGGCAAAGCGCCGACGGAACAGACGGTCAAGGACCCGACCTCCGGCTATTCCACGGACTCGACCACGACGACACCGGGCCTCGCGATCGCGACGCCGCCGCCGACCTATTTGCCGGATCCGCCGCCGGTCGGAAGCCCGTATCCGACCGACGATCTGCTGATCGATGCGCTGAACGCCGTTGAGCGTGCCCAGGTCACGAATCCCGCTGGTGCACTGACGGCCGCGGCCACGTATACGCAAGCGGTAGGCCGCTACAACGCACACGATGACGCGGGGGCTCGCACCGCGGCTGCACAGACGATCGTGGAGGCCGCGGTGCCCTCGCTCGTCAGCGTCAACGCAGCGCCGCCGGCCTCGGCGTTCATCGTTCACACGACGGCAAACCCGTTTACCTGGACCGATACGCAGACGGTGGACGCCGAAATGTTTCTCGGCGTTGCACGCGACGCACTCGGCACGTGCGGAGCGACCGGCGCCGCGCTAACGGCCGCGCAGCAGTCGTTCGCAAACGCGCAGGCAGCGCTTGCGCTGCACCACCCGCTCGATGTGCGCACCGCCTCGATCGCGACGATCAATGCCTGCGCCGGCGGCACCTCGCAACCGGTCGCATTTTAGCGGTCATCTTGTTTTCGGTCATCTTTCCGAACGTCAGTATGATCGCGAGCTCCCTCTCATCCAGACCGCCGCTCTATCATCATGAGCCGCCCGAGTGTCAACGTGAGTGCTTGCCACCAGCCGTTCTCTCATGCCCATCCTTCGACAGGCTCAGGATGACAGGGTGGCGGCTCTGCGGTTCGTGATGAACGCGAGCGCGTAGAGGAGAGCGACGACCAGGAGGAGCGCACTATAGCCGGTGATGAGCGATGCGTATTCGAGCATTCCGCCCACCATCGCTCCGAGGAGGTTCGCTCCGAAGGCGACCGTCGAGGCGGCCGTATCGCGAAAGCGCTGCGCGAAGATGAGATTCGCCAGGACGATCGGTGCGAACGCAAGCGCGGCCGCAAGCACGAAGCGTAGCGGCGCATCGAAGCCGAGTAAGGCCTGGGGCGGAATTGCCCAAGCCAGCAAGAGTGCGGCGAAGAGCGCGATGGGGAGAACTTCGGGACGTGCGAAGCGGACGCGACTCGCGATCTCGATGGCAATCAGCACGCACATGAGGACACCCGCGAAGACGAGCGCGTTGACGAGCCACGTCGTTCCGAAGAGCAGCGCGAACTGCACGACGTTCTTCGTCTCCAACAGGAAGAACGCCGCACCCATGAAAAAGAGATCGAGATAGGCGCCCATCGGCCGCAGGGGTCCGCCCGCGATGCGTACGATCCCGACCGCCAGCAGCGCGACGATCGCTAGCGAGAGCGTATACAACGCCGGAATCGAGCGCGTCTGCAGATATAAGAACGGATGGTCGTCGTCGGCCGGTGCGGGCACGACGCGATTGCCGCGATTCCAGACGCCCGCGCAGCGCACGGCACCCGCGCGCAGACCGATCGTGAGGAGCGAGAAGCGGTTTCCGCTCCCGCCGACGGAGTCGCTGCAGGGCGCGTGGCCGTAGGTAAGATCGAGCGTGCGCGCGAGGCGATCGAGCAGCCACGGCTGCCGATAATAGTTATACATCACGAAGGCGCCCGCAGGCGTCAAGTGCGCGCGCGCCGTGGCCATCGCTTCGCTCGTGAAGAGATAACTCTCGAGCCGAAGCGACGATTGGCCGGAGACGAGCGAGAGCGAATCCGGCAACGCGAAGATGATGAGATCGTAGCGCGCACGAGCGTTCTGCAAAAATGCGCGGCCGTCGTCGATATGGACGCTCACCGCGGGGTTCGCATACGGCCGGTCGGGGTTGAGCGCGCGGCCGAGCGCGGCGATCTCGGGATCGATCTCGACCGCATCGATGTGTTTGGCACCGGCGGCGAGCGCGATCGCAACATCGCTGCCGTTTCCCGCGCCGACGATCAGCACGCTTGCGAGCGGGTTCCCGGCCAGCCGCCGGTACGGGACGAAATACAGCGGCTCGTCAGCGCGCCGCAGCGCGACCGACTCGATCACCTGATGCGGGATCCCGTTCACGGAGAGGACGCTCACGCCCGGCTTCTGGGTGGCAACCGTGATCTTGTAGTACGGCGACCAGCGCGCGCCCGAGCCGAGCGATTCAGCTCCGAGCAAGATGACGAGCGAAGCGAGAAAAAAGACCTGCAGCGGCGTGATCGCCCGGCCGTACAGAAGGGCGAACGCAAGCGCGACAACGCTCGCCCACGCCAGCGGAGGTGCATCCGCGAGCGCCAGCAGCGTGAAGGCGACGATGCCCGCGAGGCTCCCGCGGATATCCAACCGGTAGGCTTCGAGCGGCTCGAACGCGGCGAAGGCGCGCGCGACACCCTGGCCGATCGCCGCCATCGCCGCCGTGACGGCGCAAAAGAGCACCGGGAGAACGACCCACATCGGGAGCCCGCTCGGCCGGCAGCCGAAGAAAATGATTTGTCCGCTGCCGCACGCCACGGTGACCGGAAAGAGCAGCACGAATGCGACGAGGACCGTCAGGATCGCCGGAGCGAGCGCGAAAAGATCGGGGCGCGCCGTCGCACGCAAGAAACCAACGCCGATCCCGAGGAAGCTGCCGAGTAAGACGAAGTTCGAGAAGTACGAGAGGTAGATGACGTTCGATCCGATCCACCGGATGAGCGCCAACTCCACGAAGAGCATCAAGAAACTGAGCAGCGCTAGCCGCATCCGGCCTGCCGCCGCCGGTCTCAGAAGGCGATCGGCCGCGCCTGCATCGGGAAGCTGCATCGATAGCGTCCTTGCTGCCGGTAAACGGCACGCGACTCATCCCGAGCGCTTCGTTGCTCGCGCGCTCGCTTCGGTGCGCCGGTTCAGAGGATCGACTTGATCGCGGCTTCGATCTCCGGCGGACTCATCTCGCCGATGTGCACGAGTTTCACGGTGCCGTTGCGCGCGATGAAGACATGGACGGGCAGACCGAAGCCGCCGAACGCGCGCAGCGCGCCCCCATCCGCATCGAGCACCGCGGGGTATGAAAGATGGTACTGCGTCATGAAGCTTTGCGCTTTGGGCCCGCTCTCGAGCTCGTCGACGCCGATGACCGCAAGCCCGCGCTTCGCATACGTACGCGCAAGCTTGCCGACCGCGGGCGCCTCGCTGTTGCACGGCGGACACCAGGTCGCGAAGAAGTTCAGATAGACCGGTTTGCCTTTGTACGAAGCGAGCGCGAGCGTCTTGTTGCCGACCGCCGTCGGAAACGTGAGCGCGGGTTCGGGATCGCCGGCGCGAAGCGCGGCGGATGCGGCGAGCGGCGCGAAGGCGGTCAGCGCGAGCAGAACGGCGGCGAACGGGCGGATCATGGAACTCCTAACGAACGGACGGAAAGTGGACGGTTGCCGCATCGGCGTGCATCTGTTCGAGTAACGCGTCGACCGAATCGAAGCGTTGCTGCGCGCGCACGAAGCGGAAGTCGCGCAGCGCGACCTCCTGGCCGTAGAGCGAACCGTTGAAGTCGAGCAGCCACGCCTCGACCGTGCGCGCCGTGCCGTCGAAGGTCGGGTTCGTGCCGATCGAGACGAGGCCAAGATAATCCCGGCCGTCGCTGCGGGCGGTGATCCGATAGACGCCGTCCGGCGGGATCAGTTTGTGCGCCGGAACCGTGAGGTTCGCGGTCGGAAAACCGAGGTCGTGGCCGCGCCCGAAGCCGAGCGTCACCGTCCCGCGCAGCGTGTACGACTCGCCGAGGAGCCGGTCGGCAAGCGCCAAATCGGCGTTCGCGATCGCCGCGCGGATGCGCGTGCTCGACACGCGCTCGCCGTCGACCATCGTATTCGGAACGCCGATGCACGTGAAGCCCGTTGCCGCGAGGTGCTCGCGCGCGAATGCAACGTCGCCCGCGCGCTTTGCGCCGAAGCGAAAATTCTCGCCAACGACCATCACGCGCGCGCCGATCCGCTCGACCAGGGTCTCATCGAGAAAGCGAGTCGGGTCGAGCAGCGCGATCGACCCATCGAACGGCAGGACGAACGCTTCATCGACACCGGCGAGCGCGAAGGCGTTGATTCGTTCTTCGCGCGTGAAGATCATCGGCGGCTCCGAGCCCGGCCGTAAAAAGGTCGCCGGATGCTCGCGAAACGTGAGCACGGCGACGCGCTCGCCGGGGCGCCGCGCGCGCAGCGCTTCGCGTACGATCGCGCGATGACCGAGATGAAAACCGTCGAACACGCCGACCGCGACGACGAGCGGGTGCGCGCGCCGCCGCGCACGGTACGCCTCGTCCGGCTCGGGCAGCTGGTGGTGAACCTTCACGCGAACGGGTTCACACGAACACTTTGCGCGGGGCGAGCAGCGTGCCGACCGTCTCGCCGACGCCGACGAGCGCACGGCCGGAGTCGCGCACGAAGACGTGCTTCTCGGGCGGCAAGTTCGCAAGCGCCACCATCCGGCCGGCGCGAAAATCGGTCGCCTTCCGGCCGTCGAGGACGATCGTCGGAATCGGGATCACGCGCTCCGGCGGCACGAGCGCCGCGCCAGGATCGGCAATCACCTCATCGAGCGTCTTCGCTTCGTAGAGCACGAACGGACCCGACGCTTCGCGTAAGAGCGCCCCCATGTGGCCGACCGTGCCGCAGCCGACGGCCAGATCCTCGCACAAGGTGCGGATGTACGTGCCCTCACTGCAGGCGACGCGCAAGCGAAAGATGCCATCCTCAACGCCGAGAATCGTCAGGCCGTAGATAATGACCTTGCGCTTGGGGCGTTCGACGCTGGCGCCGGTGCGCGCGATATCGTAGAGGCGCTGGCCGTTGTGATGGAGCGCCGAGAACATCGGCGGCGTTTGTTCGATTGCGCCGATGAACGACGGTACGAGCCGCTCGAGGCGCGCGTGTGCGTCGACCGGCACCGGCGCCTCGGTGAGCGTTTCTCCGGCGCCGTCGCCGGTCGTGGTCGCGCGCCCGAGGACGAGCGTACAGACGTAACCCTTGCGGCGATCCTCGATCAGCGGTAAGAGTCGCGTCGCTTTGCCGAGCGCGACGGGCAGCACGCCGGCAGCCTGCGGATCGAGCGTGCCCAAGTGGCCGACCGCGAGTTTCCCGCCGTCATCCGAGGGATAGATGCGCCGCAGCCGCGCGCCGAATTGCGTCGACGTCGGCCCGGCCGGCTTGAAGAGGTTGACGAACCCGAGCATGACGCCGGCCGGCGATGCGCCGGTTAGAGACCTTGGGCTTTGAGCGCGGCGTGGACGCCCGCGATCGCCGCCGGCAAGTCGCCGTCGTAGGTGAGGCCGGAAGCCATGAAGTGGCCCCCGCCGCCAAGCGCAGCGGCGGCGAGTTGCACGTTGATCCGGCCGCTCGAGCGCAGACTCACACGCACGGCGCCGTCGAAATCCTTGAAGAGCGCGGCCGCCTCGACGTTCTCCACCTGGCGCAGATGCTGGATGATCTCCTCGGTGTCTTCGCCGTCCGCATTGCACTCGCGCAGCATCGCCTCATCGACATAGGTCCAGCAGTAGCGGCCGTCGTCTTCGACCGTCGCGCGATCGAGCGCCAAGCCCAGCAACTTCGTCGCCGCAAAGCGCTTGTTGGCAAAGATCTCTTCGGTAATCTCGTGTTTGTCGGCGCCGGCGTCCATCAGCTCGGCGGAGAGCCGAAGCACCTCGGCCGTCGTGTTCGAGTGCATGAACGCACCCGTATCCGTCATGATCGTCGTGAGGATGTTGGTCGCAATCTCGCGGGTGATCGGGACGTCCATCGCGCGCAGCAAGCGCATGACGCACGTGCCGGTCGAGGCTTCTTTCGGCAGCACGTAGTTGAGCGCGCCGAAATGCGAGTTGCCGAGGTGATGATCGATGTCGAGCATGTTCTCGGTCTGCATCGGCGGCAGATACTCGCCGGCGCGCGAGAAATCGCTCATGTCGCAGAAGACCCACAGCGTATCGGCCGGCAGATCGGCCGGCACCTCACGCGCCACGAACTCCGCATCGGGCAAGAATCGCAGGTTGCGCGGCACCGGGTCTTGCTGGAAGTAGCCGACACGTTTGCCCAATTTTTTGAGCGCTAGACCGAGCGCAAGGCCGGCGCCGAGCGTATCGCCGTCCGGCTTCACGTGTGAGACGAACATGAACGACGAACGGCGGCGGAGTTCCGCCACCACTTCCTCGGTCGTCGAGGAACGTTCCATCGTCTTACTCATCGATTACCTGGGCCTTCTCGAGTGTCTTCGAAAGCGCAATCGCGCGTTCGGTGGACCGGTCTTCGACGAAGATCAGTTCCGGGGTGTGCCGCAGTTCGACCGCCGCGCCGAGCTCGCCGCGGATATAGCCCGCCGCAGACTCCAGCGCCAGCATCGTCTGCGCAGCGACATGCCGGTCGCCGATGATCGAAACGAACACCTTGCAGAACATCATGTCCTGGGTAATCTCACACCGCGTCACGGTCGTAAAACCCATGCGCGGATCTTTTACATCCTGCGAGATGATCTTCGAGAGCGCGCGCTGGAGCTCGTGATCGATCCGCCCCTGCCGTTCTTTTTTCACGAGGACCGCCCGTCACCCGCCGCCCGGCGCGCAAGCGCCGGGTCGATTGCCGTTTGCACGTAGGCTACGCGGGCTGGAGCTCCGGAGCGACGAGCTCCGAAGTCCAGGCTTCGATGACGTCGCCCGGTTTGAGGTCGCCGTACTTCGCGACTTGGATGCCGCACTCGAAGTTCTCGGCGACTTCGCGGACGTCGTCCTTGAAGCGGCGTAGCGATTCGATCTCGCCATCGAAGACGACGGCCGAGTCGCGGATGACGCGCACCTTGGCGTTGCGCGTGATCTTGCCGGACTGCACGTAGCAACCCGCGATCGTGCCGACCTTGGAGACCTTGAAGATCTCGCGGACTTCGGCCCGACCGAGCACGATCTCGCGGAACTTCGGTGCCAGCATCCCGACCATGGCCTTCTTGAGGTCGTTCTCCACGTCGTAGATGACCTGATAGAAGCGCAGATCGACTTGATCGTTCTCGGCGAGGCGTTTGACCGTCTCGTCGGGGCGGATGTTGAAGCCGATCAGCACGGCGTTGGAGGCCGCGGCGAGGTTGACGTCGTTGGGCGTGATCCCGCCGACGCCGGCCAGGATGACGCGGATGTCGACTTCCTGGTTCGAGAGACTCTCGACGCGGCTGCGCAGCGCTTCGACCGAACCTTGGCCGTCGGCTTTGATGATCAGGTTGAGCGTCTTGTTGCCGCCGTCGGCCGGCATGAGCATGAACGACTCGAGCGAGACGCGCGGTCCCGAACTCGCCGCGATGCGCACGTCGCGCCGCTTGGTGGAACGCTTGGCCGCGGCTTCGCGAGCGGCGCGTTCATCGGAGACGACCATCAGCGCATCGCCCGCCGACGGAACGTCGGAGAGCCCCATGATCTCGACCGGGATCGAGGGCCCGGCCTTCTTCACTTGTTTGCCTTTGTCGTCGACGAGCGCCCGGATCTTGCCGTACGTCGGCCCGACGACGACGACGTCGCCGACGCGCAGCGTCCCGTTCTGCACGAGCACGGTTGCGACCGCACCGCGGCCCCGGTCGAGCGCGGACTCGATGACGACGCCGGTCGCGCGGCGATTCTTGTTCGCCTTGAGTTCCCGCAAGTCGGCTTCGAGCAGGACGGTCTCGAGCAGTTGCTCGATGCCCTCACCGCTGCGCGCCGAGACGGGGACCATCTCGACTTTGCCGCCCCATTGTACGGGCTGCAGACCCTGTTCGGTGAGCTGCTGCATAACGCGATCCGGGTTCGCATCCGGCTTATCCATCTTGTTGATCGCGACGACGATCGGAACGCCCGCCGCCTTGACGTGCGCGATCGCTTCCCGCGTTTGCGGCATCACACCGTCGTCGGCCGCGACCACGAGGATCGCGACGTCGGTGGCTTTGGCCCCACGGGCGCGCATCTCGGTGAACGCTTCGTGACCGGGCGTGTCGATGAAGGTGATCTTGCGATCGTTCTGCTCGACGGTATACGCGCCGATCTTCTGCGTGATCCCGCCGGCCTCGCCGCTGGCGACGTTGGCGTGGCGGATACGATCGAGCAGCGAAGTCTTGCCGTGGTCGACGTGACCGAGCACGGTCACGACCGGCGGACGCGTCGTGAGCAGTTCGGGCTTGTCTTCTTCTTGCTCGACGACGACTTCGTCGCCGGCTTCCTTGACGATCGCGTTGTAACCGAATTTCTTCGCGACCGTGATCGCCACATCCGAGGAGATGTTCTGGTTGATCGTCGCCATCGTGCCCATTTTGAAGAGCTCTTTGATGATGTCGGCGGCCGGCAGAATCATCGAGTTGGCGAGTTCTTGGACGGTCAGAATATCGGGGATCTCGATGTTCTCGAGGATCTGCGGCGGGATCGC
>Ga0116226_10001528_pt1 | contig 20076 bp, 23 predicted proteins | sample S1TSphfallax_FD_89692 | JGI IMG/M metagenome (GOLD analysis project Ga0116226, IMG submission 89692) | Host-associated microbial communities from peat moss isolated from Minnesota, USA - S1T2_Fa - Sphagnum fallax MG | ecosystem: Host-associated > Plants > Peat moss > Unclassified | place: USA... | reverse complement strand
ATGGCAACGCCTCAACGCAGCATTGGAAGCGTTGCACCTTCTGGAATCATGGCAAGGCGTGCGTGTGCAATGACCCGGCGAAGTTCAACACCCGCTCATGCCGAGGCCGGTTCGATCGCGTTCGGTTCGGTGCATCATGGCGCTGGAAATGAGCATTCCTCGGCTGCCGATAAAATTTCAGATACAAGAAAACGCGCCATCGCGTCCGCTGCGGCGTTTGATAAGGGTTTTGAAACCTATTTGATGCGCCAGGCGCGATTGCCGCCTGCCGGAATGACGGCGTTCGATCCCCGGCTTACCCCCGCCTGGGCAGGCGTAAAACTCCCCGGTTGAGGTTTGCATGAGCAATGTAATTCTGACTCTGGGCGGCGTGCCGTTCCAGGATATGGAAGTGCCTGAAAAAATTTCCTTCGGCGGCAAACAGCGCGTGGCCGTACAGAATTTGATCGGCGGCGGGCGCGTTGTGGCGGCATTGGGGTTTGATGACGGCGAGATCTCCTTCTCCGGTATTTTCTCAGGCAATGATGCGGTGAGCCGGGCGCAGTTGCTCGACGCGGCGCGCGCGCTGGGCGCCGCATTGCCGCTGGTTTGGGACGGGTTCTTTTATACGGTGGTGATTGAGGCGTTTTCGGCGGAATATCGCAAGCCGAATTTGATCCCATTTTCGATCAGCTGCCTCGTGGTGAGCGATCCTGTGGCCGCTCTGGCTGTGCTGGCATCGCCCGTTGCCGATTTGGTGGGTAACGATCTCAGCGTGGCGAGTGCGCTCAGCATGCAGGCGGGCGTCTCGGTGAGCGGATTGAGCGCCTCGGCGCTTGCAGGGTTTTCCGCCGTTCAAGGAGTGTTGGGCAATGCCGTTGCAACGAGTGGCGCGGCGCTCAGCGGAAGTGCAGGCGCGCTGAATGGCGCGGCGGATGCGGGGGCAGGTGTTTCAGCGGTGAATGGACTTGGCACAGCATCGTCGCAACTGGCCGCGCTGACTGGCATGAGCGGCTATGTGAATCGCGCCGCGCGGAATCTGGAGGATGCGTTATGATGGACGGTCAGCGTATCACGGTCGCGGGCGGTAATCTCTTTGCGCTGGCGGCGAAATATCTTGGCGATGCGACGCAATGGATTCGAATCGCGCAGCTCAATAACTTGTCCGACCCCGTTTTGCAGGGGGTGAATACGCTGGTGATTCCGCCGGTCGACGCATCTGCGGGGGGCGGCATTGCCGTTTGAACAACCAAGCCTGCGTGTGACGGTGGGCGGTGTCGTCATCCCCGGCGCGGTGTCGCTCAAAATCGAATCCGTGGGTTATTTTTCGGCGGATCGTTTCCAGCTCAGCTTTGGCATAGGTGCGGCGGCGTTCGCCACAGCGGGGTATTTTGCCGCATTGGGGTTGCAGTCGATCACCATCGAAGCCGCGCTGAACGGGATGGGATTCGCCGTTCTGCTGATTGGGCAGATCGACAATATCGAGATCCAGTTTTCCGAAAATCTTGCGGTTCTATCGGGCCGGGATTTATCGGCAAAGCTGATCGACAGCGAGATATCGGAGACCTTTGCGAACCAGACAGCCAGCCAGATTGCGACGACTTTAGCCGGACGCCATCAACTCGCAGCGAACGTGACGCCGACGGCAACCCAGGTTGGACAGTATTACGAGCTGGACCATGCGCGCAATGCGTTGGGCTTGCATTCCAGAATGACCACGGAATGGAATTTGCTATGTTCCTTGGCGCAGGCGGAGAATTTTTCGCTATCGGTGACGGGAACGACACTGAATTTCGGCCCCTATCCCAGCGCGGCTTCGGTATCTGTAAGCCCCCAGAATTTTATATCGCTGTCGATCGACATTGCGGCGAGCTTGCCGACACAGGCCGTGGTGAAGTCCTGGAACACGCGCAGCAAGGCGGCCTCGGCAGAGGTGCAAGGCAATGGGCCCTCGACCACGCTCATTCGCCCGAACCTGACGGCGGCGCAGGCACAGGCATTTGCGGCGAATCATCTCGCTTCGATCCGCCAGCACGGGACGATGCTGCTGGGGACGATGCCGGCGGATACGACATTAATGCCCGGCATGGCGCTGGCGCTGAGCGGGACGCAATCGCCGCTCGACCAGAATTATCTGGTGGTCGCGATGGCGCGAATGCTGGAGGCAAAATCCGGCTTTCTACAAACCGTCCGGGCTTACGCGATCGCCTGATGAGCGCCGCCAATACCGGAATTCGTTAAAACAGGAGGCTTCATGCTCAAGAGCTTTTTTGAATCGCCATCCAACCGTGCCGGTCTTTCGGCATGGCTGGCCACGGCGGTGACGGCGCTGATGCAATACATCGTCACGCATCATATACCGCCAGCAGCGGATTTGCTGGGGCTGGTGATCGGCCTGGCCGCGATTTTACAGCCCGATAACAGCGTGACGGTGTCCCAGCTGGAACAAGCGATCTCGGATACGCGGAACATGTTGGTGACGAAAACGCCCGCGAGCGTGGTTAATCTTGTCGCCGATGCCGAAGGGATTGTCGCCGGCGTCACCGCATCCAACCCCACCCATTAACCCCACCCATTAACCCCACCTATTAACCCAACGGCGCGTTGCGCCATTTATGGAGCGTAGCATGAGCAATACAACTGAAACGCAAGTGAATACGGCCTTGGACGATGCCGCCAATGTTGCAGATGTTGCAGCGTCGGCAACGGGCAACCCGATCGCAGGCGCCGTTGCCGCCGGACTTGGCGCTGCGGGTGAGGTGGCCGCCGCGGTGGAATCCGATGTCGCGGCGCATCAGAGCGCGCTGAGCACGGCGGCGAATGCGGCAAATGCGCTGGCCAGCGCCTCGGCGCCCGTCATCGCCACGCTGGCCCCGGCCGAGCAGGCGAAGGCCACCGGCATTCTCTCGGCCATTGCGGGGTTGCTTGCGGATTTTGCGAAGATCTTCTGACGCTCGGGTTTTTTCGTCACGCTTCGCAGGGGCTGAAATGGATCAATTCTGGAATATGGTGAAGGCGCATGCCGGCGGGCTCGATGGCCTGTCCGGCGTCGCCCGATTTGGGCTGGTCTCGAGTTTTGATCCTTCGGCCTATGCGGCGCGCGTGATGATCCAGCCAGAAAATGTGCTGAGCGGCTGGCTGCCGGTTCTCTCTGCCTGGGTCGGCGCCGGCTGGGGCATGGCCGCGCCTTTGACGCCTGGCGCGCAGGTGCTGGTGATCGCGCAGGAAGGCGATGCCGAGCAGGGCGTGATTGTCGGCGCGGTATGGTCGGCCGTCGACCAGCCGCTGCCCGCGCCCGCGGGGGAGTTATGGTTGCAGCATCAGAGCGGGAGCTTTTTAAAATTGCACAGTGATGGAACCATCGCGCTGCAGGCGGCTGTGGTAAATGTCACGGGAAATCTGGTCGTGTCAGGCGATATTGCCGACCAGAACGGCGCGCATGGCACGCTCGCCGCGTTGCGCAACGCGCATGATGCGCACACCCATGCCGTTCCGCAAGGCGGCGTAACCGGGCTGCCTTCGGTGAGCGTGTAATGCCCGATCTCGCTTTGCAATTCGGTGGCGATCTTTCGGTAGGGCCGACGGGAGATCTGCTGCTCAGCGCAGGTCCGGTGCTCACCCAGCAGCGGGTGTTGCGGCGGCTGCTGACAAATCCTGGCGATTATCTCTGGCAACTCACCTACGGCGCGGGCTTGGGCCAGTTCGTCGGCCAGCCCGGCGCGCCTTCCGCCATCGCCGGGCTGGCGCGCGCGCAAATGCTTTTGGAAAGCAGCGTGGCGGCAACACCCGTGCCCGTCATCACCGCCAATTCCGCGGATGACGGCACGATCGTGCTCTCCGTGAATTATGCCGACGCGGCCAGCGGGCAGACTTCCCTTCTCTCCTTTTCCTTGTAGGTTTTCATGCAATTATCGCTGCAGAATTTCTCCACGCTGGTGGAGGGCATGGCGGCCTCTGTGCAAGGCGCCGCGCGGAGCCTGCTGGACCTCACCGCGGGCTCCGTCTTGCGCGCGGTATTGGAGGCCAATGCCTCCGTGGCGCTTTGGCTGCAATGGCTGATCGTGCAATGCCTGGCGACAACCAGGCTCGCCACCAGCACGGGCGCGGATTGCGATAGTTTTGGTGCGGATTTCGGTTTCATGCGGCTGGCTGCCGTGGCCGCCACGGGGCAGGTCACGTTCGCGCGTTTCACGCCGAGCATCTCCGCCTTCATTCCCGTCGGCACGGCGGTTTCAACCGCCGCCAACACGCAGCGTTTCGTGGTCGTCGGTGACCCCACGAACGGCGCGTTTAGCGCGGAGGCGAACGGCTATACCCTGGCATCGGGCGTGGCGAATCTGAATGTCGCCATCGCCGCAAGCGTTGCGGGCAGCGCTGGAAATGTCCAGCCAGGCGCGATCAGCCTGTTGAGCAGCGCCGTGCCGGGCTTGGATACGGTGACAAATCCCTTGGCCCTGACCGGCGGTATAGATGCGGAAAGCGATGCATCTTTCCGGGGCCGGTTCGGCAACTACCTCGCCAGCCTCTCGCGTGCCACGAATCTTGCCATCGGCTCGGCCATTGCCGGCATCCAGCAAGGGCTGAGCTACGCGATCAACGAGAATATCAACCAGGCGGGCGCCACGCAGATGGGGTTTTTCGTGGTGACGGTCGATGACGGCTCCGGCAACCCGCCCGCCAGCCTGCTTGGCACCGTGCAGCAGGCGGTGGAAGCCATCCGCCCCGTCGGCACCGGCTTTGCCGTGCAGGGGCCGGTGGTTTCAACCGCCAATGTCGCGGTCTCGCTCACCACCGCGCCGGGGACGTCCCATAGCGCGGCCGTAGCCGCAGTGGCGAGCGCGATGGAGGCCTATATTGCGAGCCTGCCGATCGGCGGCACGCTGAGTTACACGCGGCTGGCGCAGCTGGCTTACGATGCTTCTGCTTCGGTGACCAATCTCTCCGGCCTGCTGTTGAACGGCGCGGCGGCGGATCTGGCGCCGCCGGTCTTCGGCGTCGTGCGCGCCGGTACGGTGAGCGTGGCATGAGCACGACCGGCGGCATTGCGGATTTCGTATCCCGCCTGAAACTGGTGCTGCCGGCGCGCTGGTTTGCCGACAGCACGCCTGTTCTGGACGCGCTGCTGACCGGCTTCGCCAGCGCCTGGAGCGGGATTTTCGTAACTTTGGCCTATGTGAAATCCCAGACGCGGATTGCGACGGCAAATGGTATTTTTCTCGATATCGCGGCGGCTGATTATCTGGGCGGCGCATTGCCGCGCCGGGCCGGGGAGGCGGATGCCGCCTATAGCGCCAGGATCATCAAAAATCTCATCGGCCCGCGCGCGACGCGCGTCAGTCTGGTCGCGCGCCTTGCCAATCTCACTGGCCGCGAGCCTGCCGTGTTCGAGCCGCTGAATGTCGCCGATACCGGGGCGTATAACGTGAATACCGGCTATAATATGGCCGGGGGGTATGGCAGCGCAAATCTGCCCTACCAGTTTTTTATGACTGCCTACCGCCCGAACAGCGCACCGGTGAGCAATGCGGGCGGCTATGGCGGCGGCCCGGGCGGCTACAACACCAGGCCGATGTTCTATGCGGATGTTTCGGAATTCGCAGGCACGGTCAGCGATTCCGAGATTTACGCGACCATCGCCACCGTTCTGCCGACCTCCGGTATCGCCTGGACGCAAATTTCCAACTGAGGATCATTCATGGACCGCAACATCGTCTATCCCGCGAGCATCCCGCTGGATACGGATATTCTGTACCCGAACCGCAACGCGATGATCGGCATCGCCGCGCTGACCGCCGCCGTGCTGGGCAGCGCGACGGTGGTGGACGGGCTGGCCTGCCTGCCATCCTCGCCGGCTTCGCTCACCGTTTCCATCGGGCCCGGCAGCATCACGCAGCTCTGCGATGTGGATGCAACTTCCTATGGTTCGATGGCGGCGGATGTCACCGACCAGATCGTAAAAACCGGCATCAATTTGCAGGCGACAAGTTTTACCCTGGCCGCACCTGCAAGTTCCGGCCAGTCGATCAATTATTTGATCGAGGCCGCATTCTCTGAGACCGATACCGATCCCGTCGTGCTGCCTTACGTGAATGCGGCGAATCCGGCGCAGGCTTATTCCGGCCCGGGCAATTCCGGCGCGGCGCAGAATACGCAGCGCATCCAGCGCGTGCAGCTGCAGGTAAAGCCGGGTGCTGCGGCCACCGCCGGCGCGCAAACCACCCCGGCGGTGGATGCGGGCTGGGTGGGGCTTTACGTCATCACCGTGAATTACGGCCAGACTTCGATTACGGCAGCCAATATCGCCGTGCTGCCGGGCGCGCCATTCCTTGCGTATGAATTGCACGGCTTGCGGCCCGGTTTCTCGAACATGCAGGTTTTCACTTCATCGGGCGTGTTCAGCGTGCCGAACGGCGTGACCTGCGCGCGCGTGACGGTGATCGGCGGCGGCGCATCGGGCGGGTATCACAGCACCATGCCGAGCGGCGGCGGCGGTGCGGGGGGCAGGGCGGAGGGGATTGTCTCAGGCCTGTATGCGGGCCAGCAAATTCCCGTCACCATCGGCGCGGGCGGTGCCGCACTTGCCAGCCCGGGCACGGGCAATAGCGGCGGTACGTCGAGCTTCGGGGCCTATGTGCTGGCTTCCGGCGGCGCGGGGGGCATTGGCGGGACGCAGGTTAATTTCTCTAACGCCGGCGGCGCGGGCGGTGCGGGGTCCGGCGGACTGGTGAACTTCAACGGCTCCCAGGGGGGCGATGCCATTGTGGTGGCGTGCCGCGGCGGCGATGGCGGCGGGCCCGGTAATGGCCGTGCCGCCAGCGGCCCGCTGAACGGCATCAGCGCGCCGGGCTATGGCGGCGGCGGCGGCGGCGGCGGCACGTCCACCGGGACGAACCCGGTGGGCTATGCGGGCGGCGCGGGCGGTTCCGGCGTTGTCATTGTCGAATATTAAGGGAGCAGCGCGATGAACACACCGGCCAGCCATTTATGGCGCCCGTCCAATGCGCGCTACGTGCAGGTGGACGGCTTTGTACCCACCCCGCGCGGCCCGCAAATCCCGCCGCCCAAGGCGCTCGCATGGCCCGCCAAGGACCCGGGCGACACGCTGGATTATGTGTTCGACATTTCCCCGGCGCTCACCGCCAATCCCGGCGATTCCATCGCCACGCTGGATGTCACGGTGAGCCCGGATCATCCGGGGGATCTAACGCTGGTGTCGGCGGCGGCGGATGGCCCGCGCGCCGTGCTCTGGCTCACCGGCGGCCAGGCGCTCACCAGCTACACCGTCACGGTCAACATCACGACTCTGGGTGGGCGCACGCTGGCGCGCAGCATCGCCTTGCCGGTCACCGCACTCGCCTCGGTTCCGGCACCGGCCAGCGCGCTCACCACCCCATCCGGCCAGGCGCTGACCGACCCGACCGGCATCCCCCTTACAACGCTCTGATTCCAACGCTCTGAGGTTTCCGCCCCATGCCGACCATCGGACAATTACCGCCCGCCACTTCCGTTTCCGATACTGACGAACTGCCGATTTTCCAGAATGGCCAGACTCTCGCTGCGACGCGCGCGCAGGTGCTGGCCGGCGTGCAAATGGCACTCGCCATGCCGCAGAACACGCTGCTGGGCGGGGTAGGGCCGGGCACCGCAGCGCCGGTTTCCATCACCATCGGTGCCAATCTCGCGCTCTCCGGCACCACCTTGTCGGCGGCGGCCGCACCGTTTCAAATTCCTGCCCTTGCCACGGGCAATCCGCCAGGGTTGGGCGATATTGTCCCGCTCGGCCAAGCCGGCGCGAATGTCGGCGTGTCCTATGCCAATTTTCTGGGCGCAATGGGCGGCGTGCCGGGCCTGCCCGGCGGCGCGCTCACCGCCACGGCCAGCGGCGGGACCACCGCGCGCACGCTGGCCGCGCTCGCGGGTAACGCCGTTTCCATTGAGGATTTCGGCGCCAAAGGGGATGGCGTGACGGATGACAGCGCGGCCTTGCTCGCCGCACTTGCCAGCGGCGCGCCCGTGCGGTTCGGCGCAAAGACCTATGCCATCGCGGGCGAGTGCGATATCGGCGGCGCATCCTGCACCTTGCTCGGCGTTCCGGGGCTCACGATCCTCACGCGCCCCGCGCAATCCCGGCTCGGCACCTCCGCCACCGCCGCCTGGCTCAGCATTTCCGCGGCGGCGCTGGTTATCGACGGCATTATTTTCGACGCGAATACCGCCGTCACTGCCAACACGCTCTCCATCGCCATTCAGCCCGGCTGCACTAAATCGCTCATCACGCGCAGTCTGTTCCGCAACGCCAAAGGCAGTTCCAACGGTGCGGGGCTCACCTTCATCGCCAGCGACCCTGCGATCACGCAGCACCATGTCGACAATTGTGAATTCACCGCCAACGCCACCCATGGCATTTACGCCCAGGCGCTGGATGCGCTCAGCATCACCAACTGCCGGGTGCATGACAACACGCAGGATGGGATTCACATCGACAGTGAAGACCCCGCCTTCCTGCTCAAAATCCGCGAGCTGCACATTCTTGGCAATACGTGCTGGAATAATAGCTGCGGCATTATCGTCGGCAATTTCAACGCAACGAACATCCAGGTGCAGCCTTTCACCTATGGCAATGCCAATCCCGATGTGCTGGGCGCGGTGATTCTCGGCAATAACTGTTATACCAACCGCCAATACGGCATTTATATCTCGGGCCGCAACATTCTGGTCTCCGGCAATCTCTGCACCAATAACAGCTCGATCGCGGCGAGCGGTGCGGGCATTCTCTGCGATACGGGGTATTGCAAGATCACCGGCAACATGGTGAGCGGGGCTTCGGCCTTCGGCATCGATTGCGGCGGTTCGATTTATACCGAAGTCGATAACAACTATATCAACGGCGCGCTGATTGGGCTGAATATCGGCGGCGGGCAATATTGCACGGCGCGCGCCAATTTCATCCAGGATTGCACGGGCTCGTCGATTGCCGTCCAGAATGTCGAATCGGATGGCGGCGGCGATAATTTCTTGCTTGCCTGCACGGATCTTTCGATCATCGGCAACTGGATCAATTACAGCGGGAATGTCTATGGCATTCTCATCCGCGATGGTGCGCAGAATATTCTGGTCGCCGATAATATCGTGCTTGCCAACCCCGGCGCCAACCTTGCCAACGCGCTTTCGGCCTATACCGATACGATCACCCTGCGCGGCAATCTGCTGAATTTCACGCAGCGCTGGCCGGTCAATCCAGCCCTGGTCGCAGGGATCAACACGCTCACCGTGCCGGATCTTGTGGATGCGGTTTCGGTCACGCAAAGCAGCGGTACGGTCGCGACCATCCAGACCTCGCAGGCCGTGGCCACCGCCGGGCAGATCACCTTCGCGAAAGTAACGAATGCCGGGCTCGGCTATACCACGGCCGCGGTGAGTTTTCTCGGCACCGGCAGCGGCGCGTCGGCGACGGCCTGGATCGCCAATGGCCGGATCATCGGTATTCAAATGACCAGCAACGGCACCGGCTATGGTTCCGGCACCATCGTCACCATCAGCGGCAACGGCACCGGGGCAACCGCCACGGCGCAGGTCGGCCTGCCGGTGCCGCAGAACCGGCAGCTCGCAGTGGACTGCCTTGCCGCCACCAGCTTTGCCCAAGGGGGCGCGTCCCCGGCGCTGAGCAATTGGACGGGGGCGGCGATTACCGTTCCAGCGGGCGCGACGATCGACTGGGTCGGCACCGGCGGCGGCTGGCGCGCGGCGCGCTTTTCGCAAAGCGATTACGTCTCGCCCAACGGCGATGGCAGCGTCACGTTGCGCACGCAATCGGGCGATATCTCGCTGCACCCCGCGGGCGCAGGCATGGTGCGGATCATCTCGGATACGGAATCCACCGGTGCGGTGGAACTTATCGGCCGCGGCTCACCGTTGAATGCGGTTTCCGCGCCTGCGGGCTCGACCTTTCGCAATCTCAACGGCGGTGTCGGCAGCACCTTCTGGGTTAAACAAGCCGGCACAGGTTCGGCCAACTGGGTCGCCGTGGCTTAGGCCGTTTGAAAATTCTACTCCGGTGGCCATTCGGCGCGCTTCTCTGCGCTTCCTGTACTCACGTACCGACGTACGCTCCGTTCCGGTTCTCGAGAATCACGCTGACTGACTCACCGGAGCGAATTTCTAAAAGGCCTATTTGCCGATGGCGCAGATCAACCGCGCACACCGTTTCTAAAAACTGAAAGTTTTCCGCAATGACAACGATCGCCCAACTCCCGCCGGTCACCGCCGCCGGGCCCAGCGACCTGCTGCCGCTCTCCCAGGCCGGGCTGGTCTATGCCGTCACCGTCGCGCAGCTCACCGCCGCTTCGCAGCCGCTCATCACCGTGCCGACGGGCGATCTGCTCGGCCGCCAAAGTGCAGGTGCCGGCGCCCCGGAGAGCATCGGCATCGGCACTGGCCTCGCGCTCAATGCGGGGGCCCTGGCGGCGAATGGCGCGGACCATGCCGGCTTTCCCTTGCAGGCGGCGATGTCGCTATCCGATGAAATCGTCATCAACGCGAATAACGCGCCGGGCCTGTTGCCGGTCTCCGCCCTGCGCGGGCTGTTCTCGGCGGGCAGCGGTGTGGCGATCGACGACAACGGCGTCATCACAGTTACCGCCTCCACGATTGCCGGGCCTGCGGGTCCGCAAGGTCCGGCAGGCCCGGCTGGCCCTGCGGGGCCGGCGGGGAGCACCGGGCCTGCCGGGGCGGGCCTCGGCGGTCCCGCCGCCGGCAATTCCGCCAGCGCGATCAGCGCTTCGGACTATGTCGCCCTCTGGCAGAACGGCGCGCTGGCCTGGATGCCCTATGGCCAGTTTTTAGGCGGCCAGACCATCGATGACCTGCCCGCAGCAGGCCCAGCTGCCGATAGCGACGAATTGCTCGTCGCCCAGGGCGGCAATACGCTCAGCGTCCAGAGCTTCGGCTCGGTCTGGACCTATGTGCAGAACAAACTTCCCAGCGTTCAGCAGGGGATTGTCGAACTCACCAGCAACACGGTGCTGGATGCCACGCAGCATAATAACCGCATTCTCATCGCCAGTGCCGCCCTCACGCTCAGCGCCAATTTCACCAATATGGGGCCGGGCTTTTCCTGCACGCTCATCAACCTTGCCCCGGGAGCGGTCACTATGGGCACCGGCATCACCTCGGGCTCGGGCAGCACCACCCTGCCGCCCGGCGCCGCCACCACCCTGCTCGGGCTCAGCTATTCCGGCGGCTCGCTGGTCTGGTGGACCGGCATCGTGCCCAATGCGCCGACGCTCACCATCGCCTCCATCTCGCCGCCGGCGCTCAATACGCGCTTCATCGTCACCGGCGGCGTGTTCAACGACGCGCCGGTGGCCCTCGACTATTCCACCGATGGCGGTGCCAGCTGGCTCGCCGCGCCGGGCCCGGTGATTACGCAGAACGCCTATAGCTTCACCGCGCCCGGCCTGGCCGCAGGCACCTACACCCTTCGCGTGCGGGACCATGGGAACCCAGCCATCCTCGCCGTCTCCAACGGCTTCACCATCGCCGCACCCACCATCAGCCTGGCAGCACCGCCCGCCAGCCTGCCGTTGAACGTGCCGGTAGCGCTTTCCGGCACGGTCTCTCCCGCCAATAACGCCGTGCAGGTCGGGCTTTCCGCCAGCGCCACCGCCGCGCCCGCCAACTGGGTCAGCGCCGCGGTGAGCGATGGCGATTGGAGTGTCAGCCTCACCCCCGCCACCGCCGGAATCTTCTACATCTGGGCGCAGCAGAATGCGGAACCTTCCGTCCAGGCCATCTCCGGCCCGGTGAGCGTCGTCGCGGCGGCGATTTCGGTGAGCGCGCCCGCCACCGGCACGGCAGGCACTGCACTCAGCATCGCCGGCACCGTCAGCCCCGCTTCGGATAGTGTGAATGTGCAGCTCTCCACCCAGAACGTTGCGGTGCCGACCGGCGGGTGGAGTGCCGCCACGAATGCCTCCGGCAGCTTCACCGCGAGCCTCACCCCCGCCAGCGGCGGCATGTATTATGTGTGGGCGCAGGATGCCGAGACCGGACTCAGCGCCGTTTCCGCCGCCATCACGGTCGCGGCTGCGCCCTCGCTCACCTTCAGCATCAACAATCCCGGCGGCAGCTATGTCCATGGCGTCAGCACGATCGGCCTGAACGGATCGGTGACGCCGCCGCAAAACGTCGCGACCCAGGTGGCGCTCTCCACCTCCGGCACCATCCTTCCCAGCACCGGCTGGGAGGCGGCGACGATCTATTACAATAACGAGCTTTGGGCCGTGTATTATGCCACGCCCGCCACGCCGGGGAATTATTACGTCTGGGTGCAGACGAGTGCGGGCGCCAGCACGGTTGCCAGCAGTTTCACCATTCCGGTGAGCTGAGCGATGGCGCTGATCTTCAACACGCCCGGTTCGCCGCTCGCGACTAACCCGGCGCAACGCCTGCTGGCGGGGCCGCTCGCGGCGGGCGGCGGCCCGGTGGCCGGACTCTTCGCAGGCCCGTATCCGTCCGCAATCGCCGGGCTATCGGGCTGGTGGGATGCCGGACTCCCCGGCGGGCTGCAAGGCGCAGATGGCGCGGCGCTCGCCGCGAGCAATACGGAAGTCAGCGCGATCACGGATCGATCCGGCGCGGGGAATAATCTCACGCCTTTCCATATCAGCGCCGACACCAGCCCCGCCGCGACCATGGCGGTGCCGCGCGTGAACGGTTTCCTGGGCGCGGTGGGCGCGCTGGATGCCGCCAGCGCCGCCTACGGCCCAGTGCTGGACGCCGATTGGGGACTCTCGCATCCCGGCTTCGAGCTGGGCGCCGCGTCGGCCTGGACGCGCTATCTCGTCTGGACGCGCCCGAACTGGCGGCAGGGCACCTATTACGTGAACAGCGATCCGATTCCGCTGCTCCACACCACTGCAGGCGCGGGCGCGACTATTCTTCAGGCGGATAGTGCGGAAGGCAGCAACCTCACTTTGTTTCCGGGTACCGCGAGCCAGATTGCGCTCTCCGCCACCCTGGCCAGGCGGCACAGCCATGCGATCATTCTGCGCAACACGCCGGGGGAGGGGGTGGATGTCTGGCTGGACGGCGCGCCGGTTGCCACCGGCATCGCCAACCCGCTGCCCGCCAGCGCCAATGCCCAAGTGCGCCTGCTGCATGACGGAACCATCCAGGGCTCGGCGCAATGCTGGTTTCATGAGGCCGCGAATTGGGAACGCGCGCTGAGTGTCACGGATATCACGACGCTCATCGCCGCCCAGGGAAGATGGGTTCTGGGTGCGCGCAGAGGGGTCAACCTGCTCGTCATGGGCCAGTCCAACGCGGCATGGTTCATCAATGCAGGCGGGGCGCTGGCGCTGGCCCAGGGCATCGCCTGGTATCTGGGTGCCGCCTCCTATGCCTACACGGCGGCGATTTCCGGCAGCTATCTCTCGCCCAACCGGTATTCCGTCATCTCCGGCCACCCGATCTCGAATTCCTCGCCGCCGCTTTTCCCGCCCGGTGCCGGCAACGGCACCTTCCTCACCAATCCCGGCGACGGCTCGGACCCTTCCACCTGGAGCGGCGGGCCGGATTTCGCGGCCCTCACCGCCTATCTCACCGGCAGCAGCACCTTGGTTTCCACGCTCGATGAATCCGACATCGCCTTCCTGGTCTGGCCCTGGTCCGAGCAGGACAGCACGATGCCCTATGCCAATAAATCGCTCTATAAAGCCTCGGTGCTCCGGCTGCTCTCGCTCACGCGCGGCCTGCTCGGCCGTACGGCCGCGAATCTGCCGCTGCTGGCTTGGAACGCGATTCCCTATGAGACGAATAACGGCGTGCAGATGGTGCGCGAATCCATCGCCGACCTCGCCACCGTCAACGCCAACAACATCCTGGTCTTCGCACCGCAGACCGCCGATTCCAACCCGTTGAACGCGGCCTATGACCCGAGCACCGGGCTGTTCATCGGCGGCGACCCGGAGCATCGCGACCAGCCGGACCTGTTGCGCTATGGCCGCATCGGCGCGTTCACCGCCGGGCGCGCGGCCATTGCGCTCGGCCTGTCGGATTCCATTCCGGCCTCGGCGCTCCCCGTCTCCGGCCTGCCGGCCTCGGGCGGACCGCGCATCGCCCATGTCTATCGCGCTTCGAATACCAGCCTGATCCTGACCATCGCGCATGATTCCGGGAATGACGTCATCATCCCCTTGCAAGCGGCCTCCGGCGTGGGTTTTGCGGTGATGGATGGCGGCAGCGTGGCGAGCCCGGGCAATATCATCGCGGCCATCGCGGCGGCGCGCGTGGATGCCACGCATCTCCTGATCACTTTGGCCGCACCTATCACCAATGCCTCCCCCGGCGTGTCGTTCTTCTATCCCTATGGCAGCACGCAGATCGGCCGCGGCGATGCGGTGACGGATAACGCCGCCAGCCTTTCCCCGCCCGCCAACTGGAATATCGGCGGCGATCTCGGGAGTGCCTGGAACGTCAATCTTCCGCTACAGGCCACGACCTATCCGATCACGCTGTCGGATACGCCGGATTAGCCGGCCCGAAAATCGTTTTACGCCCGGCTGCAAGGAGATATCATGGACTCAGACTCCGTCGCCATTCTGCGTTCGGATATCGCCGCCTTGCGCAACGATGTGAACGGCATCCGCCAGGATATCAGCATCCTCGAAGCCAAGGCGGATTCCATCGAAACCTGGCGCGTGCGCTATCTCGCCCAGGAGGATCAGGTGATCAGCAAGCTCTTCGCCAAGGTGGATGAGCTGGTCTCCGGGCTGAGCGACATGCGCGCCGACATCGCCCGCATCCGCGGCGAGCGCGACGCCGAGCGGCGCACCAGCATGACGATCGTGAGCCTGCTCTCGGCGGCCTGCGGCGGCCTCATCGCGAGCCTGTTCCATGGATAATTTTTCGCGCTGCTTCGCCTTCACCCTCGGCTCGGAAGGCGGCTTTACCGAGAACGCCGCCGATCCCGGCAACTGGACCGGCGGGGCCATCGGCCAGGGCGCCTTGCGTGGCACGAAACACGGCATCAGCGCCGCCGCCTATCCAGCGCTCGATATCGCTAATCTCACGCAGGCGGACGCGCAGGCGATCTACCGGCGCGACTACTGGGCAAAGCTGCAAGGTGATGCGCTGCCATTGCCGCTCGCTTTCGTTGCGTTCGACGCGGCGGTGAATGCCGGGCTGCGCCGCTCCGTCATCTGGTTACAGCAAGCCGCCGGACAGGGTGCCGATGGCGCGTTGGGCCCGGCCACGCTGGCGGCCCTCACCCGGGGCGATGCGCTGGCGCTGGCCCGGGAGGCGCTGGTGCGCCGGCTGGACTTCTCATCGCGCCTGCCGGATTGGCAGAATTTCGGGCTTGGCTGGTCGCGGAGGATCATCGCGCTGGCGGGGGAGATTGCGGGCTGATCCCGGCTATTCGTGCAGCGTCTTGATCAGCGCCTCGGCCTCGTCGCGCGCCAGCCGCAAGGCTCTGCGTGCAACGCTTTGCGCAAATCCGCCGCGCGCCATCGCGCCCAGAATCTTCTCCTCCGGCGCATCACCAAACGGCCCGGCGCGGCGTCGCCGCAAATAGGCGCAGGCCGCCGCCAGCTCGCGTTCCGGGTCGTCCTGCAAAACCGGGCGCGCCACGCCCTTGGCGGCCAGATGCGCCATGGTCGCGCGATGCGACTTGCCTTCCCGCCGCAGCCTTTTGGCGCGGGACGCCGCGAAGGCATCGTCATTCAGCACGCCCGCCTCGCGCAGCCGGGCGATCACCGGCGGAATCTCCGCTTTCGCGCGCCGTACGGCGGCTCCAACCTCCTCCGGCTCGGCATCCTCCCCCGCTTGCAGCCGCGCCCAGCGGTCGATCTTGCGCCCGAGCACCCGCGCCAGCCCGGCCTCGGTTGCCGCAAACCGCGCCAGATGGTTCAATGCCGCCTCGTATAATTTGGCCCCGTCCGGGGCTTTGTCCGCCATGGCGTGGAGTCTCGCCGCAACAAGGCGCGCATGCAACCCCGGCCTCTGGCACTCTTGTCACGCCCCAACTCTCCCTCTATACGCCCCGCTTCACCGTAAAACGTGATGCGCGCGCGCTTGGGCCATTAGGCATGCCCGGCCGCCGCCCCGATGTTCGGGAGCCCTGCTTGCAGGGATATGCGATAGGAGACCAAAATGCCGAAGCTCAAGACCAAGTCATCGGTCAAAAAACGGTTCAAGATCACCGCCACCGGCAAGGTTCTCGCCGGCCCCGGCAAAAAGCGCCACAACCTGATGGCCCGCAGCCAAAAAGCCAAGCGGCAGAATCGCGGCAGCCAGACGCTCACCCATGCTGACGGCATCACCGTCAAGCAATGGGCGCCGTACGGTATCGGTTAAGGGGGCAGATCAATGGCACGTGTAAAACGGGGCGTCACCACGCACGCCCGTCACAAGAAAATTCTCGACCAGTCGAAGGGCTTCGTCGGCCGTTCGTCCACCAACTACCGCATTGCGCTGGAACGCCTGGAGAAGGCGCTGCGCTATGCCTATCGTGACCGCCGGGTCAAAAAGCGCGAGTTCCGCTCGCTCTGGATCCAGCGCATCAACGCCGCCGTGCGCGAGCATGGCCTGACCTACAGCCAGTTCATCTTCGGGCTCAAGCAGGCCGGGCTGGAGCTGGACCGTAAGGTTCTGGCCGCCATCGCGTTCGACGATGCCGCCGCCTTCGCGGAAATCGTCCAGGCCGTGAAGGCTGTCGGCGCGGCGGAGTAACTTTCCGCATTTTCACTTGTCTCATGTCCGGCCCAGACACATGTCTGACCGGACATGAAGACATACCATCCCATGCCCGATACATTTGCAGACACAGCCTCCTTCCTCACCACGTATGAGCAGGACCGTCTCTGGCGTGCCGCCATTCTCATGGCGGATTCCCGTGGGCTCGTCATGCGTCTCACCGCCATGTTCGGCCGCCGCATCGAAGCCCTTCGCAGCCGCATCAGCAAAACCGGAGACCGCTTCGGCGGTCAGGCCTGGGCCGAGCTTGCCCAGCAGGCGCAGGATGCGGTGGAAGACACGCTCTGGAACAGCTACGGCCTGGCCACGTTCGGCCTGACAGCCATCCCCCGCATTGCCAGGCCCAGCCGGCCGCGCAACAATCGCGCCCATCGCCTGGCCACGGCCGCGAGCGGGGTGGCCTCCGGCTTTGTCGGCCTGCCGGGCGTGCTGTTCGACATTCCCTTCACCACCGCCACGATCCTGCGTTCCATCGCCGAGGTCGCGCGCGATAACGGCGAGGATATCGAAACCGAGGACACCAAACGCGCCTGCCTCGAAGTTCTGGCCTTTGGCGGCCCGAATGACGCCGATGACGAGACCGAGATCGGCTACTGGGCCACCCGCATCGGCGTGAACCATTTTTCGATCAACCTGCTCATCAAAAGCGCCGCCGGCCGTTTTGGACTGGTGCTGTCGGAAAAACTGCTGGCCCAGGCGGTGCCGATTGCGGGCGCCATTACCGGCGGGGCGCTGAATTACGCGTTCACTGATTATTATCAGAATATGGCGCAGGTGCATTTCTGCCTGCGTACGCTGGACCGCCGCACCGGCCAGCCCGCCGCCGTGCGGGCCTGCTTCAACCAGATGGTGCGCGCCGCGCGCGACAGGCGGCGCATCACCCGCAAACCGAGCAAAGAAGTGCCCGTGACCTATCTGCCCAGATAGGCCGCGGGGCCGTTCGCGATTACTTAAACGAGATCAGCTCAACGTCGAAAATCAGCGTCGCACCCGGCGGAATCACGCCGCCGGCGCCGCGCGCACCGTATCCATGGGCGGCTGGAATGATCAGCGTGCGTTGCCCGCCCACCTGCATGGTGGAAACCCCGATATCCCAGCCTGAGATCACCTGCTGCACGCCGAGCTTGAAGGAAAACGGTTGCCCGCGGTCGCGCGAAGAGTCGAATTTCTTGCCCTTGGCGCCGTTATCATCCAGCCAGCCGGTGTAATGCACGGTCACGGTCTGGCCCTTGGCCGGGCTCTCCCCGGTGCCGACCACATGGTCTTCATATCGTACGCCGGATGGCAGGGTAATGATGTTGGTTTCGGCCATGTTCTGCTCCTCCTGAAGCTGCATTTCGCGCGGCCTGGGTAGACAATAATTCCACGCCCCGCAAATCCGGGGGCGCAATGCCCCCGGACGCGTCACACCGTCTTAGTTCTTGGCGGCGTGGAAACCGGCGGCCAGGGCCTCGCTCTTGCAAACAAAGGCGCCGTGCTTGGTCTTGCCGTAATATTTGGACCCGGCAAGGTGGAAGCTCTTGCTCTTGGAGAGCGTGGACCACACCACGGCATCGCCCGGGCAATGCGCGGTGGCAGCCCCAAGGGTCTTGAAGGAGGCGAGCTTGCCGGCCATCGCCTTGGCGGCGGGCGCGACAGGCGCAGCCGGGGCCATGCTGGACATTGGGGACATCGCGCCGCCCGGCGCGTTAGGGGACATCGCGCCGCCCGGCGCGTTAAGGGACATCGCGCCAGCCGGTGCGGCCATCGTCTGCGCGCTGGCAAGCGGTGCGAAGCCCATGGCGCAGGCGAATGTCAGCGCGGGCAGCAAGTGCCGGGAAATACGGGTCATTTTCATGCGATAAATTCCTGTGATTTTGACGTCCGCCTGCTTGGGCGGCCGGTCATTGAGGTGTGACACGCCTGACCACCGGGTTTCCCGTGACGGTCATGCGCGTCTGCGCCCTATGCCGAATCACCGCGTGCCGCAAGCATCCGGGGCGCATTCCGCGCGGCATTTCATGGTGCTGACATTTGCGTGTCCTGCGGCAGAGGATTAGGGTCCCGCCGCCTTCAACCGCGTAGACCAAGACCGAGAACGAGACCGAAAATGAGCATCATCGCCGACCGCCTGAACCGCATCAGCCCGAGCCAGACCATCGCTATTTCATCCAAGGCGCGGGCGCTCAAAGCCGCGGGGCGGGACATTATCAGCCTCTCCGCCGGCGAGCCGGATTTCGACACGCCCGAGCATATCAAGCAGGCGGCCATCGCCGCGATCCAGTCCGGGGATACGAAATATACCGATGTCGCGGGCACCCCGGCTTTGCGCAAGGCGGTCGCCGATAAGTTCAAGCGCGATAGCGGGCTGGACTACAAGCCTGAGGAAATTATCGTCTCCACCGGCGGCAAGCAGGTCATTTTCAACGCCATGCTGGCGACCGTGCAGGCGGGCGATGAAGTGCTCATCCCCACCCCTTGCTGGGTCAGCTATCCCGATATCGTTGCACTGGCTGAAGGCAAACCGGTCTTCATCCCCTGCAGCCAGAATTCAGGCTTCAAGCTGCGCGCCGAGGATCTGGAAGCCGCGATCACGCCAAAAACCAAATGGCTGTTCCTGAACTCGCCCAACAACCCGACCGGTGCGGCCTATTCCGCCGAGGAATTGCGCCCGATCTGCGACGTGCTGCTGAAGCACCCGAATATCTGGGTCTTCACCGACGATATCTACGAAAAACTCACCTATGACGGCTTCAAGCCCGCCACCATCGTGGAGGTGGAACCGCGCCTGCGCGAGCGCACCATCACCATGAATGGCTGCTCCAAGGCCTATGCGATGACCGGCTGGCGCATCGGCTTCTGCGGCGCGCCCGTGGCGCTCATCAAGGCGATGGACAAGTTGCAAAGCCAGTCCACCTCCAACACCTCCTCCATCAGCCAGGCCGCCGCCGTCGCCGCGCTGAACGGGCCGGAGGACGGGCTGCACGAGATGGTGCGCGTGTACAAGGACCGCCGGGATCTGGTGGTGGACATGCTGAACGCGGCACCCGGGATCACCTGCTCGAAGCCGGAAGGTGCCTTCTACGTGTTTCCCGCCATCCATGGCTGCATCGGCAAAACCACGCCGCAAGGCGTGAAGATCAACAATGACGAAGACTTCGTCATTGCGCTGCTCGATGAGGAAGGTGTCGCCGCCGTGCATGGCTCGGCCTTCATCTATCCCGGCCATTTCCGCATCAGCTACGCCACCTCGACCGAGGCGTTGCGCGAAGCCTGCACGCGCATCCAGCGTTTCTGCGCGGCGCTGAAGTAAAACAAGCTGACGTAAACCAAAAAGGGGAGGGGTTCGCATGCCTCCCTTTT
>Ga0116226_10001527_pt1 | contig 20077 bp, 23 predicted proteins | sample S1TSphfallax_FD_89692 | JGI IMG/M metagenome (GOLD analysis project Ga0116226, IMG submission 89692) | Host-associated microbial communities from peat moss isolated from Minnesota, USA - S1T2_Fa - Sphagnum fallax MG | ecosystem: Host-associated > Plants > Peat moss > Unclassified | place: USA... | reverse complement strand
TATGAGCGCCGGCGCACCTAATTCCGATTGGCTCAATCGGGTTTTCTGCGAAGATGCGTTGGTCGGCCTGTCACGCATACCAGATGGGTCTGTTGACCTAATCGTCACCGACCCACCTTATGGTTTGGGCAAGGATTACGGCAACGACTCCGACAAGCTCGATGCTGCAGAATATCTGCAGTGGATGGAGCGCTGGATCGATATCGCATTGCCTAAGCTGGTTCCCACAGGTTGTCTATACATCTGCCTGACCTGGCGCTATTCGCCGGAAATCTTCGTGATGTTGAAGCAGCGTATGCTGATGATCAATGAAATCATCTGGGATCGTCGCGTACCGTCGATGGGTGGCAGCGTGCGCAGTTTTACTTCCGTACACGACACGATAGGCTTGTTCGCCAAGCAAAAAGGCTATTACTTCGACCTCGACGCGGTGCGTATCCCCTACGATGCGGAAACCAAGAAGGCGCGTTCGCGCTCAATTTTCATCGGCGCAAAGTGGCTGGAAGTCGGCTACAACCCGAAGGATTTGTGGAGTGTGTCGCGCCTGCACCGCGAGCATCCAGAACGCGAAGATCATCCAACGCAAAAGCCGTTGGAAATCATTGAGCGTATGATCAAGGCATCCTGCCCACCAGGCGGGATTGTGCTCGACCCCTTCATGGGCAGCGGCACGACAGCGATTGCAGCCAAACGCTGTGGCCGCAACTTCACCGGCTTCGAACTGAACCCGGATTATTGCGCGATGATAGAACAACGCCTTGCTGCGCATGATGCCGTTGAACCAGTCAGCACAATGGATGCTGCCGCCAAATAAACCGAGAGCAAACCTTCCCATGTCCTTGATCGACAACATCATCCGTCCCGAAGTCCGCACCTTGTCTGCCTACCACGTGCCTGACAGCGCGGGTTTCGTGAAGCTCGATGCGATGGAGAATCCCTATACGCTGCCGCCACAATTGCGTGATGCGTTGGCGAAGCGTCTGGCTGATGTCGCATTGAATCGCTATCCTGTTCCGTCCTATGCGCAATTGAAAAAAGCGCTATGCAGCAAGATGGGCGTGCCTGCCGGTTATGACGTGGTGCTGGGCAATGGTTCCGACGAGTTGATCGCGATGTTGTCGGTTGCCTGTGCCAAGCCCGGTGCAAAGGTGCTGGCACCACTGCCGGGCTTCGTCATGTATGCGATGTCGGCGCGCTTTGCCGGGATGGAATTTGTCGGCGTGCCGTTGAAGGCGGACTTTACGCTCGACCTGCATGCGATGCTGGAAGCTATTGCAACGCATCGACCAGCGATTACCTATTTAGCCTATCCTAACAATCCGACTGGCAATCTGTACGACGAAGCGGCGATGGTGGAAATCATCCGTGCTGTTGGCGATACAGGTTTGGTGGTGGTTGACGAAGCATATCAACCGTTCGCGCAAGCGAGCTTCATGCCGCGTCTGCCGGAGTTCGCGAACCTGATCGTCATGCGCACCGTTTCCAAGCTCGGCCTGGCGGGAATCCGCCTTGGCTACATGTCGGCGGCGCCGGAATTGCTGCTCGAATTCGACAAAGTGCGGCCTCCTTACAACATCAACGTGTTGACGCAGGCGGCAGCGGAATTCGTGCTCGAACACGTCGATGTATTGGATGCGCAAGCCGCTGCTTTACGTACGCAGCGCGAGCAGTTACGGGCGGAACTGGCGGCGTTGCCGGGTGTACAGGTATTCCCGTCGGCGGCCAATTTTTTGTTGCTCCACGTACAAGCAAACGGCAAAACAGCGGACGATGTGTTCGCGAATTTGCTGGAACGTAAAGTGCTGGTCAAAAATGTGGGTAAAATGCATACATTGCTGGCAAATTGCCTGCGGGTGAATGTCAGTACCCCGGAAGAAAATGCCGTGCTCGTTGCTGCGCTGCGAGCATCGTTGGCATAGTCTCCATTACTCAAGACACACGAGATTTTCGCGCTTTTCTGTCATCATCTGATCATGTCCACGCCTCGTACCGCCGAAGTTGTCCGCAACACCAATGAAACGCAAATCCGCGTTGCCATCAATCTGGATGGCACCGGCTTGCAAAAGTTGAATACTGGTGTCCCTTTCCTCGACCACATGCTCGATCAAATCGCCCGTCACGGCTTGATCGATCTGGATATCGAAGCGAAGGGTGACCTCCATATTGATGCACATCATACGGTGGAAGACGTCGGTATTACGCTGGGGCAGGCATTCGCGAAAGCGATTGGCGACAAGAAGGGCATCCGCCGCTATGGCCATTCCTATGTGCCGCTGGATGAAGCCTTGTCACGCGTGGTCATCGATTTCTCCGGCCGTCCGGGGCTGGAATTCCACGTACCCTTCAAGCGTTCGATGATTGGCGCATTCGATGTCGATCTCACGCACGAATTCTTTCAGGGCTTCGTCAATCACGCGCTGGTCAGCTTGCATATTGACAACCTGCGTGGCGAAAATGCCCATCACCAGTGCGAAACCGTCTTCAAAGCCTTTGGCCGCGCACTGCGCATGGCTGCAGAACTCGACCCGCGCGCAGCCGGGATGATTCCATCGACCAAGGGCAGTTTGTAATTCCATGAACAAGATTGTTGTTGTAGATTACGGTATGGGCAATCTGCGCTCGGTGGCGCAGGCATTGCGGCAAGTTGCACCGGACGCTGATGTGCGTATTTCCGGCGAATTGCAGGACATTCGCTCTGCCGACCGGCTGGTCTTTCCGGGCCAGGGTGCAATTCCCGATTGCATGCGTTGCCTGCGCGAATCGGGTTTGCAGGAAGCCCTGCTGGAAGCGGCACGCAGCAAGCCGATGTTTGGCGTCTGCGTTGGCGAGCAATTGCTGTTCGACTGGAGCGAGGAAGGTGATGTTTCTGGCCTGGGCTTGTTCCCCGGCAAGGTCGTGCGTTTCCGCCTGGACGACAAGTTGCAAGCCGATGGCTCGCGCTTCAAGGTGCCGCAAATGGGCTGGAACCGTGTCAGCCAGACGCGTCCCCATGCGTTATGGAAAGATATTGCCGACAACAGTTATTTTTATTTCGTGCATAGCTATTACGCGCAACCGACTGACCGCTCCCATGTGGCGGGCGAGACCGACTATGGCACGCCATTTGCGAGTGTCATTGCGCGCGATAATATCTTTGCTACGCAATTTCACCCGGAAAAGAGTGCAAGCGCCGGTTTGCAGCTATACAAAAATTTCGTCCACTGGAATCCATAAACAGGTTTTAACAACGTTCAACCTGCGTTAATTCTCTAACCAACACTTCTACTTCAAGTCATTGTAGCCATGCTGCTGATACCTGCCATCGACCTGAAAGACGGTCATTGTGTTCGCCTCAAACAAGGCGACATGGATCAAGCCACTGTATTTTCCGAAGACCCCGCCGAAATGGCGCGACATTGGCTGGAGCGCGGCGCGCGACGTTTGCATCTGGTGGATTTGAACGGCGCGTTCGCTGGCAAGCCAAAGAATGAGGCAGCGATCAAGGGCATCATCCGTGCGGTGCGCGAGTATGCCGCGGAAAACGATGTCAGCGAGATACCGATTCAACTCGGTGGCGGCATTCGCGACCTCGATACGATCGAACGTTTCCTCGACGGTGGCTTGAGCTACATCATCATCGGCACTGCTGCGGTGAAAAATCCCGGCTTCCTGCACGATGCATGCAGTGCCTTCCCCGGCCAGATCATCGTCGGCCTGGATGCGAAGGATGGCAAGGTTGCGACTGACGGCTGGAGCAAACTGTCCGGCCATGAAGTCATCGATCTGGCACGCAAGTTCGAGGATTACGGCTGCGAAGCGATCATCTATACCGACATCGGCCGCGACGGCATGATGGGCGGCGTGAATATCGAAGCGACGGTGAAGCTGGCGCAAAGCGTGTCCATCCCTATCATCGCTTCCGGCGGCTTGCACAACATCGAGGATGTGGAAGCACTGTGCGCCGTGCAGGATGAAGGTATCGACGGCGTGATCTGCGGCCGGTCGATCTATGAAGGCACGCTGGATTTACAGACAGCACAGGCACGCGCTGATGAATTGACTGGCGTCGAGCTGGAAGACGACGAAGATGCGGACGAGGAATAACGCAACATGACTTTGGCAAAGCGCATCATCCCTTGTCTGGACGTGACCGCAGGCCGCGTGGTCAAGGGGATTAATTTCGTCGAACTGCGCGATGCCGGTGATCCGGTCGAAATCGCGCGCCGTTACGACGAGCAGGGCGCGGATGAAATTACTTTCCTCGACATCACTGCGACTTCCGATGGGCGTGATCTGATCCTGCCGATTATCGAAGCCGTCGCCTCGCAGGTATTCATTCCGTTGACCGTTGGCGGTGGCGTGCGCTCGGTCGATGACGTGCGCCGATTGTTGAACGCCGGTGCCGACAAGATCAGTGTCAACAGCGCTGCAGTCGCCAATCCGCAACTGGTGCATGACATCGCGCAAAAGTATGGTTCACAATGCGTGGTCGTTGCCATCGACGCCAAGAAGACTGGTGACAACAAGTGGGAAGTGTTCACGCATGGTGGTCGCAAGCCGACTGGCATGGATGTAGTCGAATGGGCGCAGAAGATGGAAAGCCTGGGTGTCGGCGAAGTGCTGCTGACCAGCATGGATCGCGACGGCACCAAGTCTGGCTTCGATCTGGCGTTGACGCGTGCGGTGTCGGATGCTGTCAGTGTGCCGGTGATCGCATCGGGTGGCGTCGGTGGTTTGCAAGACTTGGCTGATGGTATCAAGCAAGGACACGCCGATGCTGTACTTGCCGCCAGCATTTTCCACTACGGCCAACACACTATTCAGGAAGCCAAGCGCTTCATGGCAGAGCAGGGCATACCGATGAGGCTGGCATGAGCGTCAAATCAAAATGGCTGAACAAGGTCAAATGGGACGAACACGGCTTGGTACCGGTGATCGCACAGGAAGTCGGCAGCAATGACGTGCTGATGTTCGCGTGGATGAATCGCGAGGCTCTGGCAAAAACCGTCGAACTAGGCGAAGCGGTGTACTGGAGCCGTTCGCGCAAGAAGCTGTGGCACAAGGGTGAGGAATCTGGCCACACGCAAAAAGTGCGTGAGATACGTTTGGATTGTGATGAAGACGTGGTGCTGTTGAAAATCGAACAGGCTGGCGACATCGCCTGCCACACCGGTCGCCATTCCTGCTTCTTCCAGAAATTCGAGGGTGATAGCGACGAGGGCGACTGGAATGCCGTCGATCCCGTGCTGAAAGACCCGGAAAGCATCTACAAATGAGCGATCAACATCAAGGCGGCAACGTACAGGTGATGGGCGAAGTGCTGCGGCGCTTGACGGAAGTCATCGAATCGCGCAAGCTCGCCAACGGCGGCGACCCGGAGAAATCCTATGTGTCGCGTCTGTTTTCCAAGGGCGATGATGCGATCCTGAAGAAAATCGGCGAGGAAGCAACGGAAACCGTGATGGCTGCCAAGGATGCGCGTGCGCAAGGCAACAATGCTGGCCTGCTTTATGAATGCGCCGACTTGTGGTTCCACAGCCTGGTGATGCTGGCGCAATTTGACCTGAAGCCGGAAGACGTGTTGCGCGAACTGGCGCGACGCGAGGGCATGTCAGGCATCGAGGAAAAGACCAATCGCAAGCTGCAAGATCGCGAGCAGGACGAAAAGAAGAACTAATACCAAAATAAACCCTATCGACTGGAGAATAAGTTGGACAATTGCATTTTTTGTAAAATCGCTGCCAAGCAAATCCCATCGAAAGCGATTTATGAAGACGATGACCTGATCGCCTTCCACGATATCAATCCTGCAGCGCCGGTGCATTTCCTGATCGTACCGAAAATGCATATTCCAACTTTGTCTGATTGCAATGAGGCACAGCAAGCCTTGTTGGGTAAAATGATGTTGTTGGCTCCCAAGCTTGCAAAGGAGCAAGGATGTGCTTATGTCAATACTGGCGAAGGGCGTGGTAGCGGCGGCTTCAAGACGCTGTTCAATACCGGCCCGGATGGTGGGCAGGAAGTTTATCACCTGCATTTGCACGTGATCGGCGGCCCGCATCCATGGCGTGGTCAACGCTAAACAGTCTTGTTAAACCGCCTTAATCTGCAAGTTCTGCCGACATGGCGTATAACTAAACTAGGGGACGAAGTCGTCCACTAAGGAGAAAGAAATGGGTTCGTTTAGTCCAGTACATTTACTGCTCGTATTGTTAATCGTGGTGTTGGTGTTCGGCACGAAAAAACTCGGCAACATCGGCTCCGACTTGGGTAAAGCGGTCAAAGGCTTCAAGGATGGCGTGAAGGGCGAGGAAGACAAGCCTGCCGCTTCATCGACATCGGCCCCGCCACAACAAGTCGCCGACAAATCGACCATCGACGTCGAAGCGAAAGAGAAGACCCGCACGTAATCTGCGGTGTTCGTTTAATCCTTTCCCGCATCGCGCAGATATCGCATGATCGATTTCGGTCTTACCAAGATGATGGTGATCGGCGTCGTGGCCCTGGTGGTCATCGGCCCCGAGAAGCTGCCCAAGGTCGCCCGCATGGCCGGGACGTTGTTTGGCCGCGCGCAGCGCTACATCAACGAGGTCAAGGCCGAGGTCAGCCGCGAAATGGAATTGGATGAGTTGCACAAGATGCACGAAGAGGTGCGTACGGCAGCGGCAGCGGTGCATCAATCCGTCTCGCAAGAAATCAACGACGTGCAGAATCAGGTCCATGGCGCATGGAGCGGTGAGCACAATACGATAGCACCGCCGCGCATGCCGGATGCTGCGTCGATTACGCGCAAGAGCAAGGATTTCCGCAAAAGCCGCGTAGCGCGTGCTGCTGTGCCATCATGGTACAAGCAAAAGACAGGGCATCGTTCGCGCGTGATTTCGGCAGCGGCGCGTGTGGCGCGTTACCGTCCCGCTAGCATAGCCGGTAAATCCCGATCCTTCCACGATTAACTTTCTTCGCACTGCGCTTTGTAATGAGCGCGATCCACTCAACCCCATCAGTGACGCTCACAACACGCAATGACAGATCAGAACAACGCGCCGGAAGAAGAAAGTTTTATCTCGCATCTGGTGGAACTGCGCGACCGCATCTTGAAGGCGTCGCTGGCAGTGATCGTGATCTTCCTGTGCTTGATGCCGTTCTCGTCGCAGATTTATGACTTCCTCGCGGCACCGATGATGGCGGCGCTGCCCAATGGCAGCAAGATGATCGCAACAGGCGTGATTACGCCATTCCTGATCCCGGTCAAGGTCACGCTGATGGCGGCTTTCCTGATCGCCTTACCCTGGGTGCTGTATCAGGCATGGGCGTTCGTCGCACCGGGTTTGTACGCGCATGAAAAGCGCTTGATTGCGCCACTGGTGATTTCATCATCGGTACTGTTCGTAATCGGCGTGGCGTTCTGCTATGAGCTGGTCTTTAACGTCGTCTTCAAGGTCATCTACGAGTGGGCGCCGAAATCGGTCAGCGTCGCGCCGGACATCGAAAGCTATTTCGATTTTGCGATCACGATGTTCATTGCCTTCGGCCTGACCTTCGAGGTGCCTATCGTCGTCATCGTGCTGGTGCGCATGGGCTTGGTATCGGTGGAAAAGCTGAAGCAATTCCGCCCTTACGTAATCGTCGGCGCATTCGTCATCGCCGCCATCGTCACGCCACCGGACGCGATGAGCATGATGCTGCTGGCATTGCCCCTGTGGTTGCTGTTTGAGGTCGGCCTGCTGGTCGCGCCTTTATTTGTGAAGCTGACGCAGGCACCGGAAGAGGCGCACCACTGAGAGCACTTCCGTAATCTACTGCCTGGGCCGCGTAGGCCGTTTGCTAAGATTGCCAAAGGTGTCCTTAAAGGCAGTTCTGGTAGGCTGGGTTATTAACCCAGCACATCATCTCACTGATCTCAAGACTGTACATATCGTCGCCAGACATCCCGATAAAGGCTTTCCAGATTGCGGGTGAAGAGCTTCTGGTCAAACAGGGGCGTGGTGATGAGATGCTCACGTAATCCAGCGCGGATATTGGAAAGCAGCGGCAGGTTGTTTGCCAACAATTGCGCGGTCTTGATCAATGCATCTGCTGTAGGGGCGGCGAAATCCGGCAATTGGGCGGCGCTCAATACGCTCAAACCAGCGCGCGACTGGAAGCGCTCACCAACCAGCGTCAGCACAGGAATGCCCATCCACAAGGATTCGCAGGTCGTGGTCGCGCCGTTCACCGGTAGCGGATCAAGCGTGATATCCACCTGTTGCAGCATCCGCCGAAACTCCTGCGGTGGCAGTTTGCCGACATAATGAATCCGTTCGTCAGCAATACCATGTGCCCGGAACTGCTTGCTCAAGCCAAGCCGTGCTTTTCCCTCCGGTATCGCCACCAACATCAGACGCGCGCTTGGTACGCTGTGCATTAACCGCGACCATAATGCTATACATTCACTGCCTATCTTGTTGGCGTTGTTGAAGGAGCCGAAGGTCAGGTAGCCATTGCCCAGTGCCGGTAAAGGTGTCACCGCCGACATGTCTTCAGCGGGGCGATAGCACCAGATGCTGTCGGGCAGGCGCAATAATTTTTCGGTGTAGTACTGGTCGCCGCCGGGTTCTGTGTAGCGATCGGTCAGTCGATAGTCCATCGCCGATAAGCCACTGGTGCCGGGATAGCCGAGATAGGTGATTTGTATCGGTGCCGGTTTGCGGGCAAAGACGAGTAAGCGATTGTGCTCGCTATGACCTGCCAGATCCACCAGGATGTCGATGCCGTCGTCACCAATGCGCTGCGCCAACTGCACATCCGACATGCCGAAACAGGGTATCCAATGGTCCGCTGCAGCCATCAGACGATCCGTGATGGCGTCGTGCCTGACACTATTTGCGTAGCAAAATATTTCGACACAGGATTTGTCGTGGTTGGCTATCACTGGTTCGATGAAAAACGCTACCGCATGCGCGCGAAAATCCCCGGATACATAGCCAATCCGCAAGCGCTTGTCGGGATCGCGGTGATTGGCATGGGTGGGCCAATGCGGCTTCAACGTGGTTTCAAATTGCTCGCCGAAACGGCGATGCGCCGAGAACACTTCTTCCTGTGTGAACCTCGGCGCAAATTGCAGCACCATCAACAAGTTGCTGTGTCCGCTGACAAGATCGGGTTTGATTTGTAGCGCCAGCTGGTAACTTGCGATGGCGTCGTCGAGTTGTCCGATATCGCGCAGCGCATTGCCCAGGTTGCTATGCGCCTCGGCATACTCGGATTTGATCTGTAGCGCACGGCGATAACTGGCGATGGCATTATCGAGTTGCCCGATATCGCGTAGTGCATTGCCCAGATTGTTGTGCGCTTCGGCATAGTCGGATTTGATTTGCAGCGCGCGATGGTAACTGGCGATGGCATCGTCGAATTGCCCGATATCGCGCAGTGCGTTGCCCAAACTGTTATGCGCTTCGGCATAGTCGGATTTGATTTGCAGCGCACGGCGGTAACTGGCGATGGCGTCGTCGAGTTGTCCGATATCGCGCAAGGCATTGCCCAGGCTGTAATGCGCACCAGCGAAAGAGGGATTGATCTCCAGGGCGCGAAAGTAGCTGTTGATCGCGCGCTCGATCTGGCCGCCAGCTTGCAGGGCCATGGCCAGGTTGTTATGGACTTCGGCATCCTCGGGCAACAGCTCGCTTGCCTTTTGGAGGGCGCCTAGTGCGTCTTTGCGCTGAATCGAAAGGGCAGTGCCGAGTATCTTCCAAACGACACCGGAAGTTGGATGGCGATCAACCAGCAATTTCGCCCTGCTTTCCACTTCCACAAATGATCCGGCAAGCAGTAGCGCAATCAGTTTGTCCGTAATGGCTCGCGGGACTTGTGCTACGGGCTCCGATTGCGCGGATTGATTCGACACGTCAGGCCGTTTCTTCGATGATTTCCTGCTTGGTTTTCCGCAGCCACGTCACCAGCGGTAACGCATCCTTGAAGGTCGTCGCGATTTCATTGCCCAGATCGGTGGGGATTTTCTTCTTGATGCTGACTTCCTTCGCCACCAGGAAATTCTTGAGCTTGATGTATTCGATGTGCTTGTGCTCGGGATCGAAGCCCTTCGGTGGACGCACCAGTTTGCTGTCTTCTTCCAGTCCGCCGTAAGTCTCGTTCAAGGTCTTGTTCTTGATCAGCTTGCTGAAACCCGCCACGTCTTCGCTGACGTGATTGCGGATGGCGCGCAGGCGGTCGGCTGGCGGCATGTATTCGCCAGCGGCCATCAATAGCACGCCGTCAGCGTTGATGTGGAAGTAATACATCGGGCCGCCGCCCTGGCTCGGCTTTTTCATGCCGCTGGCGGTGATCGCTGCCGAGAAACTCGTCTTGTACGGGCTCTTGTCGTTGGCGAAGCGCACATCGCGGTTGATGCGGAAGATGGCCTTCTTCGGCTGGCATGCTGCAACTGCCGGGTCGAACTTGGTGATGTCGGCGATCAGTTGCGTGACCAGCTCCAGAAACTCGGCACGCAGGATGTCGTAGCGCGGCTTGTTCATCACAAACCAGGCACGGTTATTGTTTTCGGATAGTTCGGAAAGGTATTGAATCAGGTCGCGTGTATGCATTATTAATGTTCAGCGTTTTCTTCGCGTTTGATATGGGGCCGCTTGCCGATGACGACATCGACCGTCGATTGCGCGCTCTTGCGCAGCACCGTCATTTTAGCGGTCTTGCCGGGAGTTAGCTGGGCGATCAAATTCAGCATTTCTGTGGTGTCGTTGACTGGCGTGCCTTCGACGGAAACCAGCACATCGCCGGGCTTGATGCCCGCCTTATCCGCCGGGCCATCCTTGACGACGCCTGCGATGATGGCGCCAGTCTTGGTCGATAGGCCGAAGCTCTCCGCCAGTTCCGGTGTGATTTCCTGTGGTTCGACACCGATGTAGCCGCGTACGACCTGACCGTTCTTGATGATGGATTCCATCACCGTCTTGACCGTCGAAGATGGAATTGCAAAGCCGATGCCGAGCGAGCCGCCGCTACGCGAATAGATTGCGGTATTGATGCCGAGCAGGTTGCCGTTGGTGTCGATCAATGCGCCGCCGGAATTACCTGGGTTGATCGCTGCATCGGTCTGGATGAAGCTCTCGAAGGTGTTGATGCCGAGATGGCTGCGACCCAGCGCGGAGATGATGCCCATCGTCACTGTTTGCCCGACGCCGAAAGGATTGCCTATCGCCAGTACGACGTCGCCGACGCGCGCCTGTTCCGCATGGCCCAAGGTAATGGCGGGCAAGTTTTGCAGATCGATCTTGACGACTGCCAGGTCGGAATCCGGGTCGGTGCCGACGACCTTGGCCGTAGTCTTGCGGCCATCGGCTAACGCGACTTCGATTTCATCGGCGGCCTCTACCACGTGATTGTTTGTCACGATGTAGCCTTCCGGGCTGACCAGCACACCGGAGCCGAGGCTGAATTGCTTGTCGTCCTGCTCGCCGAAGCGGTCACCGAAGAACTTCTTGAAGAAGGGATCATCCATGAACGGATTGGTCGGCTGCTTCGCTTCCTTGGTCGTGAAAACGTTCACGACGGAAGGCATGGCGCGCTTGGCGGCATCGCGATAAGAACCTTGTCCGGGCGAATTGTTGGGGGCTTCCTGTACGGAAAAATTCGAGGTGGTGTTGCGGTGATTGCGCCAGCTTTCGAGCGCATTTCCGGCCCATTCCGGTTTGAGCGTGGTCAAGATGAACCAGAGCGCCAAACCAACCGTGACCGTTTGCGCGAAGAGTAGCCAGAGACGTTGCATGTACTGAATCTTTTGGGGAGCAGGAAGCCTGATATTACCCGTTTTATCGATACTTGCCGCATTTGCGTCGTTTTCAGTCCGTGTATTTGGCATGACTGCGTCTATAATCTGCGGGAGTGATGGGCAGTCGTCGAATAATTCGTTATCATGATGGGTATTGCCTCGGGGGAAATGGAAGTCGCGGGCACATCTTGGCAGTAAGCAACTTGCTGCACGCAGGTTCACATGCGTCAAATGAATACAACAACAATCGGGGCCACTATGTCGCAACCGGCAGCACTACATCCAATCCGAGTCTTGATCGTCGAAGACGACGCAGTTACACGTCGCGCGTTGAGCCTTGCTGTCGAATCGTCTTCCGAATTGAAGCTCTTGACTGCGTTCGATTCCGTCAAGCCTGCGCTCGAATGGCTGGCGGGGAATGAAGTGGATGTGTTGTTGACCGATCTGGGCTTGCCTGATGGTTCCGGCATCGACGTGATTCGCGCCTGTGTACAGCATCAGCCAAAGTGCGACATCATGGTCATCACGATGTCGAGCGATGAGGATAACGTGCTCGCTTGCATTGAAGCCGGTGCGGCTGGTTATGTGCTGAAGGATGCGGGGCGTCTGGACGTCGTGCGCGCGGTGCTGGAATTGCGTGCAGGTGGTTCGCCGATCAGCCCAATCATTGCGCGCAAGGTGCTGGCGCGGGTGCGTGATCCGAAGAAGCCAGAGGAAGCGAATGACCATTCAGTCAATCTGACCAAACGGGAAGCGGCGATTCTCGACCTGATCGCACGCGGTGATTCTTACGGTGATGTCGCAAAGATGCTGTCACTATCGGTCGGCACCGTGCAAACCCACATCAAGAATATCTACGACAAGTTGTCCGTGCATTCGCGCGGGGAAGCGGTGTATGAAGCGCACCGCCGTGGCTTGCTGCAAATGGACGGCCTCAAAGGCAAGTCCTAATTCCAATTTAACGTGGTTTTGGCCGGACTCAATCCGGCCAATGTCTCCTACTATTAAGCCTGCTTTTTCAGCTCGTCGCGAATTTCGCGTAGCAGCAGAATATCTTCTGGCGTTGCGGCAGGTGCTGGCGCTGCTTCCGGCTCTTTCATCTTCAGCTTACTGATCAGGCGCACCATCTGGAAGATCACGAAAGCCAGGATCAGGAAGTTCAGCGAAATCGTGAGGAAGTTGCCATAGGCGAATACTGCCCCCGCTTTCTTGGCTTCTGCCAGCGGCAGTGATGGGTCTTGGTGATTCAGGGCAATATAGTAGTTCGAGAAATCCAGCCCACCGCAAATCTTGCCAACGACCGGCATCACGATATCCCCAACCAGCGAATCGACGATCTTGCCGAACGCGCCGCCGATGATCACCGCGACCGCCAAGTCCACTACATTGCCCTTGATCGCAAACGCTTTGAAGTCCTGCAGCATGCTCATAGTTTTGTCCTAACTTATTTATTGTTGAAGATACCGAGGCACATACACCCTGGCTGACTCCCGGCAGTGTAAATGGAGCGCCAGGTTTTTACCAGAAAGGTGAAATTCAGGTGTGAAATTTACGTGCGACTGCACAAAAACGTTGATTTGCACATGAAAAACTGGGTGATATTGATTTAACGCATACCGAATCCCTTTAAATCGCTCTCTTGCTTGGATATAATCACAGATTGCTGGCTGTTTTTGTTGTCCATAATTCGCAATTTCATTGATTGGGGTTGGGTATGACTATAGAAAAGCAGGTCGATCCGAGCAGACGTGGCTTATTGATAGCCACATGTGCAGCGGGTGGGGTAGCGGGATTGGCAACTGCGGGGGCACTTGTTTCAACGTTCCAGCCGTCTGAGCGGGCAAAAGCCGCCGGCGCACCGGTCGAGGCGGATATTTCCGACTTGAAGCCCGGTAACATGAAGGTGTTCGAGTGGCGTGGCAAACCGGTCTGGGTGTTGAAACGTACACCGGAAATGATGGCCAGCCTGAACAAGACGGAAGATAAGGTCGCTGATCCGAAGTCAGAAAAGACTTATCAGATGCCGATGCCGGAATACTGTAAGAACCAGCATCGCTCCCGTAAAGAACATGAAGAAAATCTCGTCGTAGTCGGCATCTGCAGCCACCTTGGCTGCTCGCCAGGACAGAAATTCCAACCGGGCGCACAACCCTCCCTCCCTGATGATTGGCAAGGCGGCTTCCTCTGCCCCTGCCACGGTTCCACTTTCGATCTGGCCGCGCGCGTGTACAAGAACAAACCCGCGCCGGACAACCTCGACGTGCCACCGCACATGTACCTGTCCGATACCAAGATCCTGATTGGTAAAGACGAGAAAGGGGAGGCTTGATCATGGCATTCGTTGAAAAGAAACTCCCTGCCAATGCACCGATCGCCGCCAAGGCGCTCAACTGGGTCGATGCTCGCTTCCCGCTGACCAAGCTGTGGAACGACCAATGGGGCCAATACTACGCACCGAAGAACTTTAACTTCTGGTACATCTTCGGCTCACTCGCTGCGCTAGTATTAGTGATTCAGATCGTCACCGGCATCTTCCTGGTGATGCACTACAAGCCGGATGCGAATCTTGCATTCGCCTCGGTCGAATACATCATGCGCGATGTGCCAATGGGCTGGCTGGTGCGTTATATGCACTCGACCGGCGCTTCGGCTTTCTTCATCATCGTCTATCTGCACATGACGCGCGGGCTGCTGTATGGCTCCTACCGCAAGCCACGTGAATTGATCTGGTTGTTCGGTGTCGGTATTTTCCTGTGCCTGATGGGAGAAGCCTTCTTCGGCTACCTGCTGCCTTGGGGCCAAATGTCGTATTGGGGCGCACAGGTGATCGTCAACCTGTTCGGCGCAATCCCTTTCATCGGCCCAGACCTGTCGTTGTGGATTCGTGGTGACTACGTGGTGTCCGACGCAACGCTGAACCGCTTCTTCTCCTTCCACGTGATTGCAATCCCGCTTGTATTGTTGGGTCTGGTTGCTGCGCATTTGATCGCGCTGCATGAAGTTGGCTCCAGCAACCCTGACGGTATCGAAGTCAAGGAAAACCTCGGCCCGGATGGTCATCCGCTGGATTCCATCCCATCGCATCCTTACTACACCGTACATGACATCTTTGGTGTATCGGTATTCCTGTTGGTGTTCTCTGCAATCATCTTCTTCACGCCGGAAATGGGCGGCTACTTCCTTGAGTACAACAACTTCATTCCGGCTGATTCGTTGAAGACACCACCGCATATCGCGCCGGTCTGGTATTTCACGCCGTTCTACTCGATCCTGCGCGCAACCACTTCGCAATTTGTCTACGCGCTGGCAGTTGGTGTGATCGCCTATGTCGGCTTGGTCGTGACCAAATCGCGCCTCTCTGGTTTCTTCAAGTTAGTTGCAGTGATCATTGGTGCGGCGATTCTGGTCGGCTTCATTGCGTTTGAAGCAAAGTTCTTCGGTGTCGTGCTGATGGGCTTGTCGGTTGTGATCCTGGCTGGCTTGCCATGGCTGGATCACTCGCCGGTGAAGTCGATCCGTTATCGCCCGGACTGGCATAAGTATGTATACATCGTGTTCGGTATCGCCTTCCTCGTGCTTGGTTATCTCGGTGTGAAGCCGCCAGGTGTATGGGGTAGTGCACATTTGGGTGGGATCGAACTCGATATCGCGCAAACTATCAGCCAGATTTGCACCTTCATTTATCTCGGCTTCTTCCTGTTGATGCCGTGGTGGAGCGCAATGGGCACGCCGAAGACAGTGCCAACCCGCGTCACTTTTCATCCGCATTAAGCCGACCAAAGGATAAGACGAATGAACTTGCTGAAAAAACTGATTGCAGTACTGGCCCTATTGCCAGTGCTGGCTTTTGCGGAAGAACTACAACTCGATCACGCTCCAGACCGGATTCAAGACTTGGCAGCTTTGCAACATGGCGCAAAACTGTTCGTGAACTACTGCTTGAATTGCCACTCGGCATCATCGATGCGCTACAACCGTTTGCGCGATCTTGGCCTGTCGGAAGATGAAATCAAGACCAACTTACTGTTTACTACCGATAAGGTTGGTGGCTTGATGACTGTTGCCATGACTCCGAAGGATGGCAAGGCGTGGTTTGGCGCAGCGCCACCGGATTTGTCGGTGATCGCCCGCTCCAAGGCATCGGAAGCAGGCAGCGGCCCGGATTGGCTATATACCTACATGCGCAGCTTTTATCAGGATGACAGCCGTCCGACAGGATGGAACAATACGGTCTTCCCAAATGTCGGTATGCCGCACGTGCTCTGGGACTTGCAAGGCGTGCAAAAGCCCATATATATAGACAAGAAGATTGATGAAAAGGAAACGGAACGTCAATTCGATCACTTCGAGCTGGTAAAACCGGGCAAACTCTCGAAAATTGAGTATGATGTCGCCGTCGCCGATTTGGTCGCTTATTTACAATGGATGGGCGAGCCTGCTCAACAGATGCGACATCAGCTCGGAGTCTGGGTATTATTATTCTTGGGCTTGCTGGTTGTCCTGACCTGGCGCTTGAACGCTTCCTATTGGAAGGAAGTGAAGTAATTTTTGTGTCCGTGTGAACGGACGTGTGTACTGGGGTGAGCCCTTACTGGCCTCACCCCTTTGTTTCTAAGGAACTGCAAAATGATGGTTCTCTACTCGGGCACTACTTGCCCATTCTCCCAACGCTGCCGCCTCGTCCTGTTCGAGAAGGGCATGGACTTTGAAGTGCGCGACGTTGACCTGTTCAACAAGCCGGAAGATATTTCGACGATGAATCCGTATGGCCAGGTTCCTATCCTGGTTGAGCGCGACCTGATTCTATATGAATCGAACATCATCAACGAATACATCGATGAGCGCTTCCCACATCCGCAATTGATGCCAGCTGATCCGCTGATGCGCGCACGCGCACGTCTGATGCTGTTCAATTTCGAGAAGGAATTGTTCGTCCACGTGCACACGTTGGAAAACGAGAAATCGAAGACCAACGACAAGATCCATGACAAGGCACGCGCGGAAATCCGTGACCGTCTGACCACATTGGCACCACTGTTTCTGAAGAATAAGTACATGTTGGGCGACGATTTCTCGATGCTCGACGTTGCTGTTGCTCCATTGCTGTGGCGTTTGGACCACTATGGTATCGAACTGTCGAAGACTGCTGCCCCATTGATGAAATACGCCGAGCGTATTTTCTCCCGTCCTGCCTATATCGAAGCGCTGACTCCTTCCGAAAAGGTAATGCGTCGCTAATCCTGGCGCCAGATTGGCAATTGGCCCGATATCGCTTGCATCGCAAGCGGTATTGGTAACAGTTTGCTAATTTCAAAAATAGTGGTACTGTGAATCATGTCTGAAACCTCCACCAAGCCCTACATGCTGCGTGCCATCTATGAATGGTGTACAGATAATGGCTACACGCCTTATCTGGCGGCAATGGTCGACGCACACACCCATGTGCCGCGCGAATTCGTCAAGGATGGCGAAATCGTCCTCAATATCAGCTTCTCCGCTACCTCTGGCTTGAAGATGGATAACGATCTGATTCACTTCAGCGCGCGGTTTGGTGGTGTTGCCCGCGACATCTCCGTGCCGGTCGATAACGTCGTCGCCATCTATGCCCGTGAGAATGGTCAGGGTATGGCTTTTGAAGTTTCTCGTGCATCTTTGCATTTGGAAACAGAAAAGACGACAGAAGATCCAAAACATGGTAATATGGCGTCCGTTTTGAGTGCGGTACCAACAATTTCTGGTGAGAATGCTTCGGCATCCACTGGGTCAGAAAAAAATAATGATCCAGAACCACCAAAAAAAGGCGGAAAACCTACCCTAACTCGAATAAAGTAGTTATAATAGAAGGCTTGAAGAATTCGCCGACTTAGCTCATTAGGTAGAGCAGTTGACTTGTAATCATCAGGTGGCCAGTTCGAATCCGGCAGTCGGCACCAGTAGTAAGCAACGCCCCGTATGTTATGCATACGGGGCGTTTGTCTTTTTGCGGTACAAAATACATCAGCAATTCCTGCGTGCTAATTACTGATACGGTTCTCTATCTGGTTCTCTATCTATTACGTGCTGCAATTACGCAACAGATGAGTTCTGATAGTCTTGCGCTTTGCTGTCATTCCAGTGATGGCTGGTAGCGCGATATTGTGCTGGAATATCCCTATATCCGTATCTTCCAGCAGCCTGCAATACAGGACTGGAGCAGCATAATTACAAATATGCTCGTCCAACCGCACAAGCTGGTCGCGAGGCATCAAACCATGCAATGGGCGGCGCAGGCAAAATGGGAGCCTAGGTAAAGGCGATGCTCCAATCGGAAGCTGCCTTCTCGCATGGGTAAAGAATGGGTTCTACTGAATCAGCTATTCAGTAGCGTCAGTTGGACGGCTTCAAGCCTTCCCAGCGTGGCGCCAGGGTATTCGGAATATCGAACAGATCCAGCACACGTGCAACCGTGTGATCGACCATTTCATCGATTGTCTGTGGGCGGTGATAAAAGCCTGGTAGCGGCGGGAAGATGATGCCGCCCATTTCGGTCACGGCAGTCATGTTGCGTAGATGGGCGAGGTTGAAAGGTGTCTCACGCACCATCAACAACAGGCGGCGACGCTCTTTCAATACGACATCCGCTGCACGTGCTATCAGGTTATCCGACAAGCCGTGTGCAACCGATGCCAGCGTTTTCATCGAGCATGGCGCTACGATCATCCCATCTGACTGGAATGAGCCGCTGGCCAACGAGGCTCCGATATCGCGGGGATTGTAGGCGCGGTGCGCGAGTGCCTCGACTTCCTTGCGCCCCATATCCAACTCGCGATGCAGATTGAGTACGCCCGAGTCGGAAATCACCAGATGGGTTTCGATGCCGGGCGTTGCACCCAGCGTTTGCAGCAGGCGCATGCCGTAGATCGCACCGGTTGCGCCGGTGATCGCGATGACGATGCGCCGCTGCGGTACTGCCATATTACGCGCTCAGCAAAGCTTTCAGTTCGCCCGATTCGTACATCTCGTTCATGATGTCCGAACCGCCGACGAATTCGCCCTTCACATACAGTTGCGGGATGGTTGGCCAGTTCGAGTAATCCTTGATGCCTTGGCGCACTTCAGGATCGTCCAGTACGTTCACTGTGACGATGTTTTCCACACCGGAAGCCTTCAACAACTGCACCGCACGGCCGGAAAAGCCGCACTGCGGGAATTGGGCTGTGCCCTTCATAAACAACACCACCGGGTTGTTGGTTACGGTTTCTTTGATCCAAGTTTGTACGTCGCTCATTACAGCCTCTCTAGGTTTATTACTGCCATTATAGGAAAAAGCGCGCCAACCTGCCGGATTGGACGCGCTTGCTAATAGTTTGCTAACAGATTGTGATCAGCGTTTCAGTTTTGCAAACGCTGCCGCCATCGCATTGTTGGCAGGTTCTGGGGCTTGACGTTGTTGATGTTGCGACAAACGCTTTGCATCGTTGCGATCACCACGTTGTTCAGGCTTGGAGCCAGCAACAGGGGCAGCATCGGTCAAACGCATCGTCAGCGCAATACGCTTGCGCTTCTCGTCCACTTCCAACACCTTGACCTTGACCACCTGGCCTGCTTTGACCACTGTGTGCGGGTCTTTGACGAAGGTATTTGATAGTGCCGAGATATGCACCAGACCATCCTGATGCACGCCGATATCGACGAATGCACCGAAGGCGGCGACGTTGGTCACCACACCTTCGAGGATCATGTCAGGGCGCAAATCCTTGATTTCTTCGACACCTTCCTTGAAGGTCGCTGTCGTGAATTCAGGACGCGGATCGCGACCCGGCTTTTCCAGTTCCTTCAGGATGTCGGTAATGGTCGGCACACCGAATTTCTCGTCGGCGTACTTCGCAGGATTCAGTGTTTTGAGCAAGCCGCTTTCGCCGATGATGCTCTTCACGTCCTTCTTGATGTCAGCCAGAATCTTCTCGACCAGCGGGTAGGATTCCGGGTGCACCGCAGATGCATCGAGCGGATTCTCGCCATTCATCACGCGCAAGAAGCCAGCTGCCTGCTCGAAGGTCTTGTCGCCCAGACGCGGCACCTTGCGCAAACCGGAGCGCGAGGCAAACATGCCGTTGATGTCGCGATAATTGACGATGCTTTGCGCCACGCTCGCGTTCAAGCCGGACACACGCGCCAGCAAGGGGGCAGATGCCGTATTCACATCGACGCCAACCGCATTCACGCAATCTTCAACGACTGCATCGAGCGAACGTGCCAATTGCGTCTGACTGACGTCATGCTGATACTGACCGACGCCAATCGATTTCGGATCGATCTTGACCAATTCGGCCAATGGGTCTTGCAGACGACGTG
>Ga0116226_10001526_pt1 | contig 20083 bp, 15 predicted proteins | sample S1TSphfallax_FD_89692 | JGI IMG/M metagenome (GOLD analysis project Ga0116226, IMG submission 89692) | Host-associated microbial communities from peat moss isolated from Minnesota, USA - S1T2_Fa - Sphagnum fallax MG | ecosystem: Host-associated > Plants > Peat moss > Unclassified | place: USA... | reverse complement strand
AGGCATTTAAATTTTATTTTTATTTTATTTTATTTTGAGGGCTTTGATGAGCCAATGGTCTTGAGATAGATTATAATTGCAATAATTCAAGAAAGGGAAGTCACTTTGCTACCCAGGCATTTTGTGTTTTAACTAGAGCCATGAAGAATGGGTAAGATTTTATTTTATTTTATTTTGGTGATGTAGGGTTTAGGGTTTATGGGGAGGGTGCTTCACCCTCAGTAGAATTTTGGTCTTGACAAAGGATGGCAGCTTATGTGTGAGTTCCTTATTATGAGAAACCTTATGTGAAATGCCACCTACAACCATTACAACCATTTGTGATGACCATTAGGTTATGGCTTTCATGATCATTCAGATAAGGGGAGGGATTACAATCAAGGCATTGCATCCTCGTAACCAAGGGTGGAGCTTGAGGTCTAGGATGAAAATGCCTTGATGGCAGTACCTCCCTGGATGTAACAATCAAGAGCTTTGCCTGAATTATTCCAGGCCAAGGTTCTATTTCATTGTAACTAGTGTAACATGTGACGTTGGCCCAAGTGTGAACACATTCTTTATTTTTCACATTTTCAGAATTTGAAAATTTCTAAATTCGGCAATGTGAACACATCCAGGGGTCAACTGATTTTTCGTTTCAAACCCAAATTTTTGCAATTTTTTTGAATTTCCTGTAACAAAATCCAATCTAAAATCAATATCGTCCACACCTTAGCTCCGAAAACTGTGAAATGATCTTTATTAAATTTGACGTGACAAGGGCTTTCCAACAACACCAAGAACGCCCCCAAATTCTAATAATTTTTTCAGTTTCAATTTTATTTAGTTTTCATTGAGAAATAGTTCAATAATCAATAGCTTCCCCGCCGTAGCTCCAAAAAGTCTCAAACCAAGTCAGTGCACCCCTACTCATCAAGAGCTTTCCCAAGATATGAAGAGCGTGGCATAAAGGGCTATGGTTTGGAAGACCTTGTTTCATCGATAGATGCCTACCTAAATGGGACCTCTTGTACCATAATACAAGTGTGAGTGGGATCTTTCATGTAACTGTCCCACAACCCAAAAATCAGGATTTTTTTTGGTGGATAAGGCCTTCCAAATTTCAATGGCAATTTCCTTGTACAATTGTTATAAGAACATAACATGCAAATCACAAGACAACCAAAATCCCTAGAAAAACAAACTAAAACAAATTTGCTTCCAAAAAAAAAAACCTTAAATTGCAAGTTGAATGTGCCACTCAAATTGTTATACTCGCCTAAAATTGTTGTACTCACCCTAGAGCCCTTGAAAGTGCATGAGACACACAACCTTGTGCTTCCAAAGGTCTTATAACAACAACAATGCACTAGAATTGAAAGACCCCATCAAGGTTATAAGAACCCAATTGCACAAGGCATTTGGATTTATGACGAAGGTGTTTTTTTTCCCCATGTGTTTGGGCTTTGGCCCCTTTAGCCTAGTTTCATTTGCATCATATTTATGCTAATGGCCTTCTAGCATGCTATGATTTTACAGCTGAACTAGCACATTACTTAGGATTCAACAAAAGGTGGCCTTTTTATTTCCCAAACAAACTACCTTTGTTGTGAAAAGCTGGTGACTTATTGGAGGTGTATAGAGCTGCACAACACATATGATTGTCCTATGAACAAGTTTTATAAGTGGGTTGTTAGCACCAATTGTACAAGTTGCAACTTGTCCAATGTCAATGTGCCCTTTCAATTGTTTCAAAAATAAAACTATGTTAATTGTCACGAATAAGCTCTTAATCAATTTGATTTTGTGAAACCCCATGCAATGGCTTTTCAAGCAACCATCATGATCACAAGATTGGGTTAAAGGATAGTGGACATGGCTTATTCATACATATCATTCCCCAACATGGCTTTTGGGCATGAAGTTAGGTGGGGATCTAGTCATGCCTTGCTTTCACATGGTTTTGTAAATTTGTGACAATTGTTAATGAAAGCTTGCTAAACCATGCTTCTAACCATACTAACACATGTTATCCATTTCAAGAATTTTGAAAAAAATACTTTACAAGCAAAAGAAATAAATGCATAAAAACATATGGGCAAGAGATGGATCCCATCTAGTAGTAGTTAAATAAGTAGGTAGGATATATGTCAAGACATAAATGTTAATTAATTAATTAAGTTGTAGTTAAATTAACTTGAGCTAGGTTAGTTTAAGTAAGTGGTGTAATGGTTGATAAATTCAAAATCAATTCAAGTTGAACATGGTTTCAAATATTTTGTGGATTTGGTATAAAAATTCAAGAGTCGTGGTTTTAGATCACTTTGAAATCATCAAAGTGATTTGAGACTTCAAGACATATAATGTTGTTGCTTTGCAAGATTCTTTTTATGTTTTATGCAACTTTTGCTTGAACACATTGTTCCATGAATTCTATTATGTATCTTGGGCTTGGATTTTTATGTATTATAAGGGAGTAGTTATTTTGAATCACCAAAAATTGATTTAGTTTGTTAATCCAAAAAACTAGATTTGTTGTTGTGTTTTGCATTGGGTTTTTAGTGCTCATGTTTTGCATGGGATTTTGTCTAGCAATTGTTATGGAAGTTTCATTTTGTTTCACAATGTTTGTGGTTTTGAATTCATTTTTTGTGTAAACACTAAAGAGATTTGCAACTAAGGTATTTCTTGGTATGTTTCTTGAATTCAAAAAACTCATTCGATGATTTTGATGTATTTAGGTTTGGTTTTCATGTATCATTTTGTGAGGAGTTGAGTCTCATAGGGGCCTTCTTGTACCCAAAGTGTCAAAAACAATTTAACAAGGAGGTGTCCCAAGTCTCTTTCCTCTCGTTCTCTTTCATTATATATCTATTAATTTTTCTTTCCTTTTCTTTCACGGTTGTCATTACAGGACATTATGTAATAGTTCTTGTAGTAAAGAAATGAGGGGGAGGAACTACCGCTATCAATGGGTTCCTCTTTATCAATAATAAGTGGGGTGAGGGTGGGTTGGGGGGGAGTGGATGAGCAACCTCCTTGTTATTGAGTTTTCAATTTTTCATCTATCCTTTTCCATCCAAGTTAATAGTTCAAAATGGGTTGGTTACCACACAAAAGGGGTTTTAAGATTGTTTTTGAACATTTCAAGCCCCATGATCAAACAATAATAAGATTTATTTATTTCAAATTTCATTTTGGAATTAATTGAGAATTTCATTATAAATTCATATCTTTTACATATGGTATCAAATTGGGGTGTTGTCCTTCCATTGAATATTTGGAAAGGAGACCTATAGATGTGCAAAGTTTCAACATGGACAAATAAATTTTTGGCAGGTTTTTCATGGGCATAAATAAATGGGTGTGCATGGAATTAATTTTCATCAATTTTTTTACCTATTGACACTTGTGCCAATAAGCACTCATTTTCATAACCCACAAGTGATGGAATGTCACACTATCAACATTTATGGAATGCCACATCATTGACTTTTGAATTTTTGTCTTAATTTCTAAGTGAAAATTACAAAAATGAAATTTTTTATTGTATGAAAAGTTCATTTTCACTTTGTGTTGTTTAGGGTTACACATGTAGTTCATTTTTACTATTGGAGTAATGTTCATAAATCATCAAATTTAGGGAATGCATGGAGGTGTTGTTTTGTTCAATAATCCAATGGGGTGTACAACTTGCAGATTGGTCATTCCTCACACTTATGCATATTGCAATGCAAGATTCTTTTGTTGAAAGGTTACATGCCCGACTTCATTTAAGCAGTTAACCTTAAGGGTTATAATTCATTCAATTAATGATTGAGATGGGACAAGGTTATTATTTAGTTTGTTCATTAATTGTAGGTCCACTTGACCTCATACACATAAATTTCAACAATAAGTATGCTTATTTAGTTGGGGGTTTTAGATTATCACCCTTTGTTGGTGTTATTGCAAATTGCATTTTCAAATGATGATTGGATCAACTCCACTGTTTGATTGTGGTAGTGAAATTGGATTGATGATTGGTAAACCATAGTTGTTGTGTTCATAGTGATTGCCACTTTTGTTTGGCCTTGTGGAATGTTTGTGGTGGGTGCAAGCACCTTGAATTAGGGTTAAATTAAACCCACAAGTTCAACATCCTTTAGGAATTAAAGGTTTGGAACCCATGTTTTAATGTTAAGGTTCATTATGGAAGTGTCACAAGTTTCCAAGACAAGGGACATTTCAAATGGCATTAATGGGGTTATTAAATAGGGGTGTAGTTCAAACCACCGATGCCACCATCTTTAACATTTGAAAAAGAATACTTGAGCTTAGATTTGGATATACATTTGATCCAACCCATCACACCATTGTTGTGGGGCATGGATGAAATGTATGGAATCACTAAAGGGTCTTGCCAATATTTGAAAGCAATTGACACTGTTGAGCTAGATGATTTCATCTTGGAAGTTGATAATTGATGTGATATGCAACAAATGTGGGATCCCCAATTATTCATGCCTTTCATTGCATGGGAGGGGTTGTTTTAACATTTTGAAGTGCCACAAATGGATGAATGCTATGAATTTAGGCACGCCTAAGAAACATAAATTGTAGATTGGCAATTTAACTAGTCACCCAATTATGTTTCCATCACTATGGGTATTGTGGCCCCAAGTTTTGCCTCAACCTTAACAATAATTACAATAACTCCTCATAGTGGTTTGGGGAGTGGATGTTAGAGTGGTAATGGAAATATGAATAGTAGTGGAAATGGGAATGTTAGCAATGTAACAACCAAAAGTGTTGGTGCCAACCCTATTTTTCTAAAAGTTGGGAAGAAATTGTCAAGGAATTCAAATTTAAAAATTACATATTTTGTAGGAGTTTCAACATGAATTACATGAATATTTAAATCAAGTATATGCTCGAATGAGGTAGTTGATTAATGTGATTTAAGGAGTCACAAAAGGTACATGTTTTCCAATTTTGGGATGAAAATTTGGACAAAACATTTGAGTGAAGAGTGAAGGATGCCATATTCTTTCAATTAGGACAATCAACTTTTGCAAGTATGTTCTTTTTGTCAAAACACATCGAGTCTAATATTGGATGGAATAAAAATCAATGAAATACACTTTCATCCGTTGACTAATTATACATGTATTGTCACATGTGACTAGGATGCAACTACTTTGGTGAACAATTAAAGCAAATGGTATGCTACCATAATGTGTCCCAACTTTTAATTATTTAAATCATGTTTTGTTATAATTTTGAAATTATTTAAAACATCTCATTTGTATGTTTGTTGGTTTTAGATCATGACATGGTGCAGTAATAATTTGCCACATGGTATACTAACATATGTCAAGAACCAAACAAATAGGTAGGTAGGTCTAGGTGGGTGGATAGGTAAGGAAGTAGGTGAAGGAGGTCGGTAAATTAGGATATAAAAGAAAAAAAGGATGCAAAATCACATAACATGTTTTTTTTTATAATGACATTTTATTTTAAACCTCATATCTTTTTTGTTTCTTACTTGTTTTCAATTATCTACAATGTTATGGCTGCACCAAGTTAAGATGTAAATTAATTATTTGAATTTAGGGGCAAGGGAACAACAAAAGAAAACCATGAAGAAGATGAATGTGCTGAATTTTTAAACTTGAATTAGGTTTATGACCAAACCTTGACCCCACTTACTTTTGACAACCATATCTTTTTCATTTGGTGTCCTTTTCAAACAATTTAAACAACTCTAAGTGCACTAAGGCAAGGTTTTAAAAACCCTTTGGCAATTGAACAATGTATTAGGATCTAAAGTTCTATGATAATTTAAATGTTTGTTCATTAACTTGTTTTATAACAAGCACACAAGTTACAACTAAGATGCAACTAATTTTTTTATCCCATATTTTTTGTCCTACCTTTCAAGTTTTTAATTTATATAACTAAATGCAATGGGAGTATTAAAAAAAAATGACATTTGGAATGAACAAATAAAAGAAGGTTTGACCTTAAAGGTTAAACCCAAAATAAAATAGGATTATCACAAATGACATACCTACATAGCTTTAAAAATGTAGGTAGAAATGCCTACCTACTTTAGGCTTACCTACCTATTGTTAAGCACCATGTGTCAACATCTTGTTGTCCCTAAGTTGAATTATTTAAATTGGATCAATCAAATATTTAAAATCAAAATAAGTTTTGAATTACCACATGTTTATTGATCGTTTGTCAACACATCATTGTTCAACAACACATTGTGCCTATGTAGTTGCATACCTCATAGTTGCAACATAATTGCACAAGTTGCATATATATACAATTTCATATATGTGAATTGTGCTCTTGCAACTTGCTTAATAACACTCAAGTTGTAAATGGTTGTTGCAACTCAAAATTGCAACTAAAACCCACTTTTAGGCCTAGTTACAAAACACTTATTTTATCATAATGTTTTTTAGTTGGTTCATTCTTTGTCACATGGCTTTCAATTTGAAAATGTAAGGCAAAACACCTTCTTTATATAATTTTCAAAATGGAAATGAAAGACAAAACACATGGGATAAAACTTGAAATTACAACTTAGTCACAAATTAAGTTGCAACTAAAATGTTGATCCCACATCCTTTTCCTTTTTATTTTTGTATTATATAATTAAGCAAGTAAATGACTAAATAACTAACTAATTAGAAGTTATCAATTTATATTTATTATTAATTATTTTAATCATATGATATTATTAAAAGGGATAAATTCAGAAAAAATGAAATTATTGATACCAATATATAGCTAATTATTTTGATGTTCTCAAATTTTCATATATATATTTTAATTATAATAATCAATATTTAATGATAATATTGATAATTATTATTTTTAAACTAGGAGGTACAATGTTATTATTATGTAATATGACCATATATGATAATTTTCATTTTTACATTAATTAGTATAATAGTAATAATGGTATTGATATTATTAAAAATAAATAACTGGTTATATATTCTTTTTTTAATACTTTTAAATAATAATAATAAAATTTTAATGATGATAATAATAATAATTTCGATACGTGATAAACCTTGGATACACTTGTGATATGGCTTTAATATATTTTGTATATTTTTAAGTACAACTTTAATATATACAAAATATACCTACATACCTTTTATGCATGAAATTCATATATTTTAATTCATTATAAACACATGATACATATGATTTTAATACACCCCTTATACATACTTTCATTATACATTTGCACATCTTAGCAAACCTTTATACCTTCTAGAATACCTTTAATAGGCCTTAAGACACCCATAAGATTTTAATTATTTTTGCTCACACGTGTAATTAATGGGACATATGTGGCCCTTCTTGGATGAAAAGTAAACAAAAAGTTGTCCTTTTGGAAGGATGAAGAAAGCTATAATCGCAAATAATTCTAATGTAATTGCAATCATGATCATATATAATAAATAGTTGCAAAAATGACCAATGGCAATAACAAACAACATTTAGTTCATGTAGTCACAAATAGATTGGTTTAAAAACCCCATATTTCTTCTAGTGTAAAGGTCAAGGTTTTGGGAAGAAAAGTAAAAAAATTGATCAAGAAAGGGTTGGTCACCAAGCCAACTCTAAGCCAACCCAACACTATGGAAGTGAAATTCCTATGGAGGCCCTAGTTATAAACATGGCATCACAAGTGAAACCCAATGCATTTATTTCAAAGAAGGCAATTGAAAGAGAAAACATGCCATCCTAGCCCAATTGCATACCTATGATACTTTTATGGAGTTGGATTTTCAAGTTCAGTGACTCCAAATGAGTTTATGCCAAATATTTCAAGAGATCATGAGTCATGGGAAACATATGGTGGAAACCATAATGGGATTTCAAATGTTGTTGAAATGTTTTTGATGATTGCAAAGGTGACAAGAATGAATATTTGAATGTCAAAACCATGAAGTGTTGATGAGACACTAAATCTTCAACATGGGTGGTTCAACATCAATGACTTGCCTATCATGATTGTAGCTAGGTCATGAGCCATGAGCTATGAGGTAAACATAGGCTCATGGTTTGGTATTATTCATTTTTCATCATCCATTACGTTCATCTACATTCATTAAGTATTTTCATCCACATTCAATTAACTAATCGGAAAATGTTACTAAAGTGCATGTTGTTGTTACTCTTGTGATAAAATGGTTTAGTGGTTAGCTTCTTCCTCTTCCCCCCAAAAAGGTATGAGTTCAAACCCATCTTAAGAAAAGCCGAAGGCACATACATTGGGGGCAAGGGCCCCAACGGGCAAAGGTTAAACCAAGGCCTTTAAAAGGCCAAATTGGCCAAATTGAAATTTTTATTTTTTAAAAAATCCCGTTTTGGCATTCTTGTCTCTAAAATCATAATCTTCTATGCTTATATAATATATGTGCAACTGAAAACAAAATAAATGCCAAATATGAAATCTGATTTTTTATTTGTTTATTTATTTTTTCCATTTTGGCATTCTTTTTATAAAAAATCATAATGGTCCATATGTATATAATATATGTGAAGTCTAAAAATATATATAAGCCAAATCTAAAATCAAAATTTTAGATAAAAATTCTTCCATTTCAGCATTCTTGTCTTTGAAGTTATAAGGTCCATGTGCCTACATAATAAGTGTACAATGTAAAACAAAATTTAACCCAAATCTGAAATCTGATTTTTTGTTTTATTTATTTACGTTCTTTTTGGCATCTTGTTCTTCAAACCTTCATGATCCATGGGTATATAATATATGTACAATCTAAAAAATAAAATAAAATACAACCCGAATATAAAATTTGATTTTTCATTTTAATTTGTTCCATTTTGGCATTCTTGTCTTCAGAATCATGATGGTCCATTCCTACATAATATATGTGCAATATGTAATAAAATGTAACCCACATCTAAAATCTGATTTCCAGTTTTTTTATTTTGTTATTTTGTTGTTTTGGTATCTTATTTATCAAATTTTCACGATCCATGACTATACAACATATATACAATACAAAACAAAAAATAGGATTCCATGGCAAAAACTATTTCACAAATTGAAACCATCAATTAATTGCACTTGGGCTACAAATTTTTTTTTTTTTGAATTTTGTTTTATATTCCTGCCAAAATGCCAATGACCCATTTGAAATTAATATTTTTTAGCAGGTGGATATATAGGATTTTTTATTCACTCATAAATACAAAAGACATTTAGACATTGTTAAAAAGATTGCCATAATTTGTTTGTGACATATTGTGTTGATACTCACATATACATTGTTGGAATAGGGTTTGGAATTATTAATTTGCTGGAACTAATAAAAATATGACAACCTCTTAAATGAAATCTAGAGCTCCTACCTCCTTTCACATTAATGTGCAAATCATGAATCTTGTTTGTTTGTCAATTAGAAAAATATCTTTTATAAGTTTTGAAGAAATTGCTTCACTTACCATGGCCACAATCCTAACAGCACCTTGAATGTGTATTCTAAAATGCATTAATTTATTTATTTTCAACAACCTAAGTTCCAAAACTCATAATTTGAAATCTTTAGGACCAAAATGGTTTCTCAAAACACCATTCTATAATTTAAAACTTCATCAATTCAAAAATAGTTGTTAATTAGTGATGCTTAAACAAAGGGTTTCAATTTATGACTTTTTTTCAATCACCTAATTTTTGGTGGTGTGTTATATGTATCCATTAGATGCATTCATGTGTGTGTGGATCAATGTTGTGTAGGTTTCTTTGTGTGCGGGGATCAGTGTTTACATTTCTTTTGTGTGTGCAAATTAGTGTTCGCATTTTATTTTGTTTTTGTTGGTCAATATTTCTTCCATCAATTTCACACTTTCACAATTTTTTTGTTCCATGCTTTCCACTAAACATTATGGATGTTGAAATTGTCCTTGAAAATGGGCTAGTTCCAAATTGGTTTTATGTGTAAAAAATGTGATGGTTGTTGTTCATGATTTGACCCGTTCAAACCAAGTTCAAACTTTAGATTAGTTCCATTTTCCTTGAATTTTTCTCTTGAATTCTATGGGGGAAGTAACATGAACCATTTTGCAAAAGCGCGTTGAGAATTTCCAACTTCTTGTTGTTTCATTTCCTTCACATTTTTTTAGCTACTTGAGGTTGTTGTGGAGCTTTGGATACCCCAATGAAACAAGAAAGTGCCAACAAACATTATAATTCACAACTCCAAAACAAAGATGAAGATCAAGGATTGCTCCAAAAAGTGGTTTGGCACAAACGTTAACAATCCAAATAAACTTTTTCTTCCTCCTTCCTTCCATGAATATGTTTTTTCAACTATCGTTCCACAAGCAAAATTGGTTTCATGAGTTTCATTAGATTTGGAAGTTTTGTGGACCTAATAGTTTCACTTGTGAATAAGATTTAGAAGTTCTATGGACTTCTGGTTTCACTTGTGAAATTGGATCCGGAAGTTCTATAAACAAAACTGAATCCCATAGTGGTTTTGTAAGCAAAAAATCTAATAGTTTTGCAAATATAGTGGTTTTGCTTATGAAACTTGCATAACTAGATTGTGTAATTTCACACATTTAATAATTTTGCTTGCAAAATTGGATTTAGTTTGCTTTTCATAACTTTCTTAAAGTATGATTTTATGTAAATTATCCAATTTGGCAAGAATAAATTCATTTGATTTTTTTCTTTTGGTTTTCCATCTAATTTATGGTTCATATTTCATCAATTGCAAATTATATTTGGTACAATTGTTTTGCTCACATATGCAAGACATAAGGTGTGATTCCTCAATTCTAGTTTTGTTTGTTTCATTATTATAAGATTTTGGACAATTACCACCCCAATAAACATTCATTTGGACCCTATTCCAAAAGAAGGTGGTTCTAGAACTTGGTCCCATGATATGCCCAATGTCATGGAAGATATTGAAACCCCTTCACCCACTCTTGATGTTCAACAAGCTTGCTAGTGTGAAAATGTGGATAATGTTCATATTCTTTTTCAAAAGCTCCTCATTAAAGATGGGATCATGGACATCCCTTTGTGCAAAATGGTTTCAATGCAAGTTGTTATACCTACCTTGCAAATTGACAAAGCTAACATGAGGAAGGAGTTCTATGTTGGGTATCATCTACGTTTTCAAGTTTTCTATGTTTCTTTAGAAAACATTCATGGTGAAATTGAAAATGTCACATTTGAGAAAGTTGAAATGTCCTGGAGTTTTACATGGAGATCTATAATTGACAAATTTGATGCACTTTTGGACACAAAACCAACCCTTTCACACTTGAAGGGTAAGTTTTTCCACATGTCTAAAATGGCAATCATTGACTTGAAGCTTGATTGCCTTACATTAATCAAGTTGACTTTTGATTTTGAAACATGACATGTGTGTCCAACCACATGGGTCCTTAATGCTAAAACCATGAATAGAAGGTGTTTCAAGACACTTATGGATAATATCAATATGTAAATGATCTTTTACCTTCATTTATTTTACTTCATAAATTTGTGTCATTACTTATTTGTCCATGTTCTTTTTTATTTTTTTATTTTTTTTTCCCATTTTTAGGTCTAATGAAAAAGCCCATGTTACCCAATCTTTAATATCAACATGATAGGGATGATAAATCTCAAGGAATTCAAGGGCACATTGTCAAATGAGTAATACACATACCCAATGAACAAAGACGAAGGCAAAACTTGGTACTTTTCAACACAACCAACCTTTGTTGAAATATTGTTCAAGACCTACAATTTTTTCATACATAATTTTCTTTTTCCTTTCAATTCACAATTATTATTATGTTGTTAATTGATCATCTCACATTTTTAATATTGCATGTAACGTGAGATTATGGAGGCCAAACATGATGTTATAGAATTGTACAAGTTTGAGATTTTTGAGTTAAATAATTTTAATGCAACTAAGTTGAAACAAGTAATGGCTGATTTCACTTCAAACACTACAAAAGTTATGCAACACAAACGTGTGAAGCTCCTACCTATTGTTGATCCTAATTTGGGTCTTGAATTGCTTTGACAAATCAAAATCCATAATACTTTAAAAATGTTGATCTAGAAATGGCACGAAATCGGTTGTACAATGTTGCCATTTCAAAAGTTAATGCCAAGGATAAGTGCCAATGGCTCAAAATATTGAATGGTAATAAAACCATGAAAGATAAAAATTATTTCCCCATTGGACCATTCAAAGGCAATGATGTATTGGATCCTTGGCGTAACAAAGGAACTTGGCGTCTAATTTGAAGGTATTTAGTTCAATTTCAATAAACAATAGTCTTTTCCTTTTCATTGTTGGTTTCCTAAACTTTCCAATTTAGAAAAATGTTTATTGATTATATAGCTTTGAAAGTTTATATTGACCAACTTCATCTATATCATGAAATTCACAATGACCATCACATTATTGTAAAATATGGAGCTTCAGAGACCATGGGAGAATACATTAACAAGTGGAGACTTGCCCATTTTCAAAATGCATCCTTTCAAAAGTTCAATGACAATGAAAGCCCTCTTTATTGTGGTAATGAATGGGATGATTAGTTGGGAAGTGCAAAAGCCACAAAATGAGTCATCTCTAGGTTAATGTGCTTTGTTTCAATTATTCATTCTTTCCATTGACATGTAAAATATAAAACATTTATTGTACATTAAGTGGTCTTTTCCTTTTTTTCCTCTTGCATACACATCAAATTTGTTCTCATGTCTCAAGGTCGTGTGAAAAAAAAGATCCCCCTTCATTCATGGCACACAAATTTTCTTCCAATGCTTCCAAGTACACCATTTTTATAATCTCAAATTTTGTTCATGCCCATTTGGATGGAAGAGGTTACTATATGGGCCTTCCTAAAAAAGTTATTTGTCATTTTGAATTGGAGTTGTATTGAGATTGCTAAGCCCTTGCATTTCAATTGCCTATCGGTACTCAAGTTGATTTACCCATTGTCGAGCTTTGTGATTTTGAACAATTAGTTCATATTGTAACTTAACAAGTTGCTATGGTTTCTTAAGGCCAAATGTGGGAAAAAAAACCAAAAAAAAAAACAAGGTTACTTTGAAGCCTTTGGAAGATCCAAATACGTTTGTTCCACCTTTACCAACTGGTCTTCCACATATGGGCCAACCACCACACGTACCTTGAATGAAAGCACAAGATCACCCATATATGTTGCTCTCCGTCTTTTATCCAAGGATAAAATATCCACCTTTGGTACATGAAGGTTATCCATGTCCATTTCAATAAGATATTTAATGATACAAATTGGGAGAAAGGCATTCTTTCACCACCTTTAAAGGAACTATGTTCTTTTTTTACCAAGGTAATTTCAATATGGTTTTTATGTTCACAATATTATTTATTGCCATTCCTTGTTAGATGTTATGTTAATGTAAGTTTTTCAATGTGCAAGTTTCTAGTGGGCATTGAAATCTTGGCAATGGGAAGAAATAAAGCCATGCAATTGACATGATACTTGTTGATTGACTTAATTGCAACCTTGTTATCGGTTGCCTAGATGCCCAAAGCATTCCAAAATGGAATGTTTTCAAGCCTAAATACTAGAATTACACATTTGGCCTTATTGATTCCTTCCTTAAAGACAATGGATGCATAGTCTTCATTCAAGGAGTATATGCAAATTATGTGGGGCAAGTGAGAGCTTGTGCCAAAGGAAGTTTTGGTTTTGAATTGAAAAATAAATATTATTGCATCAATTTCATTCCATTGCACACCAAAATTATAAAAGTGAAAAAAAATTAACCTCCAAGGGAATCATGACATGTTTCATTTTGCTTTATATTGTTCAAGTTATATTTGAATCTAATATGTCACTTGACTTTTGCAGAGCTTGGTGTTCAATGTTTTTGTTTACGCAAAATAAACATCAAAACGTTACTGAACTTTTGTAGAGCTTGGTGTTCAATTTTTTTGTTTATGCCACACAAACATCAAAATGTTACTTGACTTTTGCAAAGCTTGGTGTTCAATGTTTTTGTCTATGCCAAACAAGCGTCAAAGTTCAAGTTCTTTGATACAAGCAAGCAAATTGATTTGGTTTTGGACCCATACAAAATTGACGTGTAGAACCATGTATGTGGTTCAACAATTTGTTTCACTTCAACAAAATGTGTCTATGTCTGCTCGTTAAGTGCTTTCATTGGGTTTTGAGTGAATTAATTTGTCCCGCTAAACAAAGACCTAGTGGGAATCAAATGGATTCATTAATCCATTAACAAGGACCAGTTTTTTACACTCACATTTTGTAGTGGTGTGTGATTGAATGTAGGCATTATTCAATGCACTTACATTGCGCTTACAACCATTGCCCATCATGGGGTTTGGTTATAAGTGGAATTGTTTTTTCAACCCATTAAGTTTGACGGGTTGACATGATCAATATATTTTGGTTATGATAAAACATTTTTTGAAATGGTTAAAGTTCCAATGCCATTACTGCATATGTAATTATAGGCATTGTTTTCATCATTTTCACCTTACTTTTTATTATTTGGCTTTGAGTTTGAAACACTAATTTTATTTCAATAAGGCATGTGAACAATGAACATCTATGTTTTGATGTGTAATGCCAATTGGTAATGGAAAATTTGGCAATCACTCAACATTGGGATATGTTGCATATTGCCATTATCATTACTAGAAATTGTTGGTTTTGCAATTGTCGTATGCAACTAAAATTTAGTTGCATGTGACACATGCAACCACAAATTCATGTAGTTGCTTAAGACGAGTTGCATGTGACATTACGTATGCAACATGTATATACAACGTTAATATACATGTTCATCCATACATACGAATCCAAATTATGTGCAATTCTCCTTGCAACTGCAATGTAACTAATCAAAGTATGATACATGTTTAAAAATTGCACAACTTACAGTTGGAAAAATGTCACATTTTAATTACTTTTGTGTTTTTAAAATTCAAAATTCATTGGATTAATTTCAATCGTTAAAGTTTTTACCACTAAGATGATGACACGTGGCACACCATGGAACATTCATTGACCATTTGACATGTGTTCATTTTAAAACACCAATTATATTGTGACACATGACAATTAAGGCCAACCTATTTTAAAATTGTAAATATTAATCAACAAAATCTAAATAATCCAATTTAAGCCTAATAAGATGTTGACACATGGTGCTTAGGTAGGTAGGTAATTATTGAACCTTATTAAGTAGCTAAGTTTATTTAGGTGTGTAAGTAGGTTGAAAAGTAGCTAGACTTAGGCTATATAAGTAAGTTTAAAATAATCCAATTTTATTTTTAGGTTTAGCCATTTTATAAAAGTCAAGTTTTTTTTATTATTCATTCATGGCCAATGGCATTTGGTTAGTATATAACTATTTCCTTGAGTTATATACTATGTGACATTGAATTGGAATCCAAAGGATATGTGATAAAAAATTCCATTTTAAACATCATTAACCAACTTAGTTACACATTATATGCAACTACTTTATTAGAGTATACAAGCCCGGGAAAGGCTCTGTTGCTTCTGTGTCCAAACAAAACTTAAGCCCTCTTCTTAGCACATCTAACACACCAATAATCGTACAAAATGGAATACAAATGAGAAAGTTACGGCCCCCCAAAGTGAAGGGGGTCAAGAATTCAAAAAAACAAACCATTGAAAACTACAAAGGCCGATTCTTAAACACCCGAAAAGTTCCTTTTTATGTTGTTTTGTTGGTATTAGACTTCATAGATGAGTCAAAAAATTTCAAGTGCTGCTCCTATAGCACTTTAAATCATTTAAAATGAATAAGAAACAAGAAAGTTACGAGGTTTGAAAGTAGAAGGGGTTCAAAGAGAAGAAAAAAAGGAAAAAAAACGTTTTGTAACTTGGAAAGTTTATTTTTCTGATATTTTTTCTTGTTAATTTTTCATTATTCCTTTTCCTTTGCAATTCAATAATTTGATTTAGCCATAATTAATTTAACATAATTTAGTTTAGCCTAACTTAATTTAACCATAATTAATTTTAGCTTTATTTAATTTAGCCATAGTTAATTTGGCATAATTTAATTTAACCAGAGTTATTTTAGCTTGATCTAGTTGAACCATGATTAATATAGCTTAATTTATTTTAGCCATAAATAATTTAACTTAATTTAATTTAACCATAATTAGTTTGGCCTAACTTAATTAAATCATAGTTAGTTTAGCCTAATCTAATTTAGATTAATTTAATTTAGCCATAATTAATTTAGCTTAACTTAATTTAGCCATGGTTAGTTTTAATTAATGTTAGTCTTCTTCAAATTAGCCATAATTAATTGAGCCAAACCTAATTTAACCATAGTTAATTTTAGCCTAATTTAATTTAGTTTAGTGTAGTTTAGTGTAACTTGGTTTAGCCATGGTTTATTTTACCCTAATTTAATTTAGCTTGATTTAGTTTAACCATAAATGGTTTAGCCTAACCTAATTTAACCATAATTAGTTTTGCCTAATTTAAATTAACTCTAATGATTTTAGCTTAACTTAATTTAGCTATGGTTAGTTTAGCCTAATTTAATTTAGTTTAATTTGGTTTAGCCATAATTATTTTAGCTCAATTTAATTTAGCCACGGTTAATTTAACTTAATTTAATTTAACTCAATCTAGATTAGCCATAATTAATTTAACATATTAATTTAGCCATGGTTAATTTAAGCTTTTAGTTTATTAGTCTTGTTTAGTTTAGGCTAACCTTAGTTAACACAAGTTTAACCTTAGTACTAGAGGTACATAATATTATTATGTATAGCCTATGTAGATATATTAAGTATATTAATTTAAGTATGTATAAGTTTATGCCATTATTTTTATGACATGTGTCCATGTTATACACATTTAATTGCACGTTAGTTACACATGCAACTATTTGGCTAAAAAGTTATACAATACCAAAATTTGTAATTGCAAACATGATTGAGATAGTTGTAAACGATAACTACTGGCATGCTAGTTGCATAATGACTGGTCGCAAACAACAGGATTTTTAGTAGTGTATTTGAGGAGGTGGTTATTGGCATTGAGTTCATAAATTTAGGTTGGCAAATTATGTGTACTTATGGTAGATAATGATTACATTCGATGTGATTATGAGATATATTATTTTTTGTGTGTGGAAGTTATTATCTTCTAAAATGTTATTGTTGGAGGGCCAAAATGGTCAAACATGAAAGGACCACATGCACATATATTGCACACTATGTCATCTTCCTAATGTGGATGGCCAAATTGACCCATCCTTACATGTTGCCCCTACCAATCTTTGATGTACGTTGTACACAAAATCTTCAAAGGCATTGATTATGTTGGTGTGTGATTGGTATTCTAAAGGTTGGCATATGGGATGCCTAATGCTACTTTTGGATGAAGTACAGGTTGGAAAATGGTTTTGCCCTTGGTGCACAAAATAACTCTGCGGACTTCTATAGTTAAATGGTAGGGAATATTTTAAGTTTTTTTTGCCATTGTGATGCATAGTTGATTACGGTTTGGGGTATTACAATTAATTGAGTAATGATGGGACTCACATTTGCACCCAACTTATTAATCCTTCCATTTTAAAACTAAGGTATTCATTTTGGTGGATCCATAAGAGGAGTTTCTTACATGATTATTTGGTTTAAAAGAACCTTATCTTTAAATAGGGGGGTGGTTTAGATGTGATGCACCATTTAGGTGGTTTATGTCATTTCTTTGATGTGTGCGTGGACAATAATAGTTGTAGGCATTGACATGATAACATATGACAACTATTAAGAATATTATGTTAAATAATTACTTACATTGCATTTATATAAGCCTAAGCTTGGTTAATTTAAATAAATAATTCAATGGTTGATTGTCTTGGAATAATTCATGTGTGAATGGGGTTTGAGATATTTTGTGGATTGTGTATTAAAACTCTAGACTCCAACACACATAATGTTGTTTCTTTGCAAGTTTTCTTGTGTTTTGGGCAAGTTTTGTTTATGTGGATTCTACTATGTGTTTTGGGCTTGAATTTTTGTGTATTATAAGTGAGTAATTTTTTTGGTTTAGATGCTATGCACCATTTAGGGTGGTTTATGTCAGTTGTTTGATGTGCGTATGGACAATGATAAATGTAAGTGCCAATATGATACATGATAACACATGGCATATATAAGTGGGTACTATGTGGGGCTTAGGGTTTATTGCAAAACATTTGGTGGTTTTTTGGTAGGTAAGTGCATGTAGATGGTTAATACACAACTTACCATCATGGTTGGCTATAGAACTGAAATACAATGCAAAAATGTTTGTTGTTCACATGACATCCATCTTGCATGGTGTGTTAGTGGACACTTGTTCACTTTTGACCAGAAACTTGATTCTTTCATGGTCTTACATGTGAATCAATTAAAGACAAATATATTGTAGTACCTTAATGGATTCGGCAATAATAATAATATTTTAAATTGTCACATTATTATTATTTTTGGCATGAAATGTCAAAATTTCAAAATTTGATAATCACAAGCAAGTCGATGGGGGTTTGTTTTTTGAGATATATATATATATATATATATGGTTAACACACCACACCACTAGTAAAGTATTTGACCAATAGCCAACATATTTAAGAACAAGTCGAAAAAAAATCATTAAGAAATTCCATGTATGAAAATTTGATTTCTGAACAAAATAACTATTCAATCCTTTTTTAAAAGTAAAACCTTTGGCTCCTAGGAGGTTATTTTGACCATATAATAAAGGTATTAGATTGAGTATGTTGGCTGGAGGTTCAAGTGTAGAGGCTTCTCCAAAAACATGTCATTCTAAACCAATAAGTATCCCTAGTTTATAATGGGGGTATTATGTAGTCCAAGTTGAAAACGGTGATGAACCATTTTGGAAATAGAAATTTCATGCAGCCAATGAGAGGCTTAAGGGGGTATAGTTTTTTTTTTTGGTTTTAGGCTTAGTTTTTTTGTCTATTCCCATTGTGTTTCCTAAGACATTCCCAATGGCACTTCATCTTTTATCCCATATTGTTACACCATGGATCAATTTCCATGAATATAAGTTTTAAAGGGGGGTTCCAAAGGGAAGCATGATAATGCATGCTTCTATTTTGGGGTGGGAAGACCATTTAGGCTACTGTGTTGGGGAGTGCCCTATGTTCCAAATTTTTTGATGGTGGGCCAATCAAATACCTCTTTCTGGGCCCAAAAAAAAAAAAAAACTGTGGGTGCACTCCCTCAATAATCAATAAAAGCATGACTAAGTACCCTTGTTGTTTACAAAAGATTAAGTATAGGATTTGCCACGACCCAATTCTTTGATTGCTTTGATGGTCTGATGTTCAAGGATGGCCATGTCTACAAAAATGTGTCACTGGAAACCTCCAGGAGCCATAGCAGAGGCCTCTTATGACTTTGGTAGCTGGAGGTTAGGATGGGTAGGTCTACAAAAATGTGCCATTGAAAACCTCTAGTAGCCATAGTAACTGTCTTTGATTCCATTTTCAACTTTATGGAAATTGGATGAAATGTATGGTTAGGAGTTTGAGGTTTTAGGAAATTAATATTCCATCATCTGAGTTGATTTTTATCCACATTGTATTCCTACATTTTGAGAAATTAATCTGGGGTTGTAAAGGATTACCAAAAAAGAAACCTGTTATAGATTTTCCAATGTATTATTATTAATCAACTATTTTAGTGCATACAATTAAAGGGGTGTTCTCCATTGTAGTCACTATATATTATGGGATGCTATTTGCCACAACAAATGATTTAAATAACATTGTACATGTATGGGATTTAATTTGAAGATATCTAGTAATTTAGGCATTGGGTGTGAAATATTTTTCTAGTGCAATGCACAAGTTCATGAAACAGACTTGTAAGTATATGAATGCTAGAACTTGGGTCCTACATACGAGATTGTAAAAGTTGTAAATTTTCAGTCCAACAAATACTAATGTTGTTGAATGTTCTTGGAAAGGAAACCCCAAAAATTACTTCCAGAACAAGTCAAGGACATCAATCTTGCTCCT
>Ga0116226_10001525_pt1 | contig 20085 bp, 14 predicted proteins | sample S1TSphfallax_FD_89692 | JGI IMG/M metagenome (GOLD analysis project Ga0116226, IMG submission 89692) | Host-associated microbial communities from peat moss isolated from Minnesota, USA - S1T2_Fa - Sphagnum fallax MG | ecosystem: Host-associated > Plants > Peat moss > Unclassified | place: USA... | reverse complement strand
CGGCACCGATACGCTGCCTGCGAGCAGCTTCTTCTATCTGCCGCTGGTTGCACCGATGCGCACGCGTGGTTTGCTGGCGATAGAGCCGGAAGGTCGCCGCTGGATCATGGTTCCCGAACAACGTCAGCAACTCGATACGTTTGCAGCTCTCGCTGCAATCGCGCTGGAGCGTGTGCATTACATCGAAGTTGCACAGAACGCGCTGGTGCATATGGAATCCGAGCGCCTGCGTAATTCATTGCTGGCGACCCTATCGCATGATTTGCGCACACCATTGACCTCGCTGGTTGGGTTGGCTGAGTCGCTATCATTCGCAAAACCGCCTTTACGATCTGAGCAGCAAGTTCTGGCCGACGCATTGCGTGAAGAAATCCACAGGATGAGCGCGCTGGTGACGAATCTGTTGGACATGGCTCGTATCCAGAATGGTGAAGTGCAATTGAATCTACAGTGGCAGGCACTGGAAGAAGTAGTCGGTAGCTCGCTACGACTGTGCCGTCAACAGCTAGGTGCGCGCAAGATCGATACCCATTTGCCACGCGACCTGCCCCTCCTTCGCTTCGACGCAATGTTGATTGAACGCGTGCTGTGCAACCTGCTGGAAAATGCATCAAAATACACGCCCACAGATTCTCACATTACGATAGCTGCCGAGGTTGCAGGAAATTTCGCCAACATCTCAGTCTTTGACAATGGCCCCGGCTTGCCTCTCGGACGAGAAGAATCGCTATTTGAAAAATTCACGCGGGGCGAAAAGGAGTCGTCCACTACCGGCGTCGGACTCGGTCTTGCAATCTGCCGTGCCATCATCGAAGCGCATGGTGGCATGATCCGCGCTGGCAAATCGCCGGAAGGTGGTGCCGCTTTCATCTTCACACTGCCACTAGGCACACCACCTGTGACACCCGACTTTGACGCTACCGAAGCGCCCCTGGAAACAAGTACACCATGATAGAACCAACACCAATTGCTCTGCTGATTGAAGACGAACCGCAAATCCGCCGCTTCGTGCGTGCATCGCTGGAAGCAGAAGACTGGCAAGTCTTCGAGACCGAGACATTGAAGCGTGGCTTGATCGAAGCCGGTACACGCAAGCCGAACCTGATCGTACTCGACCTCGGCTTGCCGGATGGCGATGGTATTGATTTTATTCGCGATGTACGCGAATGGTCGAATGTGCCGATTATCGTTCTGTCCGCGCGTGTAGCTGAGGCGGAGAAGATCAAGGCACTCGATGCCGGTGCTGACGATTACCTCACCAAGCCATTCGGTTCCGGCGAGTTATTGGCGCGCGTGCGTGCAACTTTGCGCCGTCAGCGTGCACCTGCCGCGAATGACAATGGTGTGATCCAGTTCGGTGATGTTTCCGTCGATCTGCGCGAGCGCACCGTTACCAAGAGCGGTGCCAGTGTACATTTGACGCCAACGGAATATCGGCTGTTGACGGCGTTATTGAATAACGCCGGTCGCGTCGTCACCAACCCGCAATTGCTGCGCGAAGTATGGGGGCCGTCGCATTCAGAAAGTGGTCATTACCTGCGCGTCTATATGGGCCATCTACGACAAAAACTGGAGGATGACCCCGCGCAGCCGAAATACCTGCAAACAGAGACAGCCGTTGGTTATCGGCTGGTGCTGTCCGCGAAGTAAGTGTCCCCCACAACAGTCACTATGGCGCGTTGCTGAATGCAACGCGCGCCTCCTCAGTTTCTCATTGACTATTTGACTATTGCCAGCCGAAACGCTTGTAGTAAAAGGTCTTCATGATCTGCGTGACCACCATATAGCCGAACAGAATCAGCACCAGCCACGGGAAGTAACTCAACGGTAGCGCTTGCAGGTTGAAGAAATGTGCAAACGGCCCCATTGGCAGGAAGATGCCAATCGCCATGATCAATGCGGTGGTTGCCAGCAAAGGCCAGGCAGCACGACTCTGGATGAATGGAATCTTGCGAGTGCGGATCATGTGCACGATCAGCGTTTGCGTCAGCAAGCCTTCGATGAACCATCCCGACTGGAATATCGATTGATGCGCTTCGTTATTCGCACCAAACACAAACCACATCAACGCAAACGTGGCAACATCGAAGATGGAACTGAGCGGCCCGAAGTAAATCATGAAGCGACCAATGTCCTTCGAGTTCCAACGCTGCGGACTCGCCAACAGTTCATCGTCAACATTATCGAAAGGAATTGCCACTTGCGAGAAATCGTATAACAGGTTTTGCACCAGCAATTGCGGTGGCAGCATCGGCAGGAAAGGCAGGAAGATACTTGCAAGTAGCACCGAGAATACATTGCCGAAATTGGAGCTGGCCGACATCTTCGTATATTTCAACATGTTGCCAAAGGTTCTGCGCCCTTCCATCACGCCTTGCTCCAGCACCATCAAACTCTTTTCCAGCAGGATGATATCGGCAGCTTCTTTGGCGATATCGACAGCGGTATCAACCGAAATGCCAATATCAGCAGCACGCAATGCGGCTGCATCGTTGATACCATCGCCCATGAAGCCAACGACGTGACCGCGCGAGCGCAGCGCCATCACGATGCGCTCCTTGTGCGCGGGCGTCAGGCGAGCAAAGATATCAGTTGATTCGCAGGCTTCTTTCAATTGCTCGTCGGACATCACTTCGATTTCCGCACCGACCAGCACTTTTGCGCCAACCAATCCAACGTCGCGGCACACCTTCACCGTCACCTTGTCGTTGTCGCCGGTCAGCACCTTCACGTGTACGCCGTGTTTTTGCAGCGCTTCGATAGCAGGTGCGGTTGACTCCTTCGGCGGATCAAGGAAGGCGACGTAACCAACCAATGTCATCTGTGATTCGTCGGCGATGCCATAATTCTGTTTGTCTGCCGGCGTGTCCTTGGCAGCGACAGCAACAACGCGCAGACCTTCCTCATTCAGGTCGGCAGTCAGCTTACGTACCTTGGCGAGCATCTCTTCAGTCAATGGCACTGTACCTTCGCCAGTCTTGACCATTGAGCAGACAGAGAGGATTTCCTCAACAGCGCCTTTACAGATCAATAGATGCTGGCCTTCATGTTCCGACACGATCACCGACATGCGGCGACGCTGGAAGTCGAATGGAATCTCATCGACCTTCTCGATTTTGCGTGTGCTGGTCAGTTCCTGTTGTAGCTCGGCATGTTCCAATACAGCGACATCCAGCAGATTTTTCAGGCCGGTCTGGTGATAACTGTTCAGGTAAGCGTAACTCAATACTTCCGACGACGGCACACCAAATACGTCGGTATGGCGCTCCAGCACGATCTTGTCTTGCGTCAGCGTGCCGGTTTTGTCGGTGCACAGTACATTCATTGCACCAAAGTTTTGGATCGCATCCAGACGCTTGACGATCACCTTTTTACGCGACATGAAGATCGCACCACGCGCTAGAGTTGCGGTGACGATCATCAACAGCATTTCCGGCGTCAGGCCAACTGCAATCGATAACGCAAACAAAGATGCCTGCCACCAATCACCCTTGGTAAAACCATTGATGAATAACACAAACGGCACCATTGCCATCATGAAGCGGATCAACAGCCAACTGACTTCATTGACGCCACGCTGGAACGAAGTCGGCGCGCGATCCGTTGTCATGATGCGTTGAGCGATCACGCCGAAGCAGGTGTTCTTGCCGGTGTTGACAACAACGGCACGCGCGGAACCGCTAACGACGTTCGTCCCCATGAAGGCGAGATTACCCATCTCGATAGGATTGACGATCTGATCGCTGCAAACGTCCGCAAACTTTTCCACCGGTAGCGATTCGCCCGTCATTGCAGCCTGGCTGACAAATAGATCTTTCGCTGTCAACAAGCGCACGTCAGCCGGAACCATATCGCCAGCGGATAAATGGATTACATCGCCAGGGACGATTTGCGCAATGGGTAATTCGACACGACGCGCCTGCCGTCTCTCGTTCGGGATATCGAAGTACGCACGTGTCGTCGCCAACAAATCGTCAGCAGCATTGCGACGGAACACCGTGGCGGTATTGCTGACCATCGCCTTCAGCTTTTCCGCAGCCTTGTTGGAACGCGTTTCCTGAATGAAGCGGATGATGGTGCCCAGCGCCACCATCGCACCGATCACGACGGCACCTTGCGCATCATCAGTGAAATAGGAAATCGTCGCCAGCAACGTCAGCAAAATGCTGAATGGGTTCTTGTAGCACAACCAAAGATGCACCCACCAATGCAGTTTTTTCTCTTGCTCGAACTCGTTCAGGCCGACTTGCTGTCTTACCTTGTCGGCTTGCATCTCCGTCAAACCTTCAGGATGGGTTGCCAACTCCTTCATCAGCGCATCGCTTTGCGCTATGCCTGCTTCGCGTAGTTTCTGCAATAAGGCTGCAGGCAGTTCTTTTTCGTCTTCTGGACGGTCGATGAGATCGGATAACCCAAATCGCCGGAAATGGCGCGCAAGCCCATGTGTTTGGACGAAGCCACTGAAGGCTTCCTTGAATGCAGTCAGGTTCATGTTTGTTATTTTGCTGTTGACGTGCTCAAACGGGATTTGATGCACGTCCTTGCGCGGCTTTGCCACAGCAAAACAGTGGAATGCGACAGCGTAAGACTGTGGTTACCTCAGTCTGCATGCCCTACTTCGCATTCCAACCTTGCGACAGGTGCAATCGCGCAAATCATCGATTCACATTGCGCGACACTCAAATCTCATTTGGCAGTCGGTAACACTTCGATTGAAATTTCTTTACTGGCAATATAATACGGAATATGCATGTGGTTCGCAAACATCAAGCGCAACTTATGCTTGCCCGGTGGCAGATTCAGCACGGTTTCAGTCTCTCCATTGCCGAAGTGTTTGTAATGCTGATGCAGGTATTCGTCCGGCTTGTCGAAGGGAATCGGTGCTTTGATATCAGGTGGCAAATCCAGATCGATCAAGATGTGATGATGCCCCGTTCCATCGATTTTTCCAGCCTGCACAGGTGACACGCCCATGCCAGACACCGCGAAGACCACACGAAAAGGCGAATGAACCTTGTCGCCATCACGAATGTTCAGGAAATACAGCGCCTTTTCCCCGACTGGAAACGGTATCGTGCGATCAATCGCGCTGACGCTGCAGATGGTTGCATCAGGTGTCACGGAATTTAAAGCCTCCGGTGCTTTCGCGGTATCTGCGGCATAAACAGCGGCAGATACAACTCCAAATGCGGCAAGGGCCACTCCGATACTTTTCGAGATAAGCTGCTTCATGGATTTTCCTCCTTTGTAGATTGGGTGCATTCGCATCCGCTCTTTACGACGGATGTGCAACTGCCACGCAACCACATAAGCGGTTGCGCGCTTTACCCTGAACTGGATGACTGAGTTAAGTCAGCTTGTTACCTTGACTGCGTAATGCCCAAAGCAACGCCACTACAAGTATTATTTGAAGACGCCACAAGCAATTCGCGCACCGCCACCGCCCAATGGCGCCGGATGGTCATCATGATTGTCGCCACCAGCATGCACCATCAATGCATGTCCACGCAAAGCATCCAGCGAATGCAGGCGTGGTGCCAGTACAGGATACGTCGCCTTGCCGTCAGCGCCGACATACAATGCAGGCAAATCGCCCATGTGTCCATCGCCATATGGACCAGCATGGTGACCAGTCTTGTTAGGGTCCCAGTGACCGCCAGCCGCCAATGCTGCGCCTGGTTTGCCATCCTTCATACCAGGATCACAGGAGCCGTTCTCATGAACGTGAAAACCGTGAATACCAACAGGTAATCCAGTGAGATTCGGCGTAAAAATCAGTCCATACTGCGATTCGGTCACGGCAACATCCCCGGCAGCACTGACAACCCCTTTTTCATCGACGAAATTCAAAGGCACAGTGAGGCTCGCATCAGCAGCGTGCGCGGCACCGGTAATCGTCGCACTAAGCATCAATGTACTGAGGAGAATGGATAGTTTCATAGTGTTTCCTTTATTTGAAAGTAGCAGGATTGATTGCGGTGACATTTAAACACCTGACGATCTTGCCACAAAATTGATTGTGTCGATTCTTGCAATAGGAAAACCCTATTACTTCAACCGTTTCTTTGCAAAAATTGTAGTCGGGCATCGATCTTCGCGTAATCAACTCCGATGGCTTGCAAGCGCGCATCGATTTCATCGAATTCGCCTTGTTTCAATTCAGCCTCGAAGCTCTTACAGAGCATCGCCAGACTGCTTGCTCCCATCGACGATGCACTACCGCTGAACGCGTGCGTCAACCGTATCATCTCCGCATAATTTTCGTCGATTTTCGCTTGATGCAAGGCGGCGATACGTTTGACACTGTCGCCTTGGAACAACGCCACCAGTTCGCCAAAGTCGCTGCCGAACATTTCTTTCATTGCGTCAAGATCATCATCTGGTGGTGCTTCTTCCGTATCGGCCTGGGCAACGCGAATTGCACCGACCCAGTGTCCCAACACGTCCCGCAGGGTCAAGGGTCGTATCGGCTTGGCGAGGAAATCGTCCATACCCGCCGCCAGACATTTTTCGCGTTCGCCTATCATCGCGTGGGCCGTCAAGGCCACGATGGGAATATGCTTGTTTTGATTGGATAGCCGCTCCAGTTCGCGTATGCGCGCCGTCGCTTGATAGCCATCCAGTTCCGGCATCTGGCAGTCCATCAAGATCAGGTCAAACTGATGGGCACGATACATCGCCAGTGCCTGCAAACCATCGTTGGCCAATTCCGTATAGCAGCCGAACTTGCGCAGCATGTGCACCACCACCGATTGATTGACAATGTTGTCGTCCACCACCAGGATTTTGTAGCCGTCCAGTTGGTATTGCATGCCCTCTTCATGCACAGGTACTGCCGGACCTTGTGCACTGCTAATAAATGCGGGAGCCTGGCCACTCTCGATTGCATCACCGAGTGCATTGAGCACACTCAACAATGCCTCACGCATAAACGGCTTGCGCAACACCGCGGAGAATCCGGCGTTCGTCAATTGCTGCGTATCAAATTCCTGCAATTGCGAATTCAGGAAGACCAACAAGGTATCGCGACAGACACTATCAGCCTTGATCTCTTGCGCCAAGGTGACAGGGTCGAAATCGTGCATATGCGCGTCAAATACGGCAATGCGATACGGGTCGCCAGCAGCATTGGCGGCTCTTAACGCTGCCAATGCCTGGCTGCCATTGTAGTAGCTATCGAAGCGCATCCCTTCATGTTGCAATTGCTCTTCAAATATCTGACGCGACAGCGTATTTTCATCAACCAGCAACACACGCACGCCACGCAATTTGCGGTCAGCACGTGTAATTATTTCTTCTGGAACCAGCTCAAATTCGGAGGAAATCCAGAAGGTACTGCCTTTGCCCAATTCACTATTGACGCCAATGCGCCCGCCCATCAATTCGATCAGTAACTTGCAAATCGGCAGGCCCAATCCCGTGCCACCGTATTGGCGGGTGGTGGATATATCGGCTTGCGCAAACTTCTCGAAAATCTTGCCAGTATCGTCGGAATCAAGACCTATTCCTGTATCAGAAACGGATAGCAGCATATGGCAGCGATTTTCCGGTCGCGCCGCAATCTCGACATCAATGGTGACCTGTCCCTGCGCGGTAAATTTGATCGCATTACAGACAAGGTTAATCAGGATTTGCCGGATACGATTCGGATCGCCGATCATCGTGCGCGGGAAGGATGGCGGGTAGTGAATGATCAGCTCGACGCCCTTCTTTCGCGCTGCCATCGCTTGCGCTTGCATCACTGCTTCGATCTCGTGCAACAAGTCGAAAGGAGTACTCTCAAGCTCCAATTTACCAACTTCGATCTTGGAGAAATCGAGAATATCGTTGATCAACTGCAGCAGGCTTTCTGCGCTGCTTTGCGCGACGGTAGCAAATTCGCGCTGCCCGTCGTTGAGCTTGGTTTCCAGCAGCAAGTCGAGCATACCGATCACACCATTCATTGGTGTGCGGATTTCATGGCTCATATTCGCCAGGAAGGAAGATTTAACGCGTGTCGCCTCTTCCGCTTGTTCTTTGGCAATGCGCAGGTTTTCCGCTTGATCACGCGCCTCGGTTTCATCCATCCAGAAACCATTCCAGACGCTGGAGCCATCTGGCAATTCTGTTGGCACCGCGCACGCATATATCCAACGGCGACGGCCATCGAATTCCACGCACGAACGTATGCGCGTGAATTCGCGCACATGCACAGCATGTGCAACCGCCTGCTGTGCCGGAACACGAAACTCCTCTGGCGTGTAACGCCAACGAGCCGTGCGATCCTGCATGATTTCCGTAGCAGTCACACCCAATATCGAGCGTACGTTCTCACCAACAAACAAGTAATGGCGATTACCGTCCGTCCCTTCCTTGAACTGGAATACCGCCAGCGGCAAGGTTTCCGTCATGTCGATCAAGCGTTTATGCGCCTGCTCGGCAGCGATCTGTGCTTCCTTCAGCCGCGCTGCTGCTTCCTTCGCTTCGGTAATGTCCTGCCAATATCCGCTGAAAATATAGCCGCCATCGGGATGCGGCACTGGCATCGACTCACCCAGCATCCAGCGCATTCTGCCATCGGGTAAGCGGACACGACACTCCTGACTCCATTTCCCACCTTCAGCGACAACCTTTTTGATGGATGCCATCATCATCGGCAAGTCTTCTTCGATGATGAGGGAAAATACGCGTTCGCCATGTGCGCACACGTCATCAGGTGTCATACCGAAATGACTCCAGTAACGATTGGCAAACGGGAAGATAGGTACGCCATCAACCATGCGGAATTGGAATACCGCTAAAGGAAGATTGTCGGTGAGCATGCGCAAGCGATCATCAGCTTGCGTCAATTTCTGCTCAGCTTCCTTGCGGCGCCCAACCTCACGCGCATATAGGGTCGCGCAATTTTGTCCGTTGTGGACGTGATATTTGACAGCCAATTCAACTTCGATGGTCTTGCCATTGCAAGTTTGCACCAACAAGTCATTCCAGAGGGAACGCCGGTCTCCAACGGGAATGGCAAGATTTCCGCAGACATCGATCATTTCATCATGATCGCCCGCACGTGTGGACAACAATTGCGATAGCGGTTTGCCCAATGCTCCCGCTTTGCTGATACCAAACAGCGATTCAGCCTCGACATTCCAGAATTCAACCACACTATCTGCACGTATTCCGATAATGCCATCTGGTGCAGCGTCCAGAATCGCAGTTAAACGTGCCGTCATATCTTGGCTTTGTTCAATATCGCTCAATGTCACGCCCTCAACCATGCAACACCCGACGCGGTACGGGTGATGCATCTTTCGATAAAATTGCCACGTGGATAGTCCGAACGATTCTAGCATGGCAAAATGGGTACAGAATCTACGCGTCTAGAAGCGTAGAATAAATAACAGACGGCTGCCAAATTACCGTAGCGTTTTTACCGCTACCAGTCGTACATTTGTACTGTCTTTACCCTAGTGCCTGATTGCTCCAATTTTGCGACAATCTTTATACGCCGAACTCGGATAGCACGTAAAACAAACATGCGAGGAGAACATGGCTACTGCAGATAAACCGCCAGGAAAATCCATGCTAACGATCTGCGAAGCTGAGCGTGGATTTGCCGTGAATCTGATGGAGCACCTGATCGTCCCGACATTTGTGCTGGACACTGACGGCCAAGTGATCATCTGGAATCGCGCCTGCGAACGCTTGACCGGCATTGCAGCGTCCGACATGCGTGGTACGTCCGACCACTGGCGCGGTTTTTACAACGTACAGCGCCCTTGCCTGGCCGACCTGATTGTGCAGGGCCGCAACAACGAAATCTCGACCTATTATCCCGAACATGGCTCGGTCAGCGAGCCACGCTATGGCCTGTATGCGGAAAACTGGTGCGTGATGCCGCAACACGGCACACGGCTCTACCTCGCCATCGATGCCGGTCCGATTTATGACCTGGACGGCAAATTGATTGCCGTGGTCGAAACCCTGCGTGACATGACGCTGCAAAAACTGGCCCAATCAGCATTGCAGGAGTTGGCAAATCACGACGGTTTGACCGGCATCGCCAATCGCCGCGCCTTTGACGAATCACTGAAGAACGAATGGCGGCGCAACATGCGCGATGTGCAGTCGCTGTCGCTCTTGATGGTCGATGTTGATCATTTCAAAAAATACAACGACCATTACGGACATCTCGCGGGCGACGAATGCTTGAAACAGGTCGCCAAGGAAATGGAAAAGCAAATGCAGCGTGCCAGCGATATTGTCGCGCGCTACGGCGGCGAAGAATTTGCCGTCATCCTGCCCAACAGCACCCTGGACGGTGCCATCGTTGTTGCGGAAAGAGTACGCGCAGCGATAGAGAATTTGAAAATACCGTTTTCCGATTCATCCTATGGATACGTCACAGTCAGCATCGGCGCCGCATCGATTATGCCGTCACCGAAAGTTGACTCATGGCAACTCATATCAACCGCCGACGCAGCATTATATGGCGCGAAAGAGTCAGGCAGGAATCGCGTCAACTCCATGCAAGCTGAATCAGTTGTGTCGGTCCCCACAGTCAGTCAGGAGTCATCATGAAAGCCCTTGTATCCCTCACTTTGGCGTTGTTTTTATCCTTGTTCTCCGTTTTTGCAGATGCCGGCGAAACCCCTTTTGTGCAAGCGCAATATGATCAATTGCTGGCAGCAGGCAAGCCGGTGATCGTCGATTTCTATGCCGACTGGTGCCCAACCTGTAAAGCGCAAAAACCGATTGTGGCGGAGATATTGCACGATCCCAAGATGAAAGACGTGACGCTGTTTCTTGCAAATTATGACCAAGAGGCCGCCTTGAAAAAAACCTTGCGCATCACGCAGCAAAGCACCTTTGTCGTATTCAAGGGCGGCAAGGAAGTCGCTCGCTCGACTGGGCAGACATCGAAGGATGAAATCCGAGCCCTGTTTGAACGTGCTTTGTAATCCGATGACGGAATAAGCCTTCATCTTGCATGTGATGGATTTCGGCATCGCCACCTATGGCTTGGCCTATCTGGCGGGTGTGCTGTCCACGCTGTCGCCTTGTGTATTACCAATTCTGCCGATATTGATCGGCGCGGCACTGACTGAACACCGATTTGGTACGATAGCGCTCGCAGCAGGATTGACTTTGTCATTCACCGCGTTGGGACTATTCCTCGCAACGATAGGCGCTTCGCTCGGCATCGAGCAGCATACATTCCGCATAGCCGCTGCGATCATCCTGATCGCATTGGCTTTGCTACTGTTGATCGCGCCATTGCAACAACGCTTCGCCATTGCCACATCCGGCATCAGCGATATGGGTAACCGGCTGTTTTCTCGTTTCAATTTACGGGGGTTATCTGGCCAATTCCTGATTGGGCTGTTGCTTGGCGTATTGTGGAGCCCCTGTGTCGGCCCAACCTTGGGCGCAGCGAGCACACTTGCAGCACAAGGCAAAAATCTTGCTAATATTGCATTATTGATGCTGATTTTCGGTCTGGGCGCAGGTAGTCCGCTGTTGATCCTTGGAGCGCTTTCCCGTAATACTTTGGCACGTATCCGCACCCGCCTGTTTGCAACTGCCAAAATAGGAAAAATCGCCTTGGGACTGATTTTATTGGCACTTGGCTTGACCATTTTGACAGGTGTCGACAAGGCGCTGGAAGCCTGGATTTTGGACATTTCACCCGACTGGTTGACCAATCTGACCACGCGATATTAGAAAACCGCCTTTGAATGCGCCAAAACCACGCATTTTGCGGTAATTGATGAGATAATGCCTATTATCAAATAAGAAGCTGTTGTGAAATTGCCGTGGCGGTGTCGCTCCTCCTAGCCGTACCATTGTACTGTCTTCATCGTCACGCCTAGCCACGGCAATTTCACAACAGCTTCTTAGTTATATCGTTTTAACCCCAAGCTGCAAGCATCATTCTGGACGATACGAGTAAAGATGGCATTGTAGGTTTGGCCTGCAGCAAGGAAATGCTACTTTTTACCCGTCGCCACGATTCCCTTCTACATGATCGTCAAAGCAATTCAGTTCATCCTGTTTTCCATCCCCTTGCTCGGCTCGCAATGCGCGTTTGCCGACGATACCAGCGTGTTTCTCGAAGATTTGACCTGGACTGAATTGAAGGCCCAGATCGCGAGCGGTAAAACCACCATCCTGATTCCTATCGGCGGCACCGAACAAAGCGGCCCTTACGTAGCACTAGGCAAGCACAACATGCGCGCAAAGTTGCTATCCGAGAAAATCGCACATAGCCTCGGCAATGCGCTGGTTGCACCAGTGATCGCCTATGTGCCAGAGGGTTCGATCACCCCGCCGACCGCACATATGCGCTTTCCCGGTACGATCACCGTGACCGACGATGTGTTTGAAAAAACGCTGGAATCGGCTGCACGCAGCTTCAAGCTACATGGTTTTCACAACGTCTTTTTCCTCGGCGACCATGGCGGCTATCAACAGGATATGAAAGTTGCAGCCGATTTGCTGAACAAGGAATGGGCAGGCAGCGCAACACACGCATCCGCCACGCCAGAGTACTACCAGGCGACACAGGTGGAGTACGTCCATTTCCTCAAGAACAAAGGCTTTACCGATGAAGAGATTGGTAAGCATGCAGGCTTGGCAGACACCTCGCTGACATTGGCGTTAGATCCGCATATGGTACGTGCCGATCAGTTGCCATCGGCAAAACCATCGGCAGCATTAGGCATGTACGGCGACCCGCGTAAATCGACTGCTGAACTGGGACAACCCGGTATCGACGCGATCGTCAACAAAACAGTTGAAGCGATTCGTGCAGCGATACGTCAATAGGTAGAATCAATGACGCCGTACGAATCGTAAAAGATATTTTGATTTGGAGTGTTTATGTATTTGCAGAAATTCCGCAGTAAATTGATTGGAACTGTATGTCTAGGCTTGGCAGTCGGTGGAGTCGCACAACTTGCCCACGCCGGTGGCGCACCTGCAGCCCCTGCAGTGACGACGATTCCTGGCATGCCACCGGTAGTTGACCCAAACAATCTGTATAGCGAAATCGGTACCGGGAAATTCAATCCATCCACCAATGGTGCCTTGTCGCGCGTATATGTACCTAACCATACATCGGGTGATGTCTATGTGATCGATCCTGATAGCTTGAAAGTGATTGACACATTCAAGGTCGGCTTCAATCCGCAACACGTTGTGCCGTCATGGGATTTGCAAACATTGTGGGTAGCCAATAATGCCGAAGGCCGCTCTACTGGCAGCCTGACACCGATTGATCCGAAGACTGGCAAGCCGGGCAAATCCATTGCGGTTGATGACCCATACAACATGTATTTCACGCCAGATGGTCGCTACGCCATCGTCGTTGCAGAAAGCCGCAAGCGCCTCGACTTCCGTGATCCACACACGATGGAATTGAAGGAGTCACTCCCCACACCAAATTGCGGAGGCGTCAATCATGCCGACTTCTCGATCGATGGCAAGTACGCGCTGTTCACCTGCGAATTCAACGGATCGCTGGTCAAGGTCGATCTGGTTGATCGCAAGGTCATGGGTTATCTGAAGTTGACCAAGCGTGATGTACAGTTGTCGCCATTGCCAGCACCGGATGGCAAGCCATCCGAAATTTGCAGCTCCGGTAGTGGCATGCCACAAGATGTGCGCGTCAGCCCGAATGGCAAGACCTGGTACGTGGCAGACATGGAAGCGGATGGTGTTTTCCTGGTCGATGGAGATTCGTTCACGCAGATCGGCTTCATCCCGACCGGTATCGGTACCCACGGCCTCTACCCTAGCCGCGATGGCAAGAAGTTGTATGTCGCCAATCGTGGTTCACGCGAAATCCACGGCAAGAAGCATGGCAAAGGTAGCTTGGCTGTCATCGACTTCGCAACCAACAAGGTTGAATCCTTGTGGATGATCCCAGGCGGTGGTAGCCCGGACATGGGCAACGTCTCTGCTGACGGTCAATACATCTGGCTCTCAGGTCGCTTCGACAACGTGGTTTATCGCATCAACACCAGCACTGGCGAAACAAAGAGCATTGCAGTCGGACTGGAACCGCACGGCTTGACAGTATGGCCGCAACCGGGCCGCTATTCGCTGGGCCATACCGGCAATCTACGTTGATTATCAACTGACCATTGCACCAAGGAAAACAGTGATGAAGCATTCCACATCGACACTCTCGGTCACCGAAAAAATTGTCCGTTACAACACCGGGCGCGATCATGAGCGTCTGTTGTTGAAGTATCAGGCCATTGCTTCCAACGTGTTTTCCTTCCTGCGTGGCACCGACCATTTGTTTTACGAAGAGCTGCCGACGCATCCACTACTACAGGATGCACCTGCGGCATGGTTATGCGGTGACCTGCACCTAGAAAACCTGGGCAGCTACAAGGGCGACAATCGCCTCGTCTACTTCGACATGAATGACTTCGACGAAGCGATCCTCGCGCCTTGTTCGTGGGAAATTCTGCGTCTATTGACCAGCATCCTGATCGCAGCCCCTTCGATGTCAGTCAAACGTGAAGACGCACTCGAACTTGCGCGTTCCTGCTTGCATAGCTATGCCAACGCACTGGCATGCGGCAAAGCACGTTGGATAGACCGCGATGCCGCAGACGGCTTGATCGGCGATCTGTTCACTCAACTGGAGGGGCGCAAGCGGCAGGAATTCATCGAGAGCCGTACGACTGCTGCATCCAAGCACCGCGCCATCTGCCTCACGCGCGGTAAGGCATTGGCGGTCAGCGACGATGATAAGGAGCGTGTACATCACTGGATGAAGCAATATGCTACTACCAAGGACAACCCAGGCTTTTTCGAAATCATCGATATCGCACGCCGCATTGCAGGTACAGGCAGTCTTGGCTTGGAGCGCTTTGTGATCCTGATCGAAGGCAAAGGCGGCGTCGATGGACATTTCCTGCTTGATCTCAAAGAAAGTATTCCATCGTGCTTGAGCGATAAGACACCTTTCGCGCAGCCGAAATGGAAATCTGAAGCAGACCGCGTGGCATCAGTTGGCGCACGCATGCAAGCAGTGGCACCGGCGTTTTTGGAAGCCGTCGATGTCGAAGGCAAATCCTTTCTGCTGAAAGGCTTGCAGCCGACGTCAGACCGTGTTGATCTGCGCGGCGCATCATCGCATCCGAAGACACTCAATCGCCTGATGTGCCAATTTGGCGCGATTGCCGCTTGGGCACAACTGCGTGCTTCCGGGCGCCAAGGCTCGGCCAATGCAGATGCCTTGATCGATTTCGGTCATATGGGCAAAAAGCTCGATGGATTGATCGACCTGGCAAAGCACATGGCTGATCAAGTAGAAAAAGACTGGAACGAATTCGTCAAGGAAGGCGGATCAGAAATCGACAAGCTGATCGCGCAGGTCTAGAGTCCGCGTCAAATCTTGCCCAAACGTAGCGTCTTCGTCGTACTGAATCGGCGAATGCGTTTGCTCAATTCCTTCAGGTGGCCATCATCCACAGCCGTCTGATATCCACGCACGAATGCGCATATCTCCGTCATATCAGGATGCGCATTCGTCAGCGAAATCAATAAACGCCCCGCTACTGCCGTATCGTTAGATGCGCCAAGTGCATCCTGCAGTTTCGATAGCCTGCCAATAAAACGATTCACCGATTTATCCGGGTAATACGACGCAAAGAATTCCGTTGTATAGCGCAATTTCTTCGATGCAATCCGTACGCGATGACGGCTTTCCGGCATGGCGATCTGCACAGCCTCACAGTGTTTCAGAGCCTTCTTATGGAAGCGTTTCATATGCTGTGCCGCAAAGTGTCGCAGAGGCATCGATGCTGCGATCGCTTCAGCGGATTGATCTTCTGGAGTCCAGCGCAAATTGCTTAACCAACGCTGCAGCAGCACCCAAAGCCTTGCGCTACGGGTGGAATCCACTGCGAGAGCAGCATTGCGATGCTTCCGAATCGCTTCCTGCCGCACCTGCGTCTGAAGCGCAGTTACGCCTGATATGGCAGGCCAACAGGCCAGCAATGCAGGCAGGGTAACGGTGTCCAATACTTCCCAATCCCGCGCATCGCCCAGTTCTGCCGCCAACCATGCGAGTTCAGTTTGAATCTCTATAGGACAAGGAATCAGCGACTCAAAAATCTCCAACACTGAACGCAGACGCCGTAATCCGACGCGCATTTGATGCACGCTATCCGCATCTTCGCTATAGACGACACCAGCCGCATTACCCTGGATTTGAATGAGGCAATTTGCCACTATCGCTTGCAAGCCTTGTACAGCATCGGCTTCATCGTCCAGCACTAACGGCTTTGCCGTCACGATAGGTGATGCAGATAAATCGCGCAAGGCATAACCACAACGCACGCTACTCCGACAGATTGGATGCAATTGCAGGTCGTGCTGCAAGGCAAGCGCAAAGTCATAAAATCTATCGTGAGGACCAGCTTGATGCGTGAGCGTCAATTCAGAAACATATTGTTGTGCGGCCCCGCTTTTGACATCGCCATGATCGAGCGTGAGTCCGGCCACACATTGATCATCAAACTCAAGTTCCCATAGGATACGATTGATATCATGCGTAAATATCGGCACGATATCGGGTAAATGGGACTTCTTGAAACGCTGCCGACGAAATCGCGCTTCGTGCGCCAGCCATTTTTCCAACACTTGCAAGTCCAATTTTGTACCTGGTATTTCCAATTCCCAATCGCGTGAAAAGGACGCTGTTTCATCACCATCCAATGCCTCCAATATCTGCATGTATTGCCTGCCCACACGCATGATATGCAAAGCCAATCCCTGCTTTCGCAGCGAAAAATCAGCAGTATCGAAATAAGTGCTGGAACGTTTGCCGACACGCGATGTGGATGAAGCGAATTGCCTCAACATCGGGTGTCGGCGCAAGGCCGATATGGATTCGGGAGAAATACGAAAACGCAATTCAATTTGCATAGCTTAGCTTACGACAAATTGAATTTGAATCGGTTGCTTTTTGCGCAGTGGCTTAGCCGAATGCGATTTAATTACTTATCAAATTGATGACAAACGCAAAACCCCATCAATTGACAGTCTGTGTTGTATTGCTACCGTTATAGATGCGATTCATTGGATGCGTGGGCAGCATTTCCATGGCTTCGGGATCAAACTCCCGATTGCCACGACGTTCTGATTCATGCGAGATGAACTTCGCAGCGATATCAAACCATTCGTCGTTAGAAATAACACGCTGCGCAAGAGGGAGTATTTGCAACTCCTCAGTACTCAAGCGTTTCAACAAGTTCTGGCAATACGATTCGAGGCAATCGAGGAAGCCATTGAAATCGCAGGCACCTTGTTGCCCGACATTACGTAATTTGGTACGCAGGTTACGCAAAGTAATGCGCCCAATGGAAGTCATGGTTTCAAGATCGGCCAATAGTGCTTCGGCATCCGATGTTGCCGAACGGATCGCAGGCAGCACATATAGTTCGATATTGCGGGAGCGGCAGGCGTCGTCCAATAACACAAAGTCCGCCAACAGGGATTCCAGTTCAGTCCGCCCGCCTAGGTTGATATGACTTCTCTCTCTTTGCAAACCTTGTTGCAGTTCGAGTACACGTCCCTGCACCTTCTTTTGTTCGACTGACAACGCAACGAGCGCATACGTAAGTGTAAGCATGGCGACTCCTTCAATCTAAGCGTTCAAACGGACAACGACCGACGCCGTAGGCAGACGTTTTATTTTGAAGTTGTTGTTGCTGCAGACTGGATATGGCGGGCAAAAACCACATCTCGGGACTGTCAGTCTAGTTTACATTCCCGGGATTTCAAGAGGATATGAAATTAACATGATGCTGCGATGAAGCATTTGCGTTGGCAATCACCTCATCGCAACCAGAGTGAAAAAGCTTATGCACGCAACAAATTAAAGCTGGGCATACGTCCTGGTATTTCCGGGAACACTTGCTGCAATGCCGCATCAGGCATACGCAAATGGCGCTCTGCGACTTGTGCCAACACCCAGCGGAAATCGGTTGTCACCGGCACGTCACGACCTTCATTCAGATGGGCGTTATCGAGTCCTTGCCAATCAGCATAAACCTTGCCACCATTGACTTTCCCACCCAGCACCCACATCACATTGCCATGACCATGATCGGTGCCGTTGTTACCGTTTTGCTTCACGGTACGACCGAACTCCGACATCACGACAATCGTTGTATCGTCAAACGTTGGGCCGAGTTCACGCGCCAGCGTTGCCAGTCCCGTACCCAAAGGATCGAGACGATTAGCCAGCTGACCTTTCACTGTCCCTTGATTGACATGCGTATCCCAACCACCAAGCGCGATGAAAGCAAATTGCACGTTGTGATCATTGCGCATCAGATGTGCGAGGCGTTGCGCGTCGTCAGGAAAGCCATTCGGTAACGGCGCGCCGCCATTGGCCGCTTTCATTTCATCATCGAGCGATCCCATCACCTCCTTGTGCGTCTCTTGCGCTTGCTGGAAGCTCTTGGAATATTTATCGTCGCCTTGATACATCTGGCTGAACGCCTTGTTCACCTGTGGCCTGTCAAGCAAAGTTGGACGCGACGCTGCAGAACCCGATGCGATATTCGACGTCTCGATCTTACCCGACAGAATACGTGGCATCACAGGGCCGATTGCGACTGCGCGCGTTGGCGTGATCGGCCCGGACATCTGCCCAAGCAAGCGGTTCATCCAGCCATCTTGCGTCGCTTTGCGCCCTGGCGTGCCGGACTCCATATAATCCTGCGCATCGAAATGCGAGCGTGTGGTATCAGGCGAACCTGATGCATGCACAAAGGCCAGTTTGCCCTGCTGCCACAGTGGCTGCACTGCAGACAGGGAAGGATTCAAGCCGAAGTAGCCATCCAGATCGAGCGCACCGTTCTCCTGCCCAGGTTTAGGTACGGCGATATCAGGCCGTACACGGTAATACTCAGCGTCACCATAAGGCGCCACCACGCTCAAGCCATCCACGGCACCACGCAACATGACAACGATCAATTTCTTTTGTGTTGCGCCAGCATCGGGCAGGCTCGCAGCCCATGCATGACGTCCCACTGGAAGCAATATCGCGCCGCTTGCAGCAACCAAGCGCATGAAGTCTCTGCGTTTCATGATCGTTATCCTTTTGCTCGTTACTTAGTGACGCATGAAATCGGGGCTACCCAAGATCATCGCTGCTTGCAGCCGTGGTGGATTGGCATTTATCGTGTCACGCGTTTTCTGCGAGATTGCTGATCCCAGGGTTATGAGCAAGGTTTGCGCATCAACGGGACTAGCTGATTCGACCTTGTCATCCTTGCCCTTTTGCGCGGGCATTCCAGTATCGTCGTCCGGGTTATGTGTCACAGGCAATTTGCCTGAAGCCAAGCCGGTAGCGAAGGTAATACGACGTGTCATGGCATCAGGATTCAACCACGCCACTTCGGTATTCTTATAACCATCTGGTGTCTGGCAACCATATAACGGCATCCCAAGTTGACGCAGTACGTTTAACAACGGACGGATATTCGCAATGTTCATGCCGGTCGCACGTGCTGCCGACACCACATATTGATAAGGCGTCTTGAACTTCGACCCGACTTGCGCCGGATCCCAAAACTCCTTACTGGCAAAGAGGGTGCGCAGCACTTCGCGAATATCGCCTTGTGTATTGAGGTAGCGCTTGGTCAATTTATCGACCAGCGCCGGTGGTGGATCGTCGTTGACGAAGTACTGCGCCAACTGATAGCTGATGTGATGCGCAGTAGCAGGATGCATCGCCAGAACATCAAGCGCCCACTCGCCTTCCTTCTCGCCACGCGGGCCGATGTGCTTGCCCAACCAATCCTTATCGCCATCATCGTGACGGCGTACCGCGAAGTAGAAAGTCGGGCCGCCATTCTTCATCTTGTTCGGCTCGAACGTCCAACCGGTCAGCATTCTTGCTAGTTCAGTCACATCCTTTTGCGTATAACCACCGTCCACGCCCAGCGTATGCAACTCCATCACTTCACGCGCGTAATTTTCATTCAGCCCATCGAGTTTCTGATTAGGGTTGAGCGGCTTGAATCCAGGGGCAACAGAATGCCAGTTATCGAGATAGAACAACATCGCCGGGTGTTT
>Ga0116226_10001524_pt1 | contig 20095 bp, 11 predicted proteins | sample S1TSphfallax_FD_89692 | JGI IMG/M metagenome (GOLD analysis project Ga0116226, IMG submission 89692) | Host-associated microbial communities from peat moss isolated from Minnesota, USA - S1T2_Fa - Sphagnum fallax MG | ecosystem: Host-associated > Plants > Peat moss > Unclassified | place: USA... | reverse complement strand
TAAAAATTAACCTCAGTTGAGGTTCATCCACAACTGAGTTATAAGGGGCATCCAGTGGATGGTGTGCTGGGTTTACATGAGGTTTTGTTTTGTTTTTAATAATTTATTTATTTATTTATAAATTTTAATAAATATTTTTTATTTTTTAAATTGTAAATTTAATAATTTTTTTAATAATCTATTTTGTGGCTCTTAAGAAGAATATGCTATAGTACCTAGGCTAGTTCAAGATCAAGGTGCCTAATAATTAATTATTTTATGTCTGTTATGTTTGGCAGTAAAATCAATAATTTTTTCACAAATAGGCATTATATTAAATAATGAAGCTAGTGTGCTTGAGAATTTTTTTCAGATTTTTAGCATGGTAAATTTATTTTTTTTCAGAATTTTTTTGCTATTAATTAATTCTGACAATGTAATGCTCGGTTTTATTATTATTATTATTATTATTATTTTCATGATACTTGTTGATGGGTATCACATGAAAAAAATGATGTGAGATCTTTACACATGGTAAAAGCTTTCAACCCCAAGGCTCTACTAGAGTTGGGCCACATGAGGTTCCACTTTGCATGGGCCCTTGTCCCATTAAAGTCCATGGCCTCAAGCATTACCGACCACTTAATATTAAATCTTTTATTTATCTACCTTGATTTAAGGGAGACTAAATAATCCCCCTCCCCCAAACAAGCTTTGTCCAATGCATTTTCGGGCTTGTCTTTTTGCACCTTACATGGTTTTTCGAGGAATTGTGTTGCATAGTTTTGCTTCACACAATAGGATGTAAATACATAGGTAGAGAAGGTAGGTAGATAAGTAGGTATGAGAGGAAGAAAATATGTAAGTAGAGGACATAGGTTGTATTAAAAGGTAAATAATATTTTATCTTTTAATTACTTAGTTATTCTAGTAGGAAACTTGATAGCTTTAAGAATTATCGATAGTAGGTTGGTTATTTTTTATTTCTTTACATTTAGAGAGGTGATGCTAATTAGTTTAATTAGGTTTTAATAAGGTGTTAGTTGGCAAGATAGTTGTTAGTATAAGTAATTTTTATTTTATTTTTTAATCACAGTGAAAATGGTATGGTATATTCTTCTTTTGTACTTGGTGTTTTGGAGTGAAATGAAAGATATTGGGTGTTATGAAAAAGGATATCGGGAGATTTTAAGGAATGTGTTTGGTGTGAAACAATATCAATTTGGTGTTTTAAGAGGAGGGAGACCAAGAAATAGTTTGTCAATGTCATTGACACATTCTTAAGTTTTTGAAGTATTGAAAATTAATTATTGAAGTGACAACAATGCAAAGAAGGTTGTTGAATTAGATGATTATATTTCATGATGTTTGTTGATGATTACTCTCACCAAGTGCACATGTTTACTTATTGAATTAAAGAAAGGTTATGTTTTGACAAATTCATAATCTTCGAAAGCCAAATGAAAACTAGATGTAAATAACCTTATAGGAAATGTTCACTTCAACAATGTTATAATGGTTTGATCAAAGGGGTGAATAGTTGTTTAAAAGTTTATTTCATTTTTGTTAGGATGTTGGTGTCCATTGCTAACTAACTTAAGTTCCTATGTTGTTACAAAATGATGTTATAGAATAAATGAATAGGTTTTTATAGTGAAAGTTTAGTTCATGTCATGTTTTTAAAAATATGTTTGACTAGTTTTGGGCAAAATATATAAATATAGTTGTATATAATTTAGTGAATAAAATGGAACTAATTAAATTAAATAACAAGGCCACACACATTTAACGAACACATATAAGTGTTTGGATGCAAATTTTGTTCATGTTTTGAAGAAAAAACAAGAAAACTACTGTCAATGTTTTCAAAGTACTTTCATTAAATATGATGAATTATCCAAAACTTATAGATGTAATTTAAATCCTAAAAAAAAGAAAATATAGTCATCAATTGAGATGTGAAATTAGGTGAAATGTTAATAATATTTATAGAGAACATAATGTCTAATCCTATATCTTCCATTTGACATTATCAATGGTCATCCACTAAATTTGCACACCCATATGGACATGGATCATACCCAATCCACATATCTAATAGTGGGTTCCAAAACACATATTATAAATAAAGCTAGATGTTGACATCCACAATCAATTTGATGTAGATTCCTTACCTTTAATTGAAGGCATTGGAAATGACATTAAATAAAAACTTCCTCAACAAGTGAAATTCTTGAAGAATCACCAAGTGAACCATTAATATTGATAAGATCAAAGTCCATTCATCCCACTAGACATTTTGTGTGAATGAATGATTTTATTACTTGCATCATAAATGGGGACTATGAGTTTACTATTGTTGAACATGTCAACAATCCTATCAACTATAGAATGAAATGAGCTTATAATTATAAAGAAACCATCACAATTCATAATAATTTAAATCAAGTTGTGCATGCAATTAGAGATGGATTCCTTTTGCAAGAATCACACTTGGAATTTGGTAGATTTATCCTCAGCAAGAAGGCCAAATATTGCAAGATGGGTGAATAGCTTGTCAAACCCAAGTTGGATGGAAAGGTTAATTTTGGCTAAAAGCAAGGTTGGTAGCCAAGGGGTTTGAACAAAAAGAGGGGATAAATTTTGAAAAAATGGTTGCCCCTATAGTGCAATGGGACACTATTCATTTTGTTGTTGCATTGGTTGTTCATAATAGATTGGAGATTTTCACCTTGACATTAAAATTATTTTCCTTGAGGAAGATTTGAAATAAGTTTTTATGATTCAACTAGTAGGTTTTGTGCAAAGTAATTAAGGAACTGAGGTATACATTGTTTGTTCTTGAGACCTTGCTCATATTGCATCAAGCTTTTGGAGCTTGGTATGATGAGATAAACTTATATTTGAAGGAACAATGTTTGCTAAATATTGACATGAATTAGAATTTGTGTCATACCCTAAATGAGGGAAACACCGTGATACTAGTTTTGTATGTAAACAATCTATTGATTGCATGAAGTATAACACAACCAAGATTGATTGGTTGAAACAATAGTTCCAGAAACCAAGTTTGAAATGGTTAACCTTGGAAAATTCAAATTTTATCTCAAAATCAAATTCCTTACAATGGAGAAGGGGGTCCCCATGTCTCAATGATATCCTATTGTTTATATTCTTGAATGATCAATATTCTTGAATGTGACATGGTAGTTAAACTTTTCCCAAAATGTTAAACTATTTGGGAAATGAAGAACAATTAAAAGTACTTAATCCTACTCTTTTTAGGCAAATTGAGAAGAATTGATCTACCAAATATTATTACACAACTTGACATTATGTATGTAGTAAACATGGTTAGTTAGTACATGAATGTTAATGGAAAACTCTACCTAAATGTAATGTGTCATATTTTGTGTTACTTGAAGGGCAAGTATATAGGACATGGGGATTTTCTATCAAAAGTTGGATAGAACAATTATTTAAGTGGATTCATCAACAAATATTGCCCACATACTTGAGCGTGATAAAAAAAAAGAAGTCTATGATTAATTACTTATTTCAATTCAATGAAGATAACCCCCTCACATGGTGTTCTCGGAAATAACTAACTAACATCATTGTTTGATATTAAAATTGAATATAGAACATTAGTGGAAGGTGCAAAAAAGGTTAAATGGCTTTAGTTATTCCTATAAAACATCAAGGCATTACAAAATGATGTCATAATACTTCACATAGATAATCACAATTGCATGAAAATAACCAAATATCTTGTTTTTCATGCAAAACTAAGCACATAGAAGTACATTATCATTTTGTTTGCATGAAAAAGTGATTAAAAAATAAATCAAGTGTTTTTTATGTAGTCACCAATGACTAATTTGCAAATATCTTGATGAAGCCCCTTGGAACTTAGTATATAGCATTAGTGGAAGGTGCAAAGGAGGCTAAATGGATTCAATTATTCCTATAGAACATCAAGGTAGTACAAAATGATGTCAAGTTCATGTAGATAATCAAAGTTGCATAAAAATAAACATGAAGAATCTTGACACTCATGCAAACACATAGAAATACATTATCATTATTTTTTCATGTGAAAGTGATTTCAAGAGGAATTTTACTCAATTATGTAGCCACCATCAATGATCAATTTGCAAATATCTTAATGAATCCTCTTGGAACTTACATTAAATTGAGAAAACGATGTGGTCCAAGATTTGAAGCAAGTGCAAAAAATATGCAAATTGTGTTCCAAGTTATAATGATCACTTAATTGTTTAGACAATATAATACAACAAGTTTAGCCTCATACATAAACTTAGAATAATAAGCTTCATCCTTTTTTTTCATATCCACATAAACAAATGTCGTAATCCAATTGTTCTAGATAAACCAATACACAAAGAAGCATAACTAGGACCCTCTAGAAACAATTATAGAAGGATGAAAATTACCATATGTGTTGAGTTTATTTTTACCAACAAAGAAGCAAAATCCTTAAGCTTCAACTTCATATAAACACACATAACATATAATTTGTCTTGGACAATCAACCAATGTACATGTATATTGTTGTAACAAGCATGTGTTGTAACAAGTAACATGAAAGATGTTAAATGTGAAACCCATTTGAAATAAAGTTTATGAAAGGTTATATTGGGGAAACCATACTTTGTATATTTGATGAAACACTCAAGATAAATAAGTTTCTTCTAATAGAGGTATAACTTTCATTTCTTCATCCACCTAGGACAATTATTTAATTTTTCATATTTGCCAATATTTAGCATTTTTTTTTAATGTTTGACTATAGTCATGAAATATTTCACACCATACATTATAATAAATTATTTCTTTCTAGAGAAGGACATATTGTATTATTTATTTGAAAAAAACTCATCCAAGGTTTTAAAATTAGCACCATTCAAGGTGAAAACATTATGAGCTTTGTCAAATGTTAATAATCACTAAATAGATAACAAAGTTTATATTTATCAACTTACTATTAATAACATCTTATTTGGATTTGAAGTCCCCCTTGATCTAAGAAGTAATTTAAAAGTTCACCATGATTTTTGTTCGTTTATTTAATAAATTAATAACTGACAATGTATCCTGACATATTGCCCACCAACTTATACATGTTTTAGTCATGTATCCAAAAAACACCGCCAATGTAATAGGAACCAATCTAAATGTTTTGAATGATTAGCAAATTGGAGTATCTAATATCCATAACATACCCCAAAATTTGTTATGAGCTTATTTACAAAGTGTTAACATTATGGTGGTGTAGTGCAAAACCCCATCACCTACTCCTTTTCATTCGCATTGGGCTTTTCCATACTAGATGAATTAAAGTCCCCAATCATCCCTCAACATCCATCCTAAAATGTATGTGATCAATGAAAAATCAAATATGTGGGTAGGGTCATTCTTGGAAGTCCAACTCTATTGACCACAACGAAAGGTGGTTGGTCACCATGACAAATTGCATACAATTATCATCCACCAAGAATGTGGGTGACCTGGGGATGAACATATATGTTCACTAGATCACATTTAGGGTGGTGTTAGGTTAATCCACATTCATTGATATTGAAAAGTGTGCAAAACCAAATGCTACAACACCCATTTACACCAACTCACTAATCCTAGGCTAAATTTGTTGCCATCTTGCTAACATAGTTAATCGATAATCTCCCAATGGTGGGACATTCTCCAACAAGTGTGCACATTGGTGCATATGTGTAGCTTGTAAATAATGTATAATTGAAATTAAGTCCCAAAATAATCTTGATTTGGGGTTTGCAAGTCCTTGCTTTCTATCAACTTGTGAAAAACCTTGGCATGACCATCCTAAAATAACCATATCAATAGGCCCAATCTTGACCAAATTTGGTGCCCCCAACAACATGACATGTTGTTTAGTAGGGATTGTTGGTAACCCTATACATGTTGGCAACAAGTTGGGATAATGTTGTTATGTAATATCATGATATGACACATGGAAGCTTGTTTGGTTTGTGAGTCCCTCTCCACATAGTGATATCTTTAAACTTGGATGCTAGATCATAAAACCGACTAACTTGAAACTAATGCTTCTAATCAATTTTAATAAGCATGTCACATCCTTGGGAATATCTCATTAAATGATTCTTGTACATGTCCAATGTGTTCAATCTTGATCTTGGTGGCCTAACATCCACAAGGATATGTGGGCTTGGTGATGACAAAATGTGTTAAGCTTGATGTCATCAACATGTCATTGGAATTTGACACCCCTAGAGTGTTAGGTATTGTGTGTGCCAACACAAATGACTAGGGTAGGTGCATCAAACATTGAACCCCCCCATGCTAGGGATCCAATCTTTTGTTAATGCTTCATACTTTTGATGCTGGAATATTCATTATTTTCATTGGTGCAATTGTTGAAAACAACTCAATTAATATTGGATTTGAAATCTTAACATGGGTTCCATTCGTTATTTGGAACATGTGATTTCCAAAAAACTAGACATCCCCTCATTTAAGGCCAATGGGTTTAAAAATCTAACTCCACAAAAGCATTTGGGGTTGGCATCCAAGTGAGAAGATCCAAGTTGTCTCTTCACTCCTTTGATTAGAGCCTTTGAATGGGCAAAATTTGCCTCCTTAGTGTTGGATTGGAGTTGGCTTGGTGGTCAACCCCTTGTTGGTTACCCTTTTTCCCATTTGGCCTTTCCCAAAACCTTGTTTTTTTTACTAGCATTGGTAGTTTGTGATTGGCCCTAACGTAACCTCGAATGTAGTGCGAAACACCAATCTACATCATGCCCATATGTATTACAATGGGAACATGGTTGGTTAGGGCATTTTTTTGTTTTGTAATTTTTATGTGTATGTTATGCAAGTTTTCTTTTGCATGTGGTTTTGTGTGTTGTGGTTTTCCATCATGTTTTTTGGGCTTGGATTCTTACTTGTCACAAGTGAGTCATGTTTTGAATCATCAAAAGTGATTTGAAAACCCACAACTTGGGATTATATCCCAAACATCAAAGAATTCAAACCTTGTTCACACACAAATTATAAGTTAAAACACAAACTACATTAACCCATCTTATCATTTACCTAGTTATGATTTTACTAGGGAATTAAACCAACATTCTTGACATGGGGACACATGCATTCCACATGTTCCCATGAGCGGACATGGGTTCCCATGTAGGAATGCATGTTCCCAATGTGTTCCAAAATCCATGCACTATGTCATTGCTTTCTTAACATGGGTGTCATAAATGTGTGATCACATTAAGTTCATACAATAAATGTACACCAACATTTGAAATTTCATGGGGTGCCCAACAAGCTCCACACCCCAAATTCTACCCTTGCACTCCTTGCACCCATTGCACCTCACCCTTACACCCTTACACCTTTATAGTGACAATCTACCAATTTTTTTTTAAGTGTGTTTGAATGTGAGTATTTGGGGAATGGAGATATAGTTTTATTGTTTATGTTGTTATGCAAATGAAATCACATTTGAGGCACATTGTAAATAGTTTTTTTTGGGTTGAGTCCAAATGTTATATTGACTACATATGTTATTGTCAAAAGTCTACAAGATGAATTGTTTGATGGTTGCATCACATTTGCATATGAATATGGTAAGTGTTTTACATTTATGATGTTAGTTAGTAATTGGATGGTGTTGTTTGGTAATTTTTTTGTTGTCAGTCTATTTGAATCATATATTGTGTAGTGTAGGTCTAGTGCATATACATGTATTTGGACTAAAATCCAATGATTATTGTTTATGAAAATATGTTGAAAACAATTGGATAGGTATTTATGTATAGTTCTTATGATTGTGTACGTGTGTTGTTGGTATCCTAACGATTATAATTTTTGAACATACAATATTTGCATTGCATAACATGTTGGTCGTTCAACCATCCATGATTAAGAAGAATAATTTCATCAAATTTAGTTAATTGAAATTCTTCATGCCAATAATTGATGATATATTGTTGTCAATATTGTTATCTCAATCATCGATCATAATTAAATATTTGTTATCATAATTAATTTTATTTTTCTTTGTAAGATTTCAATGGATTATTATTTTGGATGTTTTTTGTTATATTATGTTTTGAAATAGGTTCCAACATTTCTAGCAATCCTTTTTTGAAATTAGTTTTGCTTATGTTTTGCATAGTAATATTTCGTAGGATTATGAGTCCATTTATGGATCATAGACATGATAAGGTTATGTATATGTTGTGCATATTTAAACGCACATTGTTAGGTGGTTGCCAATGGTCTATGATTAAGTTGTCAAATGTTTGTCCTTATGCTTTGAAGTATGTGAAACAAAAAACTAGGGCAAGTGGCAATTGATATATATTGATTATGAATATTTTGGAGGTGTTTGATTCCAATATAGGATGTTGATTTTGGAAATTCCTTGATATGGGTATTATTGACCTATGACATTTTAAGGGAGGCCTTCTAGTTGTATGCTTTATAATTTTATGTTTTATTCTATGAAATCATTAAAATTGATTAAAACATTTATGAGGGGATGAATCATATCATCTTTTTATATCCATTTGGAATGTGTGAGGGATATATTTTCAATGTATTTGAATTGAAAATATAAATTCCTAATTTGGGATATAAATTTTTCGTTATAATGATTTTCATTCTTTTATAAATTTTAAGGAAAGGTGCTAAACATTGAGTTTTACTTATGAACATTGTTTATTTTATAAGGTATTTGACATCATAATGTATTAGACCTTTTTTGTAGGTGTCACTTGCAATAATAATGTAACATTTTTGTTTTGATGTTTTTGAAGGGATATTTATCATATAATGGTTTATGGCATTTTGTCATTCATTATGAGGAATTGTGATGCTTGTTATCCTCCATGGATCATCGAATAAGTTGACATTTAGATAAGATAAAAAAAAAGGTCTTTAATAAATCAAAATCTGATTTCATAATATTTTTAGTTCAAAGGTTTCCTAAAAGGGTAGCATATATATTAAATGTCTTTGTTTTGTATCATTTTTTCTATTAAAATAATATTATTTGGTTGAGTTTTAATTTTCCCATAGGCTTATACCTATGAAATTGTTTTTGGTGCTAATTTTGTGAATTTAATGGTGTGTCGATGATTGGTGGAAATTGTAAAAAATTTCCCATGAACATTACATGTTGATCTTCCAAATGATAAAATGTTGGATTTAGTTTTTGTAATTTTAAATGTATTGTGGCAAGCAAAGTGTAACCTACCATGGATATTTTGTCGATAATGATGAATTGAATATTTGGGCATATGTTAATGATTGAATTAGGTTTATTTATAGTTGTGTGTTTATCGATCAATAATCCCAATAAAAAATGTATTCTTATTCCATTTACTAATAAGGTTGCATTTATCTAACATATGTTGCAATTTTAAGTTGTTGTTTTTTCGTTTTCAAAAATTAATCTTCGATATCTTGAATTATTTGTGTTTTACTAGTTCTTGAAGTTCCTCCTAAATATTTTAGTAATTTTTTTTTTTGTATTTGCAATGAAAATTTCAAATGAAATGGCTTGTAAATAATTTAACTTGTATTTTTTCTTTATGATATTTTTAATGTGTAATGGTGAATAAATATTTATTTCATCAATGAATGTTATGTTTTTATTGCATGTCATTAAATGGCAAGTGGGAAAACTTATCCTTGGGTGGTACCATTAGGAATGTCACACCCCAAATTTTTGAGACCCATCCAACTTCAAGAAACATAGGACTCACATATAGAAATTTTTTTATTCCAAATTATTTATTAAAAGGTTACCCAAGTCACGTAGAATTTAAGAATTAATTAATTTACAAAAAAATGTGTTTTAATGTGGAAAATGAATGGATAAGGAAAAAGTTTTGGGAATGTCACATGAGGGATTTTTTATATCATGAACACAAAAGGAACCTAATTTTTGGGAAATTTTCTTGGATGTTATGTTTTTAAAATACTTCAAGTGCCAACCTAGTTGATGTCTTTTATAGACAATTGATTGAATCAATTTTCATTTAGTTATGAATTTTTGAAGTCACAATCATGAAGTCTTAAAATGCCATTGATGTTAAAAACACAAATGATAATTATTCTCATATTTTGTTATTTTTATGATTAGTTTGAATCATTCCTTTGTGCATGTATTAGATAAACAAGAAAAAATATCTAATTTGTAAGTGTAAAGACATTCAAAAGAAAAAAAATCAGGGATTGGGTTAGGAATGGGTTAGGAATGGTTTAGGAATCAAAGTTAAAATCCGTATTATAGGTTTTTGGGTGCTCATTATTTTTCACGAGTGTGTGCATAGGTGGGGAATACATAGCCCACTTAGTCCAATTAAATAAACCAATGTATAAGTAGATGATATTTTACTTTTTAAATGGGGGTCCAACTTTCCTGTGATTTTAGCAAGGTGGGTCCTAGTGGTAGCACTCAAAGAAATTTTTGTTGAAGTGGTGTAGCTCAAGTTTTGTATTCTCAATTATATAGGTTGTGTTTGAATATGGATGTGAAAATATTCGGTGTTGATTCATTAAGGATTGATATTTGTGGAAGTTTCAAATCTTGATTCCATTGTTCGATCAAAATTTGAAATTCGATAATGAAATTTATGTTGTGATTATTGATATTCTCATTTTGTGTTTTTATTTCCATTAGTTCTAAAAAAAATAAAATTCAATTACATAGCTTTTAGTACTTGTGTTAGATAAGAAATATTCAATTTTTATATTTGTTCAAGATTGAGTTTTGTTTTTATATTTGTTGTTTGGTTCTTTTATGTCATGGATGTTTTATTGGAGTTCATTTTCAATGTCATCTTTGTAAAATGAATTCATTGTTGTTTTTTCTTCTATGTTTTTTTTATTATCAAATTCAGGTTATGTTGATTTTACTTTCAATAATCTATCTACATTTCTTGATTCTTTACATTTATGTAAAATGTTGATATTTTTCATTATTGTTTTTTTGTATATCAATAAGTGTTGGGTACACATTATTTAGTGTCATTTCCCAATATATAGTGAGATTTGATTTGATGTCAAAAATTGTACACCACAATGTAATTAAAATACAAATTTTTCAAATGTAATTTTTGGGGTCATTTTTTTAAAGAAAGTATTGTGTAACTTTGTATAATTGAAAATTTTGGTACTTTTAATTCATAAAGGCTATGGGTGTTGTATTGAGGATGTCCATTATTAAATCTATGACAAAAAATGTTGTTGATTCTATTTATCTTATTAGATAATTCATATGGACATACATGATTAAAGTGAATAGGTTTATATTGGTAATGGACCTTAAAATTGTGTATGATATATGATTGATTTGATGAATTTTTATCAATCGCAAAAGTTTCATAATTGGCATTAATATTGTTATCATTTTCATTTTGAACATTTTGATTTTTTCTTGTTCATTCGCCTATGTTGACAAACTATACCAAAGTATGTAAGTGAAATCATCATCAGTTATGTGATTTAGTAAGTTCAATGAATAATTGACTGCTCTAGTGGGTAATATTTCTTGTTGACTTCCTATTGTATTTAAACAAAAAATGAGGAGACATTGACTTTTGTAAATCAAATTGTAATTATTATTTGGGTTTTCATTTATTGTTTAAATTTTGTGTATTGTAATTTACAAAAAAAAAAACATATGTGAAGTGTAAATAAATGTTTTTGTGATGTAATAAATCAATGATTTATTATCTTTGTTAAAAGTTGTTATAAATTTAAGATCATGATTACATCTTGAAACTGATAATATCCATGATTTGCATTATTTAACCATTTGTCAATTCTTTTTATGTGTAAAAGTTTCGTCTCAATGTTGAAATGAGTTTCATTAACTAAAAATTGAGGGAATCCATACTTGCATAATTCTTTCAACGTATCAACATTTGTCTTGTAGCATGCATGATTACATATATTCATTAATTTATGAATGTCATTTTGGAATAGTTTTGTAAAGGTTTTTTCGTCAAATTTGGTGGCCTTGTGGTGCAATGATGTATGTTATCAAGATTTTCATCATGCAATATTTATATAATTGTTTTGGGATCTAGAGAATTGTTAAGCCATAATAATATGTGGATATAAAAGTTGTTTTTTACTTGTAACATCTATTTGAATATAACATTGACAATAGTGTGTACAAATATAGCTTGAACTTTTGGATTTATTGTTGCATATTTGCATTGTTCATTTTTTGTTAGCATATTTTTGTCATAGAATAAATCAAGATGTATGTTTTGTCCGCTTAAAATTGTTAACGAAAGATGATGAATGAATGTAGGATTTAAAGTGAGAAACGAACTTGGTGTTCCCATAAAATTTACCATACCAAAAATTTGGTTTCTTTGGGTTGCACAAATACTTCTAAAAGCCACAACATCTAGAAACTTTTAAATGTCATAATAAACTACATATATATTTTCTGGAATTTATGTTTTGCAAGTTTGTAATAATGTTGTCAAAATATGCAAATTGTATTTCATTGAGGAGTCCTCTTTCATTCATGTTTGATAATTGTGATACTGTTAATTTAGTTCCAAAACATAGTTGTTTACATTATATTATGTTAAATACAAAAAATGGAAATAAATTATATTTTGAAAACTAATAATGAATTTCATCCAAATTCATTAAATGTTTTACATGAGTTTGTAGTGATAATTTGATGGGTCTATTACTCATTTTGAAGGCACCAATTTCAAAAGGAAATAAGGTGGGAAACGTGCACGCTATTAGATTTGGATTATTGTATTCATTTATCATTGTGGTGTGATGATTATAAATAAATATTGATTATGATGTAAAATTTGGAATGCATTAGTCATTTGTTTGTGTTGATTATGTCTATGCCATCAAAGTCTATTAAACTTGATGTTTCTATGACATTTTCATTGTACCTTTTTGTATCAACGTGGGTTCATGATATTTGTACAATCTTTGGCATTTGCAAGTTCGATATTTGTCAATTGGAACATTGATTTCATTATAGGCTTTGATATTTCATTTTCAGGCCCAACATCCATATTCATTGTTGTATTTATGTATCCTATATGATCAATTTGAACCATGTGAGCCATATGGTTACAAAAGATTGACTTACATACAATAATTTGCAACTTTGAACTAATTATATTGGTAGGTGTGAAGTTCCAACAAAATGTATTGCAATAGTATTAGATAATGATTTTAATGACAATGGTAACGTGTTTAGAAGTTTTATTACACTTCTGAGATCTTGTGCAAAACAACATTTCCTTTGAGTGCATGTTGACTCGTTGTGTTTGTTTTATTGGTATATTTCAATTTGATCAATATGGTACGACAACAGTAACGTGTTATCAAGGTTTTTTCCATTGTTGTCAATGTTGGTAATATTTTGGGTGTGATGCCAATCCATGAACAATTGGTTTATGCAAGTTTTGGCATTTTATTAATTTTCAAGGAAACATAACAAGTTTTACATGTAGAAAATTGATGTTCAATAGTTGAAATACCTTGATTTGATAACAAGAGTTGTTCCGATTTTGGATGTATGTACATATAATGTTGTTCAATAATTCTTTTGGGATGAATTCAATATCATATTTGAAATGAAATTTGGGATTCATCTTGAATAAAAAATTTGTATGTTTTAATTCAAAAACAAGATTTAAAATATCACATTTATTAGTTCATGTATAAATTTCTTTTCATAGCAAATGCAACAATGGCCAAATTCAAAGTTGGATTTCTTTATGCCATTGTTGAATTGTTTTAAACAAGGTGTGTTATTATGTATGTTGATTTGTGGTGGAAAAACATATGATTGATGTATTTTGCAATTATTTGAATACATTTTTAGTCATTTGGCATTAATTAGCATTAACGTTTTTTTTTTCATATTCTCTTTTTTTTTCAAAATTATTTTCCCTCTATTTTTGCATTTGGGCATTCTTTTTATTTATTTTTGAAATATATTTTCTTTTGAGTTATTTTTTCTATTTTATTTTGAAGTATCATTATCAATAATTAGTTGGAATTATACATGTAATGAAACTCAAAATTGATAAAATTATTGTATTGATTTATCATGTTCGATACATGTTTGATATTTGATATGTGGATGTAAAAATGTATGAAGTATTTTGAAATTATAAAATGTAAGAGTTCATAATACATTTACATAATTTATGATTATATTATAATTAATCAAACAACTGAATTGTTTCAATGAACATGAAACAATATAATGATGTATGATGTGTAATTGTGATTTGAACATTAAAAAAGAAATAAGTATTCACATTAATAAATGGTTTATAAACAAATGTGTCTTTTTATCCAATTAAAAAAAAGGTCTAGGGTGTAAGGTTTAAGGACATTGTGTCCATATGATAAGTCTATGAATGTCATAATTGTATTTGATAAGGTTTACTTGATTTAATAATTTAACTAATATTAATTATAAAGTTAATTTGTGTTGTTTGGAAATGAAGCGTTTCCAATATATAATGTAACATTTGATATAAACTAGATCTCCTAAATTTATTGTGTTTCCATGAATTAATTTGTTATTCTTGTAGAAATTTTCATCTATGTTAATTTCTTATGAATTGTCATTTTCTATGGTGGGGTGGAAATAGGATAACATGAGCCACACTTGCATACTTAGGGGACTGCTTTTGGGGTATTTTTTTTAGAATTAAAAAAGCAAATCTTCCAAAAAATCTTCAATTTCTTTTTAAAAATTATTTATTTCATTATTTCAAGGTTTATGTAAAACAATTCAAGATATATGTAAAATAAAAAAGTTTTGAAGTTTATTTATAAATCTTTTTAGTGCTAAAAAACACATGCTATAGTGCTTGGTAAGTGATTTCTTCAAAAGTTTTTTATTCATTGGATATGTTTTAGATTAATTCTCATGTTCAAATGATATATTATGAACTTTACTATATAAAAAAATCTTATACTTTCAACACCAAATTTAATTACTGCCTCTAAATGTGAAAAGATGGGCACATGTTATATTTGTTATGGCTCATGTTAATGTGACTACATCCAACAGTTCTAAATTTTTTCCACATTAGTTCAAACAATCTTAATGTTGTTGCTATGGTTTTTGTTTTTAACAATTATGTTTTCTAAAAATGACTTCTTGGTTGTCATGCCAAGTTGAATCAATATATTTTTCTTTCTAATATTGATTCCATTTTGATATTTTATTTTCGTATTCTTTGATGAATTTTGAATCATTCAAAGAAATGTAGAATACTAATTTATCACACAAGATTTCCAAATCTATGATATGCAAGTCTCTTAGATTTGACAATGATGGTTTTGTAGTTTGTGAATGTTTTGAGAAAAATTTCAAATTTTCGTGAAAACATCACATTGTGAATATGTTTTGAGATTCCCATGAATTTGCTCCATATTTTTGGTCTTTGTTGGCAAGGCGAAATGCCGACCATTCATGTGTGTTATCAACAAGTTTTTTCCATTCATTATTGAAACTTTTCAAAGTGAGTAGATGATTGAATGTTGATAATAACATGTGACCATATTATTGTATGTTGATTGATGTTATGTGATATGCTACTTTTGATGGCATTTGTTCTACTTCATTTTTGTTTAACAAATACCAACATTGATCTTCATCTACCTCCATTAAAGTAATGATGTGCATTGTTTTTGGAAATAACAAATTTGTTACAATGTCATTTGGGAAAGGCTCGGTGTATGAACCAACCATTAATTTTTTTTGAAATATACACATGAATAATGAATAAATAAAATTTTCATTTCAACAATGACACACACACACACACACACACACACACACACACACACATATAAATTCAAAAAAGAATTTTTTTGCAAGTAAAGAAAGTTACTTGTATTGAAGTTGAAATGATTGTGCTTCAAATTATTTTATGTCTTTAATAAAACTACAATAAATGTTAAAAAATTCAAAAATTAAAAAATCAAATGATTTAATTACATGTTTTTCTTTATTATGAATGAAATAACAAATTGTAACACATGAGACCACCGCCAAGAGGTTTGTTTCATTCTTTCCTTCTTTGTGAAAAATTCATTATCGATTTTGCAACTTCTTTTGTTAAACATCTTGAAGAGCTTTATCAACAAGTAATGTTGTTATTATTGTATTATGCGATAGGAGAATGAAAGTTTTTTTTGCTATGGCCTTCTTGTTTCCTCCAACACGCTTTGTGCCATATTGACATCATTTTCTTTTCCTCCCAAGCAAATCCTCTTCTCTTTTTTATTTTTTGCATCATTTGGCTACAAGTTCCCAACCTTACCGTTGTTTTGGACATCCTTTTGTTGTGCAACCTTAATCTTTGCATAGAAGACATTTGCCTGTTGTGATTATTTTTTATTTTTAAAATTTTTCTTTCTTGTATTATTTGTTTTGTTTGAAGTAGCACTTCTTCTTTTTCATGATGGATAGTTTGGAGAAGCAAGAGGATTATGTGATATTGAGTTTTATCCAAAGTGCATATTATGATGCCATGGCAATTTTCAAGGCATTTGAGACATATGTTTCTAGATATGCATGCTTTAAAATTCTTGTTAATGATATGGGTACCAAAATGGTTTCATTCTTTTGAAGAAAATGGGAGATCAAGGACCTTGTTGGACAAGCTAAAAAAACACACATGCAAAAAAAACTCAATAACTTTTAGTAACAATAATAGTTTTTGTTAGGTTCAAAATTTATGGTTGTGGAATAGTTGTAAAAGCTCAAGTTAAAAGGAAAAGAAAATTGGATTGAAATTCATTTCAACATGTTTTTTTTCATGTGTACGGGAATTGATAAGATGTGATCCATAACAAGCAAGGTGGAGGAAACATCCTTAGTGTGTACAATTAGAACTACATTTGGACCAATTTGTATTTTGTGAATTGTTTCCTCTTTTTTTTCATGTGTATGTGAATTGATAAAATGTGATCTAAAATAAGCAAAGTGCAAGAAACATCCTTAGTGTGTACAATTAGAACTACATTGGTACCAATTTGTATTTTGTGAATTCTTTCCTTTCTTGTGTGTTTTCCATACTTTATATTTCTTTTGAGCTTGGGTGTGTTGTTGTGATAGTGAAAGACTTCATTGTAGGCAAGGTTTTCATTCCCATCAAGCTTTTGTCAATCCTCTTCTTGAACATTTGTTGGTCATAGTATACAACATGTTTTCATGGATTGCTTTTGGAAATTCCAAGTAGGATGAGTTTGCATTTCATCCACCTATTATTCCATAAGGTCTAATAACAATTTTAGGTTTGGTATGTTTTTCTTATGCCCCACAACAACATACTTTTTGGGTGCTGGTTTCAAAAAGACATGATTATAGAAAAACCTTAGGGGTTTTTTATGGTTTTTCTTGTAGGGAGGGGGAACAATCACTTGGAGCTGTCTAAAACTTTGGCCAGTTCAAAAACTCATAAGCTAGGAAATTGATAAGAAGTGGTTAGTTGATTGTTCAAAATTTGGTGACAAATTCATTTGGTACTTGTCCATGATGATTTGTTTTTTAATTTTTTAATTTTTATCTATAAATAGTTGTATGTTCAATTTGACCTTTTATGTTGTCTTTTTATAGGCGTAAATTAGGTTATGAACAAAATGAGTCTTGTCAATGTAGCATGCGGACATTGCACGGATGAATTTGGGATTGGCAACACTAGAGTTTCCAACTTCAAAAGGAGCCTTCTTTTATGTACATGTGGGGGATGCATTGAGTTCAACAACAAGTGTCAATGGTGGTTTTAGTGGTGGATACATAGTTTCTTTTTCATTTTAAATTGGTGGGTAGTTTATATTGTGTAATCCATATCATTAAAACTCACGGGGTTGGTCACTTAAGAATATTAATCAACTTATTTTCAAAAGGAAAACTTTTTCTCCAGCTTCCAAAGGTTTTTATTGCAAGCAACTAGTGTAGGGATGATACTTGTTTAAAGATTGAAGTCTTTTATTTGTGTGTTCTTGAAGGGAAATTCTTTTGAAATTGATGTGGTGTAATTAATCCTTGAAATCATGTTTTGTTAAACTAGTTGATTTAAACACCAAACAATCAATCAAGAATTAAACCTTGTGCATGATGTATGGTACATGTTACAACTAGTTGAATAGGAATTGAATTCTTGCAATGATTAATTATTCATATTTCAAAAAATATTTTGTTCAATGGATGTCCATATTTTGTTAAATGTAACAATTTCTATACATGTTCATTTTTATTATTCTTGTGTTACATCCAATTTGAGGATTGTGAAAATACATCCATATCAATCACTTGGGTTTTGTGTAGCTTCATAGTAGTAGTGACAATTAAATGACAGGGAAAAACTAGACTTGTCACCCCACCTAGTGCCATAAGTCTTTTATTTATTGAATCTTTTATTGATGAAAATATCAAATCAATATAAATGAAAAAGAAAAATAATATTATGACTGTTTTTTCACAAAACATGAAAATTGGGTGGTGTTAGCTTGCACACCTCAAACCATTACATTCACATGGTAAATTTCATGTCATCAAATTCCATGGTGGCTAACATTGGAATTTATATTATCAAATAATCAATGAGAAGGAATATTCAATAAGATATTTGAAACAAGTTATGGTGTATCTCCTAAGACCTTGAACAATATTTTTTGGATCAAATTCGCAAAAAATTGAAGGCCTAAAAAACAACATTTTTGGGGATCTTCTCAAAAATCTCTTTCAATATAAAGGGAGCAATTGTGTCCAAGTCTTTACATCATCACCATATTACCATCAAGTATCATCCACCTTAATTCGACCATGATGAAATATAAAATATTATGAAAGCTCTATAAAAGCTTTCATGGGTTACCCCTTCCCCCACCAAAGTTTCAAGCCTAGGTTTTGTAGAGTTTAATTCATAAAGATAAAATTGACACCACATGGAGACCTTTATTTTTTTTCACAATTAATTACAAAGGTAGGAGTTATTTAGAATTATATGAGGGCATCTTTCACGATGATACAATGGCAAACATTGCATAATTGTACTAGGAATCTCCATTTGTATAAGATTAAAAACCCACATGTGAATATATATCTTATATTCTTCCAAAAGTAAATTTCAATCATGTATGTAAATGTGTATGCGATTGCAAAAGGTTAATGCTCAAAACGATCAAGGTTTTGTGAGCCTAATGTCAATTTTATTTTTTTGGCTTTTCACCATTTCCTCTAATTTTCAATTGTTTAGGGACATATGAATTGTCAAGATGCACCCAAAACATCTAGTTTATTTGTGGCCATGACATTAGAACAAGTAATGGCGTTCATTCAAGTCATTGCATGCCTCGATGTGTTGTAATCAATTGCCTTGAGAGCAAGATCATTATTATTCATGTGAAATACAATAATTCAATATTTGATGGTAAAATGACAAACCAAAACTCATACACATTACCATGTGAAATGCACCATATATGATTGGTGGTGCATGTTGGATTGAAAATGTTATTGCACTGGTTATAAGAACTCGTCATTGTTGGGAAATTAAAAGAAAGCTTCCAAAATTCACTCAATAAATTCAAAGGCACATGAAAACAACAAAAGAAAAACAAAGGAAAGGGCCAAACATTTCATCATCAATGAAAATGGTTACCTATTACACTCTAATTTTCAACAATTTGTATTCATTTATAGAAATTGCAAGGAAAAACTCATTGAACTATGCATAGTCTTTCACTTTGAATACCAAAAACCAAGTTTTGACACATAATGGTTCATGGAAGATCATAAAAATATGACATTATCACTTAAACATAATACAACTTGACAACACAATAAAAACCAACTAAAATTTATACGATAAGGTGTTAGAATTTATACATGTATTTTTTTTGAAAACAAGGGCATACCAAGAACATTCATAATGAATGGATTCAAAAAATTGAGCACTATAGAGTTGAGAGCCTACATGACATATACAAAATTTGTTCTAGAAAATTTGTTTATGGTACATGAACTCAACAATTGTTCTATTGATTTGAT
>Ga0116226_10001523_pt1 | contig 20095 bp, 19 predicted proteins | sample S1TSphfallax_FD_89692 | JGI IMG/M metagenome (GOLD analysis project Ga0116226, IMG submission 89692) | Host-associated microbial communities from peat moss isolated from Minnesota, USA - S1T2_Fa - Sphagnum fallax MG | ecosystem: Host-associated > Plants > Peat moss > Unclassified | place: USA... | reverse complement strand
TGTGACTCCGGCATTGTGACTCCGGCATTGTGACTCCGGCAGGAACAGGCGGACCAGCCCGTACCGTTTCCAAATCGGCGATTTGGGTTATGCTCGAAATCGGGCGCTGAAAAGGAACCGGAATGCCTGAAACAGGGGCTGAAATGCCACTCGACTTGTCGCTATTCGATGATCTGAAGCCGGCTACGCCAGAGCCTGAAGCCGCGCACGCCGTCATGGTCACGCAAATGGACACGGCGGTCGCCGATCCAAGACTGGCGCCAGAGGCGGCGCCGCCTCGCCTGGTGGAAGTGGCCAAACTCAGCGCCGACGAACTGGCTGCAGCCGAGCAAGTGGCCCAGCGGCTGAATTTTCGCGATTCCTCGTCGCTGCTGTCGCACGGTGACGGCGTGCTGGCCAAGATTGCCCAGTCCTCCCGCCAGCTGCTCACCGGGGTTCGACTGGGCGACGCGGGTGCAATCGGCGATATCGCCGCGGCGGTGATCGACGGCGTGAAGATCCTGCGCATCGAAGATCTGCGCGCAGAAGCCGACGGCGGCCAGCCGGGCGCCCGCAAAGGCTTGCTCGGTCGACTTCTGGGCTCGGTCGCCGACGCGCATTCCGCGTTCAAGGGCTTTGCGGAGAATCGCAAGACCTTCCTCGACCTGATGGACCAAGAGCAGGCCAAGGCGCGCAAGACGAAAGCCGACCTCGCTGTGACAATTGAGTTGTTGGACCAGCAGGCGATGGCGATCCGCGACAGCCTGCACGGGCTGAAGATCGAGATTGCCGCGGGCCAGATTGCGCTCGATCGTGGTCAGGAGGAACTGGAGGCGCTGCGGCAGCACGCGGTCGCAACGCAAGATGCGGCCGACGCTGCCGATGTGCTGGAATTCCGCGGTTCGCTCGCCAATTTCCGCGGCAAGATAGCCGAAATGCGGGAGAACCTGGTGGCCTCGGCGCTGCTTATTCCCATCATCGGGCAGAACCGCAAGGCGGCCGAGACACGGATGATGAAAATCTCCAACGGCATGCTGGTGGTGATTCCGCGACTGATGGCGGTCGCCTCACAGGCCGTGGTTCAGGTCGATATCCGCAATGCCGCGCAAGAGAGCGAGAAACTCGACGAAGCGGCGCGTCAGTTGAGCCTGCTTGCGAGCAAGGGCGCGCACGATGCCGCCACCTCAGCGGCGCGCAGTCTGGCCGGCGACCAGCGCAACATTGACGTGCTGGCCAACGTGGCGGACGAGGCGATCCGGACCATGCACGAGGTGATCGAGATCGAGCGCGATGTCGCCGCCGGTGATCGCGCGCGCGAGGCGAAGCTCGCAGCCGTGCGCGACCGGCTCGCGGCAGGCATGCGTGGTGTGGCTCAGGCGGCGATCCGGACCTGACACACGATGAGTGACAGCAGTGACTTCGACATGCAGGCGGCCTGGCTGCGCCGTTTTCGCGCCGACGCCGAAAGCAACCTGAAAGCCTTCGCGCTACGGCTGAAGGAGGCGATGCCGGACCATGTGACAATCCGGGAAAGCCGGGGATTCCTGTCGCGTAACGCGAGGGTCATCGGCGTTTCGGTCGATCTGGGCGACCATCACTACGCACTCGAACTGGCTGACGGCCGGCTGAAAGCCACCGTCGCCATGGTGGTGCGCGGGATCACGCTGAATACCAAGGATATCGATCCCGGTGACTGGTTCACCCGGCTGTCGCGCGAGACGCGGGAAACCACTGCGCATGCGAAGGCACTCAGTCAATCGCTCGCATCGTTCATGGCGGGCTGAGATGAGCGATGAACCGGACGTGCCAGAGGGTCACGAGGCCCGTACCGCCGATATTGAGGCTGCACTGCGCGCTGGTCGCGTCCCATCGGCGACGCTCGCGCGGTTGGAGGCGGTCCGAGCGGGTCGTTCGCCGTGGGTCGCGACGCTCACTCCGGCCGAGTTGCTTGCGGTTCGCTCGCATGGCTTGCGACCGATCGCCGCCATCGCTGCGACCTGCTGGATGTACTATGGCTGGTCGTGGACCGAGGGCCACGCGCAGGGCTGGCAAACGGCGCTGAACCGGCTGAAAGAGGAAGCCATCGCGGCGGGTGCCAATGTCGTGCTCGATGTGAAAATGCGCACCGTCCCCCTTGGCGTCGAAGCCAGCATGGACTTCACCCTGATCGGCACGGCGGCCCGGGTCGAAGGCCTCCCGCCGAGTGACGATCCCATCGTAGCGACCGTGCCCGCGCTTGAATTCGTCAAGCTTCTGGAAGCCGACATCGTTCCCACCGGTATCGCGGTGGGTGCGCAGTTTGACTGGCTGAACGACTGGTATGGGAGCACCAACCAGGCCTTCGCCGGTAACGTGGAGACGACGGTGCTCAGCCAGTTCTGGGAGCGGATACGCCAGCGCGCGCACGCCGAACTGCGCCGCAACGCCGCAGCACAAGGCAACGGCGTGCTGGCCCACATTAATTTCGGCCAGATGTTCAAGATCGAGGCGAGCGGGCAGGCGCCGCGCTTTCTCGGCCGGCAGATCGTTGTCGCGACCACTGTCGATGCGCCAAAGTCGCGCAAGCCAGCCAATATGCCCTGGGGACCGCCGCCATGGGGCGAATCAAAGGCGCGCCCGGCGGTGCCCCATGAGATCGGCATGGCGATTGATCTGCATGCCGGGGGTACGTCGCTCAGCGGGCGGCCACGCCATCACCAATCCTACGCCTCGAACGACCGACAGGGAGCGATCTGAGATGCCCAACGACATTCCAGCGCATGCGCGCGAGCGGCTGAAGGGATTACGCACCGCCGCGCATGAGACTGGCGTCTTCACCTCGGACTTTTCGGTGAACGAGTTCCTGCTGGTACGCAAGGCCAACTTCGAGCCGATCGGTCTGTGCATGGGCACCTGCGTCTACCATGTCGGCTATCAGTTCGGTTCCTGGACCAAAAACCAGGAAATGGAGGTCCTGTCGAAAGCGATGTATCACGCACGCGAACTGGCGATGACGCGGATGCGCGCGGAGGCGACGGCGATGGGGGCTGACGGTATCGTCGGCGTGAAGCTGACGATCAAGCGCCTGGAATGGGATGAGCATCTCCTGGAGTTTATCGCCATCGGCACCGGAGTGGTGCATGGCGAAGGTCACAAGGGTTTCCGTGCGCACGACGGCGGTCCATTTACGTCCGATCTGTCGGGTCAGGATTTTTGGTCTTTGCTGCATGCGGGCTATCGGCCAGTTGAGATGGTGATGGGGAGTTGTGTCTATCACGTCGCGCATCGCGGTATGATGGCGGGACTGGCCAGCGCGGGCCGCAATGTCGAGCTAGAGAACTATACCTCCGCGATGTACGAGGCGCGCGAGATCGCGGTGGAACGCATGCAGGCCGAGGCCGCGGCGGCGCATGCGGAAGGCGTCGTGGGCGTGGATATCCACGAGGGCAGTCACGTGTGGAAACCGCATGTGATCGAATTCTTCGCAATCGGGACGGCAGTGCTGCCACTGGAGCAGGAAATCGCGCCGGAGCGGATCGCCGATCCGATACTGGTATTGAGCGTGAACGATTGACGTCGTTACCGAGACGTCAGAGTCCGTTTGAACTCACCTATGGTAGCCATCTGACGCGCTAAGGTTCATGCCAGTAACTGACTGGCTGCCGCCGCCCGCGTCACTTCCGTCAGCAGCCGATCGACCGCTGGATCCGGACGCCGTGCGACCTGCCAGACCGCGCCGATGCTGCGCTCCGGGGCTGAGCCGCTCAACGGTCGGACCACCAGCCCGCTCTCCCGGGCGACCGCCGATGCTGGCAGCACGCTTGGCCCGAGGCCCGAGCGCACGATCGCCAGGATCACGCCGATGCCCTCCAGCTCGGCGTTGATCCGCGGCGTCAAGCAACGCGCGGCAAAGGCCACGTCGACCGCCTGACGCAGATCGAACCCGCGCGGCGGCAGCACCAGCCCCTCCTGCACGAGCGACGCGAGGTCGACCGGCTCCCGCGGACCGGTCCGCGCGATCGCGTGGTCTGGCGGGAACACCGCGACGAAACGATCCTTGACGATCAACCGCCAGGTCAGGCGGGCATCGGCGGGCTTGACCGCGACCAGGCCGACATGCTGCCGCCCCTCGGCGACGTCGGTGATGATCTGGTTGGAGCGGAAGCCGGTGACCCGAACGGGCACATGCGGCCAGGCCTGCCGCCAGACCAGCAGCGCTGCTGCAAAAATGCCCTCCAACAGCGATTGCAGCACGCCGATGCACAAGGTCGGGTCGCGGCCACCGTCGAGACGCATCGCCTCCTGGCGCAGGAAGGTCGCGTCCGCCAGCAGGCGCTCGCCGTTGCGGGCGACGAACTGTCCGGCCTCGGTCAGCGCCAGGGGGGGACGGCCGCGCCGGATCAGCGTGGCCCCGAGTTCGGCTTCGAGAACGCCGATCTGGCGGCTCAGCGTGGGTTGCGACAGGCCCAGACTCTCCGCCGCCCGGCGGAAGCCGCCTGCCTCGGCGATGGTCAGAAAGGCGCGGAGCCGCACGAGGTTCATGAGATGCAATGCCTAAAAGATAATCAATCGACCTCATATCGGGCCCATGTCGCGGCCAGATCGGCGGCAATATGCCGTTATGCTATCAGTCAATGCCATCTGAAGCATTGAATGCATCGCCTGCCTTTCGTTCAACTGGGCGTCCCACAGGTCCCGGGTGAAGCAGTCGCCATGCCGTTTTCGTTCTCGCGCGCCGACGCGACCCTCCTCGACGGGGTCATCGACATGCATCTGCATACGATGCCATGCCTGTTCGACCGGCCCCTCGATGACATCGACGCCGCCGAGCAGGCGCGCGAGGCGGGCTATCGCGGGCTGGTGCTGAAGAGCATCTACTCGCCGAACGCGGACCGCGTGGAGCTGGTGCGGCGGGTGGTTCCCGGCATCGAGCTGTTCGGCACCCTGGTGCTGAACCATAGCGTGGGGGGGCTCAATCCCGAGGCCGTGCGGACCGCGATCGGCTTCGGGGCCAAGGTGATGTGGCTGCCGACGGTGCATGCCCAGCATCATTTCGATCATTTCGGGATGCCCACCTATCCGTGGCTGGGCCAGCGCGTGGGCGCGCTGCCGCAGGCGGCGGTGCCGGGGATCCGCCTGCTCGACAGCGAGGGCCGGTTGAAGCCGGAGGTGTGTGAGATCCTGGCGCTGGCGAAGGCCGCGGATCTGGTGACCGGCACTGGCCATATCGGGCTCGACGAAGTCTACGCGGTCGCCCGCGAGGCGCGGCGGATCGGCTATGAGAAGCTGGTGCAGACCCATGTCGGCTGGCATGCGACCGATTGGCCGCTGGACGATCTGCGGGCGCTGGCCGATCTCGGGATGCGGTTCGAATTCTGTATCAACCCGACCATGCCGAACCGCCAGCAGCAGAGCCCGCGCAAGCTGACCGACACGATCAAGGCGCTCGGCGTCGAGCGCTGCTTCATCGCGACCGACCTCGGCCAGCATGACAACGCGCACCCGATCGAGGGCATGCGCATGTGGCTGCGCATCCTGGCCCTGCACGGGTTTTCCGCAAGCGAGATCGACCATCTCGCGCGCCGGCATCCCGCAGCCCTGCTCGATCTGCCGCCCCGCGACGCGCCGCCGGCGGCCTGACGGACACACCGATGTCGCCGCGCCCCCCCCTGCTGCTGCGGCCCGACCGGATGCTGGACGGCACCGGCGCGCAGCTTCCGCCCGGCAGCGCGCTGGTGATTGTCGGCGACCGGATCGCCGCATTGCTGGGACCCGGTGCGTCCGGCCCGGAGGGCTGCGAACCGGTCGACCTGCCACCAGGCTGCACGCTGCTTCCGGGGCTGATCGATCTGCATGATTATCTCTCGGTCGATCCGGACCTTCCTTATCCGATGGCGCAGATGTTCGGGGCCGACCTGGTCGCGCGGCGGGAGATCGCGCGCCGTCACATGTGGCGCGACCTGCTCTCCGGCGTCACCACCCAGCGCGTGATGGGCGAGGGCGACGGCCTCGATCTCGCGCTGGCGGCCGATGTCGCGGCTGGCATCCTGCCCGGGCCGTCCCTGGTCTGCACCGGGGCGCCGATCGCGCCGAGCGGCAGCCATCAGCAGCGTCCGTCCGGTGGGATCGACAGCGAGGCGGCGATCGCGGCCGAAATCGACGCGGCGGCGGCGCGGGGGCAGGGCTGGATCAAGCTGGTCGCGACCGGGGGTGTGAACGGCGGCGGGCTCGGCCCGACCGACAGCGGTTACCCAGCCGTGCTGCTCCGCGGCAGCATTGCCCGCGCGCATGCGGCGGGGCTGCGCATCGCCATCGCGGCGCAGGGGGGACGCGCCGTGATCGACGCCGCCGACGCCGGTGCCGACAGCATCGAGCACGGCGCGCTGCTCGACGCCGCCTGTGTCGCGGCACTGGCCGCCAACGGCACGGCCTGGGTGCTGACGCCCGGCCGCTTCCTGCGTCCGGACGGCATTCCCCGCGCCGCCGCGCGCGATGCGGGCGTCTCCGCGCGGCTGGCGCCGGTGCGGCCCGCGATGGCGGCTTCGGTGCCGCTGGCGGTCGAACGCGGCGTGCGCCTGGGGCTCGGGGCCGACAACATGCATGGCCGCTTCGCCGACGACGTCGCCCAGCTCATCGCCCTCGGCGCGCCCGGCGAGATCGCGATCGCGGCCGCCACCGGGACGGCGGCGGCGATCCTCGGCCTGTCCGATCGCGGCGGCCTGGCAGCCGGCCAGCGTGCCGACCTGCTGGTGGTGGATGGGGACCCGCTGGCGGCGGCCGACGCGCTGCAACGGGTGCGCGCCGTGTTCACGGCGGGGCGGGCCTATGGTCTCGGTGCGGCCGCATGGCAGGGACGATCAGCAGGGCGGCGGATGATGGCATGGTGAACGCTTTGACACGTCGGCAGCGTGAGACGGTGACAGCTTCCCAAGCTTCGGCGCCGACTCAAGTTTCGGCGCCGGCTCACGCCGCGCGGCGCGAGCTCGCCGCGATCTGTCGTCTGATGGCGCATTTCGGCTTGGACGACATCACCTCGACCCACCTGTCGGTCGTCGTCGCGGAGCGGCCGGGCCATTATCTGTTGAACCCGTATGGCATGATGCTGCGCGAGGTGAAGCCGGCCGACGCGATCGAGGTGGATCCCGACGGACGGATCGTCGATCCCGGCACCGGCTGGCCGCTCAACAAGACGGCGATCGTGATCCACGGCGCCATTCACGCGGCGCGGCGCGATGTCGGTGCGGCGATCCATGCCCACACCGCCGCCGGCATCGCCATCGGCGCCTTGCCCGAAGGCTTGCTGCCGCTCAGTCAGTGGGCGCTGAAATTCCATGGCCGCATCGGCTATCACGATTATGACGGGGCGGCGCGGGCGGGCGGGCTGGGCCGGGCCATCGCCGAGGACCTGGGCCCCGACAACCTGGTGATGATCCTGCGCAATCACGGCACGCTCGCGATCGGCGACGACGCGCCCGCCGCCTTCATCCGGCTGCATTATCTGGAGCAGGCCTGCCGGTCGCAGCTGCTGCTCGGCGCGCGCCCGCAGGCGGCCCTGGTGATGCCGTCCGACGCGGTCTGCGCCCGCGCGCAGCGGGAACAGAACCAGGGCACGGTGGCGCATGACGGCGCGTTTCTGCCGGTCGGGCACCGCGAATGGCCCGCTTTGCTGCGCCTGCTCGACCAGACCCAGCCAGGCTGGGACGCGTGACGTACCGCCCATGACATTGGCAATCGGCATCGATATCGGCGGCACCTTCACCGATTTCGTGCTGGAGGCGCCGTCATTGGACGGGCCGCGGCGCCATACGCTGAAGCTGGCGACGACGCCCACGCAACCCGAGCGCGCGGTGCTGGACGGCGTGCGCCTGCTGCTGGCATCGGCGGGCGCGCGGATCGGTGATGTGTCGCGCCTGGTGCATGGCACCACGCTGGCCACCAACGCGCTGATCGAACGCCGCGGCGCGCGCACCGCGTTCCTGACCACGGCGGGGTTTCGCGACGTGCTGGTCACCGGCAACGAGAGCCGTGCCGCCCAGTATGAATTGTTCTATCGCAAGCCGACGCCGCTTGTGCCGCGGCGCTGGCGGCTGCCGGTCGGCGGCCGCATCGGCGCGCAGGGCCAGGAGCTGGCGCCGCTGGACGAGGCGGCGGTGATCGCGCATGCCGCCGAGATGCGCGCGGGTGGCATCGAGAGCATCGCGGTCGGCTATCTGCATGCCTACGCCGCACCCGCGCATGAACGGCGCACAGGCGAGATCCTGGCTGATCTGCTGCCCGATATTCCGGTCAGCCTGTCCTGCGAGGTGAGCCCGGAAATCCGCGAATATGAGCGGTTCTGCACCACCGTCGCCAATGCCTATGTGCGTCCGGTGATGGCCGCCTACCTCGCGCGTCTGCAGGACGGGCTGCGCGCGCAGGGGCTGCGGGTGCCGGTGTTGCTGATGCTGTCGTCGGGGGGGCTCGCGACCGTGGCGACGGCGATGCGCTTCCCGGTGCGGCTGCTGGAAAGCGGTCCCGCGGGCGGGGCGGTGTTCGCGAGCCGGATCGCGCGGCATCTCGGCATCGAGCGGGCCCTGGCGTTCGACATGGGCGGCACCACCGCCAAGCTGTGTCTGCTCGACGACGGCGAACCGCGCCGGGACTCCGTGTTCGAGGTCGATCGCAGCTATCGTTTCGCCAAGGGCAGCGGCATGCCGGTGCGCGTGCCGGTGATCGAACTGGTGGAGATCGGCGCGGGCGGCGGCTCGATCGCGCGGGTCGATCCCACCGGGCGGTTGCGGGTCGGGCCGGAGAGCGCGGGCGCGGAACCGGGGCCGGCCTGCTTCGGGCGCGGCGGAACACAGCCGACGGTGACCGATGCCAACCTCGCACTCGGCCGGCTCGACCCCGAGCGGTTCGGCGGCGGCCGAGTGCATCTCGATGCGGCGGCCGCCATCGCCGCTTTGTGCCGTGTGAGCGACGCGGCGCCCATGCGGACCGCCGGCATCATGATCGAGGTGGTGGAGGCGGCCATGGCCGCCGCCGCCCGCGTGCATGCCGCCGAGCGTGGCGCGGGCCTCGAAGATCGCGTGCTGATCGCCTTCGGCGGCGGGGCGCCGCTGCATGCCATCCGGCTGGCAGCCCTGCTGGGGGTGCGCCGGGTGATCGTGCCGCCCGATGCCGGCGTCGGGTCGGCACTCGGGTTCCTGTGGGCCACGCCGTCCTACCAGGCCGTGCGCGGGTTTCCGCGCCGGCTCGAACAGGTGGACAGCGCGGACATCGCAGGCGTGCTCGACGCCCTGGCCGATCAGGCGATGCGGATCGTGCGGCCGGCGCTGCCCGCCGCGACACCCTGTGTGGTGCGGCGGGCAGCACAGCTGCGCTATCGCGGCCAGGGACAGGACGTGACCGTTCCGCTGTCCGACGACGCGCCAGACGCGACTGACATCGCCGACCGCTTCGTGGCCGCCTATCAGGCGCTGTATGGCGCGCCGATCCCGGGCGTCGGCATCGATGTGATCGCGCTGAGCGTGACGGTGTCCGCGCCGCCGACGCCCGCGGACCTGGCGGTGGAGCCGGCCGTGGCGCATCAGCCACGGCAGCTGCGCGAGCGGGCGGTGTGGAGCGCCGATGCGCCCATGCCGACCCGCTGGGGCGTGTTCGATCGCGCCCAGCTGGGCCCGGGCGCCTGTGTGACCGCGCCCGTGCTGGTGCTCGAAGCCGGCACCACCACGGCGGTGCCGGCCGGCTGGACGCTACACGTCGATGGCAGCGGCATGATGATCATCGATCGCGATGCGCCGGCGACCGTGTTGACCGCGAGTGCGGCATGACGGCGCTGATCGATCTGGCCACACAGCTGGCCTGGGACCGCTTGATCGCGCTGGCCGAGGAACAGGCGCAGACCCTGCTCCGCACGGCGTTTTCCACGACCGTGCGCGAGGCGGGCGACCTGTCCGCCGGGATCTTCGATCCGCAGGGCCGCATGCTCGCGCAGGCGGTGACCGGGACCCCCGGACACGTCAACTCGATGGCCGAGAGCATCCGGCATTTCCTGGCGCACTTCCCGATCGCGGAGATGCGGCCGGGCGATCATTTCGTCAGCAACGATCCGTGGCTGACATCGGGCCATCTGCACGACATCACCGTGGTCACGCCGGCGTTCCATCGCGGTCGTTGTGTCGCGTTGTTCGCCTGCGCCTGCCATCAGGTCGATATCGGCGGACTGGGCCAAGGTCCGGACGGGCGCAGCATCTTCGAGGAAGGCCTGCGACTGCCGATCCTGCGTCTGGCGCGTGACGGCGAGTTCGACGCGACGCTGCTCGCGATCCTGCGCGCCAATGTGCGTCGGCCGTTCGAGGTGGAGGGCGACCTGCGGTCCTATTGCGCGGCCAACACGCTGTCCGCCCGCGCTTTGTCCGACATGCTGGCGGAGCAGGGCATGGCCGACCTTGAGACGCTCGGCGCCGACATCCTGGCCCGCTCCCGTGCCGCGACCGAGGCTGCGATCGCGCGGCTGCCGCGGGGCAGCTGGTCGTCGCGCATGACGCTCGACGGTATCGCCGGGCGGCCGATCCGGCTCGATTGTCGCGTCACCATCACCGGGCGGGAGGTTCTGGTGGATTTCGCCGGCAGTTCGCCGGCGGTGCCGCGCGGCATCAATGTGGTGCTGCCGTACACCCGGGCCTACGCGGCGTTCGGCGTGAAATGCGTGGTCGCGCCGGAGGTGCCGAACAACGCCGGCTCGTTGGCCCCGATCGTGGTCGATGCCCCGGCCGGCAGCGTGCTGAACGCGCTGGATCCCGCACCGGTGGCGGCGCGCCATGTGGTTGGCCAGTTTCTGCCCGACGCGGTGTTCGGCTGCCTCGGTCAGGCGCTGCCGGACCGCGTGCCCGCCGCCGGCTCCTCGGTGCTGTGGACGGTGCAGTTGCGCGGCGGCCCGGAAGTGGTGGACGCAACCGGCCGCGCCGGGCATGCGGCGTTCGACGCGGTGTTCTTCAACAGCGGTGGCACCGGCGGCCGCCCTGGCATGGACGGGATGGACGGCACCGCGTTTCCGGCCGGGGTGCGCGCCGTGCCGGTGGAGGTGCTGGAGGCGGGCGCGCCGGTGGTGGTGTGGCGCAAGGAGCTGCGGCCGCACTCGGGCGGTGCGGGGCAGTTCCGTGGGGGCCATGGCCAGACCGTGGAAGTGGCGGCCCTCGCGCCGGACGAGCCACTGGCGTTGCTGGCGATGTTCGAGCGCTGCGACAACCCCGCACCAGGCAGCGCCGGCGGACGGCCCGGGGCGCCCGGGACAGTGCGGCTCGCCTCCGGCGCCACGTTACCGGGCAAGGGCTTGCAGATCGTGCCGGCGGGCGATCGTCTGGTGCTGGAACTGCCCGGCGGCGGTGGCTGGGGCGACCCCGCTTGTCGCGCGCCCGCGGAGGTCGATGATGGACTGGATTGACCGTCCACCGGCCTGCTGGTCAGTCGGCGAGATCGGCGTTCCACAGATCGGTGATCGCCATCGCACCGGGATAATGCGTGATCGCGAGCTTCAGTCGCGCCGCCCGCAGCGCGCTCTCCGGCGTGACGCCGCATGCCCAGAACACCGGCAGTTCGTCCGGCTCTGGCAGCAGCGGATCGCCGCCGTCCGGCCGGGCGAGGTCGATGCCGAGCAATTCGGGCAGGCCGACATGGATCGGCGCGCCGTGCACGCGCGGGAAGCGGCTGGTGATCTGCACGGCGCGAATCGCGTCGGCGGGGCGCATCGGTCGCATCGACACGATCACGTTGCCCGCGAACGGGCCGGCAGCGACGCACGGGATGTTGGTGCGGTAGATCGGCGGGTTGGTGCCGGTGGCCCAATGGCGCAGTTGCATGCCGGCCTGTGCCAGCGCCCACTCGAACGAATACGAGCAGCCGAGCAGGAACCCCACCAGATCGGCGGTCCACAGCGGCGATACATCCCGTGGCTCCTCGCACGGCTCGCCGTCGCGCCAGACGCGGTAGCGCGCGAGGTCGGTCGCGATGTCGAGATCGGTCCCCATGGCGGACAGGATGCGCTCGCCCGGAGCGCCCATCGCGAGCACCGGACAGGCGCGCGGATTGCGCTGGCAGAACGCGGCGAAATCCAGCGCTGCGTCACGCGGCAGGATCACCAGATTGGCCTGCACCCGACCGGGTGCCAGACGGGCGGTGCTGCGGGGCGACCAGCCGGCGCGAAACGCGCGACGGAGCTCCACGGGATCATCGGACACGGACTGCATGACGCCAGTGCTAGCGCGGTGCGGCGGCAGCGTCGAGCCGCCGCACGCCGCCATGTGATCGATCACGCAAAGGAGATGTCGGAATGACCGAGGCTGAGCTGGATCGCCATATCGCCGACTATCAGCAGCACGGCTTCACGCTGCTGCCCGATCGCATCGCGGCCGACACGCTGGACCGGCTGGTGGCGACCACCGATCGGCTGATGGCGGGTGCCGCTGAGACCGATACCGATACCGGCGTGCTGGAACTCGATACCGGCCACACCCGGGCGGCGCCGCGGGTGCGTCGGATCAAGACCCCGCATGCGGCCGATCCGCTGTATTTCGAGACCGCCGCGAGTGCCGCCCTGATGCAGGTGGTGACGCGGGTGATCGGACCGAATGTCAGGCTGAGCCACAGCAAGATCAACACCAAGTCCGGGAGCAATGGCAGCCCGATCGAGTGGCATCAGGACTGGGCGTTCGCCCCGCATACCCATATGGGCATGTGCATCGCCGCCGTGATGCTGGACGATTGCGACGCCGATAACGGACCGCTCATGGTGATGCCCGGCAGCCATCGGGGCGAGCTGCTCGACCACCATGACAGCGACGGCTATTTCGTCGGCGCGATCGACGTTGTCCGCGATGGCCTCGATCTCGGCCGCGCGGTGGCGCTGACCGGCCGCGCCGGATCGGTCACCCTGCATCATCCGATGACGATCCATGGCTCGGCGCCGAACCGCAGTGGGCGGATGCGGCGGATGATGTTCCTGGAATTCGCCGCAGCCGACGCCTTCCCGCTGTTCTATGGTGTGGACTGGGACGATTATATGAGCCGGATGGTCGCGGGCATCGGCACCAGCGAGGTGCGCACCGAGCCCGTCTATATCAAGCAGCCATTCCCAACCCGCGCGCCCGGCTCGATCTTCGCGAGCCAGAGCCAGCTGCGCACGCGCTATTTCGCAACCACCGACGCGCCATGATCGCGGCGATCCAGCCGGTCGCGATCGTCACCGGTGCCAGTTCGGGCACCGGGCGATGCATCGCCCGGCGGCTGGCGGCCGACGGCTACGCGATTGCGATGCTGGGGCGCGATGCCGCGGCACTGCAGGCCGTCGCGGAGGAATTGCCGCAGGCTTCGTTCATCGCGGTCGCCGATCTGCGCGACGCCGAAGCGACCAGCCGGGCGACGCGGGATGCGATCGGCTGGCGGGGCGGGAGGGTGGATGCGCTGGTCAATGCCGCCGGCATCACCGGACCGATCGGGGTGCCGCTCGGCGCGATCGATGTGCGCGATTTCGACGACGTGATCGCGGTCAATCTGCGGGCCAGCTTCGTGACGTTATCCGAGGTTCTGCCGGCGATGTACGCGCGCGGCACCGGCCGCGTGGTGTCGATCGGCGGCACGCACGGCCAGCGTGGCCGCCCTGGGCGCGCCAGCTACGTCGCGTCGAAATGGGGGCTGCGCGGATTGCACCGCTCGGCCGCGTTGGAGGCGGGCGGCTATGGCGTCACCGTCAATCTGGTGATGCCCGGGCCGATCGCCGTCGAGCGCATGCAGCGCGCGTGGGCGGCCGAGGGGCAGCGCACCGGTGCCGGGACCGAGGCCGCGGTGCAGGCGTACACCGCCGCCATGGGCGGTGTGTTGGGGCGCGTCAGCACGCCCGAAGAGGTGGCGGGCCTGGTGGCATTCCTGCTCAGCGATGCCTGCGCCAACGTGACCGGACAAGAATTCACAATAGACGGTGGAACCATCATATGACGACACTCAAGTCTCGCGTTACCCGTACTCGCGCAAGCCTCGCGGCGGCCTTGGCCATCACCGGGCTTGCGTGGGCGTGCGCCCCGGCACAGGCGCGCAGTTTCACGATCGCGCAAGCCGTGGATGTGCAGACGCTCGATCCGCATGGCACGACCGAGACGAACACGCTCGGTGTGATCATGAACATCTATGAGGCGCTGGTGCGGCGCGGCCGCGACATGGCGATCGAGCCGGGTCTCGCGACCAGCTGGCAACTGGTGGAGCCGACCCGCTGGCGCTTCAAGCTGCGCCAGGGCGTGCATTTTCATGATGGCGCGCTGCTGTCGGTGGACGACGTGATATTCTCGCTGAAGCGGGCGCAGTCCGACACGTCGGACGCCAAGCCCGCGGTCCGGGCGATCGCGCGGATCGACAAGATCGATGACGCCACGTTCGATGTCGTCACCACCGCGCCGGATCCGATCCTGCTCGCGGAGATCTGCAACTTCTACATCGTCAGCAAAAGCTGGGCGGAGCAGAACAAGGCCGAGGTGCCGTATACCCCGACACGCGGCGCGGGCGTCGAGAATTTCGCCGTGCGGCATGCCGACGGCACCGGCCCGTTCATGCTGCGCAGCTATGAGGCGGGCCAGCAGGTGGCGCTGCAACGCAACCCTGCCTGGTGGGATAAGCCGCAAAACGATCTGACCGAGGTGATTTTCGCAACCGTCGGCGCCGATGCGACCCGGATCAGCGCGCTGCTGTCCGGATCCGTCGATGCGATCAATCCGGTGCCGGAGCAGGCGACGGCACAGATCAGCAGCGATGCGCGGTTCCACGTGTTGCGCGGATCGCGCCCGGCGGTGATGTATCTGGGGCTCAATCAGGCGAGCGAGGCGCTGAAGCAGGCCCACGCGGGCGCCGATCCGTTCAAGGATCTGCGGGTGCGGCAGGCGATGTACGCCGCGATCGACGATGTCGCGTTGCGCCAGCGCGTGATGCGTGGCGCGGCACTCGAGGTCGGCTCGATGATCCCCAATGGGGTCGAGGGATTTTCCCCGGATATGGGGAAGCACCCGCCGGCCGATCTCGATCATGCGCGCGAGCTGATGAAACAGGCAGGCTACGCCGATGGTTTCGCAACGGAGCTTGACTGCACCAACGACCAATATCCGCTGGATCAGGAAGCCTGCACCGCGATCGCGGCGATGCTGGCGCGCATCAACATCAAGGTGGATGTGCACGCGCAATCGCGGGCCCGCTTCTTCCCGCGGGTGACCTCGGGCGATACCGATTTCTATCTGATGGCGTGGTATGCGCCGACGTTCGATGCGCATCACATCCTGTGGAACACGTTGCAGACCAAGGGCCATGGCAATGGCATATGGAACGCGACCGGATGGTCGGACGCCGGGTTCGACAAGCTCGTCGATGCGATCTCCGTCGAGATGGACCCGGCGAAGCGGCGGCAGCTGATTGGCGAGGCTGATCGCATCGAGCGAGACCAGATGGTTTATCTGCCGCTGTATCAGCTGACGATCGCGGTCGCCGCGAAGGCCGGCGTCGATCTCGTGCTGCGGCCGGATAATCGTATCGATCTGCGCTTCGTCTCGGTGAAATAGCCATGCCGGATACATGTCCCCCAGCACAGCCGCGCCTCACCGACCGCCTGGCGGGCATCGGCATGGCGGCGTCGGCCGCCACCACCGATCTCGCCCGTGACCTCACCGCGCGAGGCATCTCGGTGATCGCCTTGTCATCGGGCGAACCGGATTTTCCAACGCCGGACCACGTGATCGACGCGGGCCTGGCGGCGGCGCGCGCCGGGGACACCAAGTATCCGGCGCAATCCGGCAACCGCATGCTGAAACAGGCGGTGCAGCGCAAATTCCAGCGCGACAACGGCTTGGACTATGCCTTGGATGAGCTGCTGATCTGCAATGGCGGCAAGCAGGCTATCTTCAATGCGCTGATGGCGACCTGCAACGCGGGGGACGAGGTGGTGATCCCCTCGCCATACTGGATCAGCTACGCCGACATGGCGCGCGTCGCTGGCGCCACGCCGGTGCTGGTGCCATGTGCGCCGTCGGACGGTTTCAGACCCCGCCCCGATCAGATCGAGGCCGCGATCACCGAGCGGACGAAATGGCTCCTGCTGAATTTTCCCAACAACCCGACCGGTGCTGTGTGCTCCAGAGCAGAGCTGCAGGCGATCGCCGAGGTGATGCTGCGACATCCGCATGTGTGGATTCTGACCGATGACATGTACGAGCATCTGGTGTTCGACGGTCGCGAATTCTGCACCATCGCCGAGGTTGAACCGCGGTTACGGGACCGCGTGCTGACCGTCAACGGGGCATCGAAGGCGTATGCGATGACCGGATGGCGCGTCGGCTATTGCGGTGGGCCGCGACGACTGATTTCGATGATGGTGAACATGCAGGGACACAGCACCAGCGGCGTGTCGTCCATCGGCCAGGCCGCCGCGGCCGCGGCACTGGATGGATCACAAACTCTGCTGGCCGAGCGCCGGGCGATCTATCAGGCGCGGCGCGACATGGTCGTGGCGGCGCTGAATGCGACGCCGGGTGTGTCCTGCCATGTTCCCGACGGGGCATTCTACGCATTCCCCGACATCACCTTCTGTCTGGGCCGCACCACCCGGGCCGGCACCAGGCTTGCGACCGACGCGGATTTCGCGACGGCCCTGCTCCATGAACAGAACATCGGTGTCGTGCAAGGTGCGGCCTATGGCCTGCCTGGGTACCTTCGCATTTCCTTCGCGGCCGACACCGAGATACTGCGCGAGGGCTGCGCGCGCATCGAGGCATTCTGTCGCGCGCTGACGTGACGTCGTCAGCTGCGTCCCAGATAATTCTGGCTGGCCCAGACATCATGGATCTGTTGCGGTGTGACCTCGAACCCCAGCCATTTGCGGCTGAGCTCCTGGGTCAGCCCGTCGGATTCCAGTTCGACGATCGCGGCGGACATGGCATCACGCAACGCCGTGTCCGTCTTGCGCACCGGGAAGCCGAGCACGGATTTGAAGACGGGGTCTCCGGCGATGGTGACCTCGCTTGCGTCGCGCTCGTGTTTCATCGACGCCATGGCGACGGCGTACTGGGTGGACAGGCCGTCCACGCGGCCGGCCAGAAGGTCGGTCCATTGTTCGGACCAGCCTGGATAGGTTTTGAGTTCTCCCCAGCCTTGCACCGAGGTGCGCAACCGCCGCTCATCCACCGAGCCCAGGATGACGCCGATCCGCCGCCCCTTCAGATCGGCATACGACTTGAACAGCGCATCGCTTTTGCGCACCAGCATCACGGTCGCCCCGAACATATAGGGCCGGGTGAAATCCACAGCTTTGAGCCGATCCTCCGTCATCACGAAGGCGGCGCATGCGGTATCGAAGCGACGCGCCAGCAGGCCTGGGAACACGCCCGAACTATCCAGCGTCGCGACGCGCGCGGTGACGCCGAGCTTCCTTGCGATCGCGCTGAGATAATCGATGTCGAATCCGATGCTGTCGCCGTTTGGCGCAATCCCGCTATAGGGGGGAAATTTTCCGCTGGTGCCGATCTGCAGAATGCCGCGTGATTTGACATCCGCAAGATCGGCGCGGGCGGAACGCGTGCCGAGCATCGTCCCGATGCCGATGCCGATGCGTATCAGGGAGCGACGATTGGTGGGGGTGATCATCATGCAGCGAAACCTTTGTCATAACCGTTGCCACATAAACTATCCCCGAAGACGCCAGTTTGAAATCCCCCTGGTCGCCAAGGTTATCCATGGAATCTGAGGTTTTCGTCGAATACGCGCCACTGCTGCTGCGCGCGGCACTGGTGACCATCGAGCTTTCGATCGCAAGCTCCGTGGTCGGCACAATGATCGGCATCATCTGCGCGCTGCTCCAGCTTGGCGGACCGCGAGCGGTCGCAGCGATGGTCCGCATATATATCTGGATCATGCGCGGCCTGCCGCCGCTGGTGGTGATCATCTTCACGTATTATGCGCTGCCGGCGTTCTCGATCGAACTCGACCCGTTTCCGGCAGCCGTGATCGCGATTGGCATGGGTGCCGGGGCGTTCTGGGCGGAGGTGTTCAGGGCGGGGATCGTGGCGATTCCGGCGGGGCAATGGGATGCCGCGCGCGCGCTCGGGCTGCGGGCGTCTCTCGTGCTGCGGCGGGTTGTCCTGCCGCAGGCGTTCCGGGTCATCCTGCCGCCTTATGTCAACGGCTTGATCGCACTGGTCAAGGAAACGTCCCTCGCATCCGCGGTTACGCTTGGGGAACTGACCCTGGCATCGCAGCGCGCGTACTCGGCAAGTTTTCGGCCGGTCGAGATACTGACGATGACCGCCATTCTCTATCTGGCCATCACTTCGGTTTTGATGGTGATCCAATCGTGGTTGGAGCGGTCCAGGTAACCCTGTCTCGAGCCGGGCGGAGCGAGGGATAGCTCAGGCACGTCGGCTCACGGATCCAGGTGCGATGGCACGGGCCTTGCTTGATACAATTTCACCAAAATAGCCGCGATCTGAAATTTTTGTATCAAGCAAGGAGGCACCGCTCATGCTGACAGCCAAATGCCGGCTCACCCGCCAAACCCTGTTCGCGGCCAGCCTCCTGCTGTGCTGCGCCGCCGCCCAGGCTGCCTCGGCGGATACGCTCGACGATATCAAGGCGCGCGGCCATATGATCGTGGCGATCGATCCGACCTTCTCGCCCTACGAGTTCACCACCGCCGACGGCGCCATCACCGGCTATGACCCGGACCTGCTGACCTTGATCGCCAAGGATATCGGCGTCACCGTCGAGTTCCAGAAGATGGCCTTCGACGGGGTGATCCCTGGCCTGATCGCCGGCTCGTTCGATTTCACCTGCACGGCCCTCAACGTCACGGCCGAGCGCGCCAAGCGCATCGGCTACACGATCCCGGTCAGCAAGACCCAGAATGTGGTCCTGACCACCAAGGCGCTGGCCGTCGCGTCGGCTGAGCCGCTGGCCTTGTCGGGCCACACGGTGGCGGTCAAGCAGGGCACCCAGCCAGAGTCATTGATGAAGCAGGTCAGCAAGGATCTGGTCGCAGGGGGCAAGCCGGCGATCGAAATCCTCAGCCTGCAAACGGTCCAGCAGACCGTCGATGCGCTCGGCGCCAGCCGTGCCGACTTCGTCGTCGATGACGTCGCCGTGCTGACCGAGGCCGCTGAAAAAAGCGGCGGCGCCGACAAGATCGTGGGCACGATCGGTGAGCCCATCTATATCGCCTGGGGCACCCGCAAGACCGACGAAAAACTCCAGCACATGCTCGACGACGAGCTGAAGAAGCTGGAAGGCAACGGTCAGATGAAGGCTTTGCAGCAAAAATACTTCCATACCGCCTTCGACCTGCCGACCAGCGGATTCCTGCCACAGTGACAGGGCAGGAACTGGATTTCGTGGTGCCCGGCGGGTTCGGCCGCGGCTTCGTGGCCGGCGAGGGGCAGTTCATCGGTCTCATCGATCTGCACGGCCAGCAAGCGGGCGATTTCGTCGCCGTGTCCCGCTCCCATGTCCACGAGGCTCTGTCGCCCGGCCACACGCGCCGGGCGCTCGGCTCGCTGTTCTTCACCGTCGGCGCCTGCCTGTACAGCAACCATGGGCGACCGATGTTCCGGGTGGTTCGTGACGATGCCGATGGGCGTCATGACGCCAACGTGCCGGCCTGCGATCCGACCCGCTACGCCGTCGAGTTCGGCGTGCAGGACCACCGCAACTGTCTGGAAAACCTGCATGAGGGGCTGGCCGGTTTCGGCCTCGGCATTCTCGACGTGCCAGAGCCGTTCAACTTCTTCCAGAACGGGCCGGTGGCGCCGGACGGGCGGATGCGACTGGCCGATCCCGTCAGCCGTCCGGGTGACATGATCGTGCTTGAGGCGCTGATGGATGTTGCCTGCGCCCTGTCCCCCTGCCCGCAGGACATCATCCCCGGCAACGGGCTGGTGGTGACGGACATGCGCGTGATCGTCAGCAACAGTCTGATCGCGCCGTGAGAGTCCGTTTGAAAACTCACCTATGGTGGCCATCTGACGCGCTTTTCCTGCGCTCCGTTCGCTCGGCGAGCGACCGAGCGGAGCTCACGACCCAGCGGTCGCGCCACTTCGGTGCTCGGAAAAACACGCCAGCTTGCTCACCCTAGCGAGTTTTC
>Ga0116226_10001522_pt1 | contig 20102 bp, 17 predicted proteins | sample S1TSphfallax_FD_89692 | JGI IMG/M metagenome (GOLD analysis project Ga0116226, IMG submission 89692) | Host-associated microbial communities from peat moss isolated from Minnesota, USA - S1T2_Fa - Sphagnum fallax MG | ecosystem: Host-associated > Plants > Peat moss > Unclassified | place: USA... | reverse complement strand
TGTGTGCATGTCGATCAGTCCGGGCAGCACGGTGTAGCCCGACAGGTCGATGACGGTCGCGTCGGCCGGCGGCGCAGCGGTCTGCGGACCCACCGAGACGACGCGTCCCGCTTGAATCACGCTGGTTTGTCGGGCTAGCACCCGGCCGGTTTCCGTGTCGATGAATCGACCGGCACGAATGACCGTGACCGGCCCCCGAGCGGGCGGAGCGGCGCCGGCCGACGGTTCGCCGCGGCAGGTGAACGAGGCGCCTAGAACGGCGAACAGCAGCGAGTACAAGGCGCTCCGGTACATCATCGAACCTCTCCCGATCTTGAGGGCAGGCGCATGCAGAAGGATGATACTTTGCATCCTCACGGCGCGCGCACCGGGGCAGCCGCGGCGTCTCGTGTCGCCTGGATCCAGCGCGCGATTTTGTCGTCCAGGACGACGAGCGGCATGCTTCCGCCGAGGAGCACTTGATCGTGAAACCGACGCAAGTCGAATTGCGCGCCGAGCTCGTGCAGCGCTTTCTCGCGGAGGCGGCTCAATTCCAGCTGCCCGATCTTGTAGGACACCGCCTGGGCCGGGTAGGCGACATAGCGCTCCACCTCGGCCGCCGCCTGGGGCTGGTCCATCGAGGAGTGTGCGGTCATCCATTCGATGCCCTGCTCGGTGGTCCAGCCCATGGCGTGGATGCCGGTATCGATGACCAGACGGTTCGCCCGCAACATCTCGTTCACGAGGTGCCCGTAGTACTGCCAGGGGTCGTCGTAAAGTCCGAGTTCCTTGCCGAGCGACTCACAATAGAGTGCCCAACCCTCGCCATAGGCATTGAAAAAGCTCAGACGCCGAAAGGCGGGCAGATCCGGGATCTCCTGTGCCAAGGAGGTTTGAAAGTGATGTCCGGGGTAGGTTTCGTGCAGCGTCGTCGTCATGACGATGAACTCGTCGCGCAGCCCGGGCGCGTAGATGTTCATCCACAAGATCCCGGCTCGGGACCCGTCCGCCGCCGCCTGCTGGTAATTGCCGTTGCCTTGATATTTCTTGGCGGATTCGGGCAGGGCACGGATTTCAAAGGCTGCTTTCGGCATGACGTCGAAGAGCCGCGGCAGCGTCGGCAGGATGCGTTGTAGGGCCGCCTCGTAGGCCGGCACGACCTCCTCCGGGCTTTGGAAATGCAGGGAGGCATTCTGGCGCACGAAGGCAAAGAACTCCGGCAGGCTGCCCGCGAAGCCGACCTGGCGGCGTACTTGGTCCAGTTCCGCGCTGATGCGCTCCACCTCCTGCAGCCCCAAGGCATGGATCGCCGCCGGCGTCATGTCGGTGGTGGTGTTCGCGCGGATCTCGTAGGCATAGAGCGCGGCGCCGCCGGGCAGGGCGCCGAGTCCGGGGATCGCGTTGGCATGCGGCAGATACTCCCGCGCGAGAAAATCATGCAGGCGCTCGAAGGCGGGCTCGATGACGGCGGCGATCTTCTGCGCATAAGCCCTGGTGAGCCGCGCCCGATCGGCGGCCGAGAAGCTTTCCGGCAGCTGGGCGATCGGATGCCAGAACTCGGTTTTTTCGGGCGCAAGTCCGAAGTAATTCTGCAGCTGCGGCAGCACGCGCTCGACGACGACGCGCGGCAGCACGACCCCCTTCCGGATCCCCTCGTGCATTCTCCCGATCGCATCGTCGGCCCAGCGCGCGAAGGCATCGGCGCGTGCCAGGGCATGATCGTAGTCCGCGACGGTCTTGAACGGATAGGATCCGGACCCCGCCTGATCGAGCGCGAACGCGGTGTGCTGCCCCACGAACTGATTGATCGGCAACAGGCGCGCCGTCGCGTAGAGATCGCTGCCATAGAGCGACAACGCCGAGTCGATCTCATAGCGCAGCACAAGATAGCTGGTGCGTGCGTCCGCGGCCAGCTGCGCGGGGTCGAAGGATCGGAGCGCCGCGTCGTAGCGGCGCAGCATCGCGCGCATGTCGCGCAGCCAGGCGTCCTCGAGCGAGTCGTCGAACTGCGCTTCGTAGCGGAGCTCTCCCTCGGTCAGCGCCTCCTGGGGATTCAGCACGAGCCAATCGTGCCAATAAGCGGCATAGAGCGATTCGAGCCGCTGTTGCTCCGCGACGGCGGATTCCTTGACCGCGCCTGCCGCGCTCGGCCGCGGTTCGGCCACGAAGGCGAGGAAACTTAAGCCAATCAACACACACCGAAGAGTCCCTGTGTTCATACCTGCTCCTCGCGCAATATCGGATAAAGACGGTGGCGTGGATCCCGGTAGACGGTGCGTTCCAACAGCCACGCACGGCGCGCATCGGGGCTTGCGGCGAAATTGGGATCCCGGGCGAGCTCGGCCGAGAAGGCCGCGCGCAGTTCCGGGTCGGACTCGAGCAGGTGCTCCCCATAGGGCTCGAGCACATAGGGCTCCCCATGCGCGGAGTTCGCGAAGATCCCGAGCATGAAGCCCCACTGAAAAAACGAATCCGGCGACTCCGCCTCGAGCAGAACGACCGCGAGGTCGCCGAGGTCTTGATCGGTCGGCACCCGAAATGTGCCGGCCGGCATGGTCAGGAAAATACTCTCGTGAACCGCGGTTCCGGGCGAGACGCGTACGCGCCCCTCGATCACCTGACCCGCGCCCGTTCCGACGATGCCGGTCTCGTGAGCGGCGCCGATGATCCTTGCCGCCGGCAGGCAGGTTCGGCGCAGCTGAAAGCCGGTGGCCGCCGCCAAGGTCTCGACCCGGATCCCATGCAGCCGAAGCCGCGCCGCGATGTCGCGCAGATGCGCCGGCAGCAGATAGGCGCGCGGTCGGGTGGCGCGGGCCGAAGCGCGGGTCATCGGCACCACCAGAACCGGCTGCTCGTCGGGCTCGCCGCTCCAGCTTGGAATCGACTCGCCGGACACCGCATAGGTTCGTGTCTCGCTGCGGATACCCGCGAACGGCGCTCGCTGCCGGGCTTCGACTTCCGCGGCCGTCCAACCCAGCGCAACGCTCATCGGGCGCTCCCGGCTGTCCTCGGCAACGGCGGACCGCAAATCGTCGACCCGGCGGGCCAGGTTCTCGATCAGCGACGAGAGCAGGACGTACATGCCGAGCACCCGTCGGCGAAAGGGCTTGAGTGAGTGATTTTCGACCAAGATCGCCGGCAGATGTCGCAGGTTCGCGTAACCGGTCGTGAAGCGGGCGTTCGCGGTGAAGTCGAAGCGGCCGTCGCTCATGTCGCGGTCATTGACGGCGAGGACCAAGGGTCCCGGGCAATGACCTTCGCGGCTGAGCGCCTCGGTCGCCCGTGGCAGCAACTGCTCTTCGAGCCACGTCGCGACACGCGGCGACCAGGCGTGCCGGCCCGCGGTGGAGCCGAAGGTCACGTCATATTGATAATCGACGCCGTCGGTCACATGGGTGTCAATCAACAAGTCCGGATCCCAGGAGTTGATCACGCCGACGATCGCCCGGCTCTCCGGTGCATCGAGCTTGGCGAAATCCCGGTTCAGATTCAGACAGTCATCGTTGGTATGGCGGCCGACCTCGCGCGGACCGCGCTGGTTGATCCGGTTGTGGGGTCCGAAGTCCGCGTAGCCATCGACATTGAGGACCGGCACGAACAGCAAGACAGCCTCTGCGAGCAGGTCCGGTCCGCGACCGGTGACGAGATCCCGCAGCAGCATCAGAAACGCGTCCTTGCCGTCGATTTCGCCGCCATGGATACCCGCTTGAACGATCACGATCGCCTTGCCGGACGCCCGCGCGAGTTCTGGTTCGAAGCCGAAGCGACTGGCGATCACCATGTCGATCGCGCGCCCGCCGGCGGACTCGCCGATCGTGCGTACACTCAAGTCCGCGCGACCGTGGGCGAGGCGGCGCAGCCAGCGCCAGGTTTCCGTGCCGTCGGCCGTCTGCTGAAATCCGCTCGCTTCCGCGGTCGTCACATGCGGATCGTTCGGCGGCGCGACGTGGCGTTCGCTGGCGCCGTTCCACGCCGGGGTCGCCGGGAGAAATTCATCGGCGGACGGCGCGGGCATGATTCAGCGGATTCCGTGCATCAGCTTCTTCAAGAATGGAGTCAACAGCAGCATCACGACGCTGACACCGATCGCGACATAGGCGGTTTTTCCATACACGGCGGCGTAATTTGCCCGGGCCGCCGCCACGTCGACGATCGCACCGCCGATCGTGTTCGCTCCCGTGGATTGCGCGATCAAACCGGCGATGTAGTTGGACATGCCGGAGTAGAGAAACCAGGCGCCCATCATCAGTCCGCCGAGACTTGCAGGCGACAATTTGGTCATCGCGGACAAGGAGACCGGGACCAGCAGCACCTCGGTCAAGGTGTTCAGTCCGTAGACGACGATCAGGAACACGAGCGGCGTCAAGCCCGAGGCGCCCCCGACGTGCATGCCGCCCACCAAGATCAGGAATCCCAAACCGATGCCGAAGACGCTGAGCGCGAGCTTCACGGGCAGCGAAGGCTCCCGCCCTTTTCTCGCGAGCGCGATCCAGCCCCAGGCGACCAGCGGCGCCAACAGGATGGTGAATGCCGGATCGAGCGATTGGAACATTGGTGCGGGTATCGTGACGCTCCCGACCGTCCGGTCCACCAATCGATCGGTGAACAAGTTGAACGAGGAGCCGGCTTGCTCGTAGAGGGCCACATAGGGAATCTGCGCCAGGATGACATAGATCGCGACGAGCATCCGGTCCCTGGCGACCGGAGTCTGCGCGATGATCGCGTAGCCGGCGAGGTAGGCGAGCATGCCGATGCCGACCCAGGGGACGGCGTCACCGATCAGATCGTTGTGGATGACCAGGAGCGTGGACAGGGCGATCAGGGCGATGCCTCCGAGATAACAGAGCATCTCCCGATCGAAGAAAAGCCACAGTCGTTCCTCGAGCAGCCGCGGGTTGGGCGGCTCGGCCTTGCCGGCCAGCAGTGGCTGACCCCAGAGGAATACCGCGAGTCCCGCGCTCATCCCGATGCCGGCGAGTCCGAAACCGTAGCGCCAGCCGTAGCGGATGCCGAGATAGCCGCAAGACAGCGCCGCGAGGAACGCGCCGACGTTGATCCCCATGTAGAAGATCGTAAATCCGGAGTCGCGGCGCCGGTCGCCGCTCGCGTACAGGGAGCCGACGAGGGTGGAGATGTTCGCCTTGAGAAACCCCACGCCCGCGATGATCAGGCCGAGCGAGAGATACATGCAATCGACATAGAAAGGCTGGCTCTCCTCGCGCCGCTGCGTCGCCGCCAGGTCCAGGTCGGACGGCAAGCCCAGCGCCTGGCCGTCCGCGATTTTCAGGTGACCGGCGGCAAGCTCGACCGCCGAGCTGCCGTGGGCGCCGATGAGGCGGTGCTGGGCGTCGCTGCCGCGGCCGATCGCGACGAGTTCGTATTCCGCGCCGCCAAACTGCAGGAACTCCCGCGTGCCCGAGCCCTCGAGCGTCATGCCGGCGTGTCCGAGGACCAGCAAGAGCGCGCCGAAAGTCACCGCCTTGCGCGCTCCGAGAAAGCGATCCGCGAGCACGCCGCCGACGACGGCCATGATGTAGACGAGTGCCGTATAGGCGCCGTACACCAGGGTCGCGCGGCTGTCCGAGAACAAGAAATGTTCGGTGAGGTAGAGGATCAGCAGGCTGCGCATGCCGTAGTAGGAAAAACGCTCCCACATTTCGGTCAGAAACAGTATCAACAGACCCCGCGGATGGCCGAGAAAAGTCGGTGCCTCAGGCCCGCTTTCGGCAGGCGTCATCCCCCTTCTCCACGGGAAACGCCGGCCTGGATGCCGGCAAGATCATATTTCATGATGCGTCCATGGCGACCGCCGCGGTCCCGCTCCAGGCTGTACACATCGCCGAGCGGCCCGGAGCGCGCCGCCAGCACCCGCCTCACCGCCGCCGCGTCCTGCTCGTCGAGGCGCAGGTCCGCGAGACGTCGATGTGCGCCGAGATGCGCGGCATTGGTTGCACCGATGATGATCGCGGCGACACCGGGGCGATCGAGCATGAGCTTCGAGGCAACGGTCGCGATGTCGCAGCGATGCCGCACCGCTATCCGTTCCAGCGTGCGCAGCAGATCCTGGAACAAATCCCAGCCGCCGAAGTCTTCGATGATCAGCTTGTACTTGATCAAGGACCGGTTGACCAAATCCGGCCCCGGTTCACGGCAGCCGGCCCAGCGTTCCGACAGAAAGCCGCCGGCCACGGTCCCGTAACAAATGACGGCGATCCCGTGCTTGCTGCACAGCTCGATCATGCCATTGTGCGGACGCTCGTCCAGCAGCGAATACTGCAGCTGCATCGAGATCACGGGAACCCCGGCGCTCAGGATTTCCTCGGTCCGGGGCACGTCGAAATTCGTCAGACCGATGTGCGCTATCTTGCCGGCGCGCCGCAGGCGTTCGAGCTCGAGCGCGGCCTCGACGTAGCCCGGCACGGCGTAGTCCCACCAATGGAATTGCACCAGATCCAGGCGCTCGAGGCCGAGCCGCCGCAGTGACCGGTCGATGCCGCGTTCGATGTAGCCCCCGTCGATCTTTTCCAGCATGGCGAGGTCCGGGACGAACTTCGTGTGTACCTGCGTGCGGCCGGCGAGCAGCGGGTAGCGCGCCCGGAATCCGCCGATCAATGCTTCGACATCCGTATAGATGTCCGCGCAGTCGAAGGTCGTGATGCCCGTCTCGACGAATGCCGCCATGTCGACGATGGCCTGATCTCGATCGATCACGCCGTGGTCTCCGGCGAGTTGCCAGCCGCCCTTGATGACCCGAGAAATATCGTAGCCTGGCGCAATCTCGATTCGCACGCTCATCGTTCCGTGGTGGTTGGAAGCAGGGGCGCCAGGAAACCTGGAGCAGTTGCCATATGCTGCGCGGCGACCAAGGGCGGGATCAATAACCCGGCCTAGCAACTGCATTGCGCCTGTCGCAACGAAGCCTCATTCCGCGGGCGACTCCGCGAGCGGCCGGTCCGCCGATTCTTCAGATCCGGCGGCAGCCTCCAAGTAAGTCATGAGCGCCGTCAGCATGCGCAGCGGTGCCGGCGGCAGGCGCCGCCCGAGCCGGGTGATCAGTTGAACCGCGACTTCCTGCAGGGCGGGGCTGTCCAGGGGCACGGCGGAGAATTCGCCGGTCTCGATTTCCTTGCTGACGGCGAGACGCGGCAGCAGGGTGAAAAACTCACCGGTCTGGAGTAGGTTCTTGAGCAGGTTGATCGAATTCGAGGTCAATTCGGGTTGCAGTGACACACCGGCTTGCAGTTCCGCGGCCTGCAGCAACTGGCGTGTCCGCGAAGAGGATTCCGGCAGGCAGAGCCGATGGCCCTTGAGGTCCGCGAGTCTGAGAAGGCGGCTTTGTCGCAGTGGATGGTCCCTGCGCATGATGGCGCAAAGCGGTTGCCGCATCGATGCGAGGACCCGTATGCGCGTGTCGTCCGAGGGCTGAAGCACGAGCCCGAGGTGCGCGTCGTCCTCCGCGACCATTCTCGCGACCTCGTTGGAGGAGGCCGCCATGTGCACGTTGATCGCCAGTCCCGGGAATTTGGACTGGAACCGGATCAACAGGCTCGACAGCGGTTCGCCGATGAAACCCTCGCCCACGGCGAGAAAAATCCGCCCGATGCGCAGGCCTTTGAGATCCGAGAGCCGGGCGTCGACGGCTTCCTGGAGCCGCAGTTGATCCTTGTAATGCTCGATCAGCAGCAGACCGGCTTCCGTCAGCTTGATGCTGCGGCGACCGTGCTCGATCAAGGCGATGCCGAGCTCTGCCTCCATCTGCGATATTTGCCGGCTGACCGACGACACGGCTACGCCTAAGCTGTCTGCGGCGGCGCGCATGGAGCCGAGTTTCGCGGCCTCGTACAAATAGCGAAGGTTGAGGTCCTGCAATGGAAGCCCGTTGGGCGCCTGTCTGAGTTCAGGGCTTCTTGGGCGCCGGCGGGGCGGGCTCGTCCGGAATGCTCACGAAATTGAGCAGGGCAATCTTGCCGTCGCGAATGGTCGCGTAGCCCATGACCCTTTCGCGGCTGTCCTTGCCGTCCTCGCGCGCGCGCACGAAATGATGCGTGAAGATCTGGTCGCCGCTCGCCGACGTGAACTCATCGATGAACGGCAGATCGATCACGACCATCTGTGTCTTCGCCTGGATCGCGCGGAAATGCTGGGCGAGATCCGCCAAGCCCTTGCTGCGATCGCTGCCGTTGATGCGCATCACGGCGTCCGGCGTGAAGTAGCGCCCGAAGGCCTCGGCGGTGAATCCCTTCGGATCCTTGTAGGCCGCGTTCCACCACACGAACATGGCGACGAGCGGATCCGGCTGGGCTGCGAGGGACCGACTCGGCAATGCGGGTCCCAAAAGAAGCAAGGCGACCGCGGTCGCCACCAATACGATACTCGAACGACGCTGCAACACCTCTGACCTCTCCTCGCGACGACGGTCGCTCCCGAATTACCCACTGGCCACTGCCCACAGCCGAATGCCGAATGCCGAGATCCGAGTCTATGCGAGTTTGCCCGAATTGGGCACTCCGGCTGCGGGTGGCCAAGGCCGGCAATCGTTGCGTTCTAGGCAACAAAACCTCCGCGGCATGTCATTGCAAGAAGACGACTCTGGCCGGACCATCAGGAATCAAACAAGAGTCGGATGCTGGATGTGCATCGACGACCGAACCGACCTGAAGAATCTGGGGGATGGCTCATGCGGCGCGCGCCGGCTACACCCGCCGCGTCCGTCGACTGCAACTGTGAGACAGGGAGACTTCGATGAGTACAGACACCAATTGGCTCCTGCGCAAGCGCTTGCGCGCCATCCTCGGTGCGGCGGTGATCGTGGGCGCCGCCCATGCCCCTGCGGCCGTCGCCGCCGACGCGTCGGGGCCGGCCGATTCCGCCGACGTCCTCCAGGAAATCACCGTGACGGCGCAGCGCCGTGAGCAGAACGAGCGCGACGTGCCGATCAGCTTGACCGTGTTCAACGGCGCCGACGCCGACAAGCAGAATTTCCAGGGAATCGCGAGTTATTTCGATCAAACGCCGAACGTCAGTTTCATCTCGGTAGGCACGCGCGACCGCCAGGAATTGTCCCTGCGCGGCGTCAGCGATCAGTTGTCGCCCGACAACAATATTCGCGAGGGAAGCTTCGGCTTCTACATCGACGAATTCAACGTGGCCCAGGGCACTTCGAACCCGCAGATCGTCGACATCGACCGGATCGAAGTCCTGCGCGGACCCCAGGGAACCTATTTCGGCCGCAATTCGGTCGGCGGCGCCATCAACATCACGACCAAGCAGCCGACCAATGATTTTTTCGCCGAGGGCAGCTCGCAGTACTCGAGCTTCAACACGATCGACTCCCATGTGATTCTCAACCTGCCGCTGATCGACAACCTGCTCGCTGTGCGCATCGCGCTCCAGGACGAGACCAGCGACGGGAACATCAAGAATATCAACCCGATCGGCGGCGGCAACAACAGCAAATACGAATACGGCAAGGTCATCGTGCGCTATACGCCGACCGAGAGCCTCACGGTCGACACGACCGTGACGATGAGCAGCGAACACATGGGCGAGCGCGACGGCGTGCCCTCGGGCGTGCTCGGCGACTTCTCCGGCAGCGTGCTCTACAGCGGACCGCCCTACAACGGCCAGGCGATACCCGACGGCGTCGGGTTCTACCCGAACAACACGAGCCAAGTGAACTTCAACCGACCGCAGGACGACGGCACGATTTTCAACTACGTGTCCAACCGCATCAAATACGACGCGGATGCGTTCTCGGTGACCAACATCGTGGGATACCTGTACTCGAACGAATTCGAGGGCGGCGACATCGACGGCTCGAGTCTCGATCTCTTTTACGAGGCGGAATCGATCAAGCGCACCTCGCTCAGCGAGGAGTTGCGCGTCCAGTCGAAACCCGGCGGGCTGATCGATTGGACGGGCGGGTTCTACTACGGCCACGACAGCGGCCATACGACTCAGTTCACCTACGCCGGTGCCGACAATCCCTTCGAGCTGCCCGACGGCACGGAGGTGACCTCGTCGTTCTCCGATTCGTCCGACGTCAGCACGGCGCTGTTCGGTGAGGCGGTCTGGCACATCGATCCGGCGCTGTCCCTGACCCTCGGCGCGCGCTACACCCATGAGACGGTCTATAACGACAGCTACAACTCCTCTGGAGACGTGACGGGATTGAACTATGTCAACGGCTCGGCGAGTTTCAACAATTTCTCGCCCAAGGTCTCCCTGTTCTACAACTTGTCGGAGCAGACGAATCTCTATGCCACGATTTCTCGCGGCTTCAAGGCCGGCGGCATCGAGGCGCAACCGGGCGCCACGCCTAATACGAACAACAATGACGTCTACAAGCCGGAAACGCTGACCAATTACGAAATCGGCGTGAAGAGCGAATCGGCGGACAAGCGTCTGCGGGTCGATGCGGACGTGTTCTACATGGACTGGACCAACATCCAGGCGGACTACTCCATTGGTCAGTCGGTTTCGGGCGGCGGCGTGGACTTCATCACCGGCATCGCCAATGCCAGCGGGGCGCGCAGTTACGGCTTCGAAACCGAGGTCAAGGCGCTGGTGGTCACCGGTTTCACCGTCGGTGCCGGAGCCGGCTACGATCGCGCCTATTACACGAGCTATCCGGACGCCGAGACCGGTATCGGCACCGCGGGGAACCTCTCCGGCGCGACACTGCCCAATGCGCCGAAATGGACGCTGCACGCGAACGGGGAATACGATCACAAGCTGAATGCCGATTACTCCGGCTTCGCCCGCTTGGAATGGTACTACCGCGGCGGCATCGTGCCCGACCAGAACTCCGAATTCCACACGGGATTTCCGTGGGACGTGCCGGCCTTCAACGTCTGGAACCTGCGGGCGGGCATCAACAAGGACACGTGGAGCGTCAATGCCTTCGTCGAGAATCTGCTCGACAAGAAGTACTACACGAACGCCTATGAGAAAGCTTTCGTGACGGGTATGTTCATCGAGCCGTCCTATCGCAACTTCGGCGTGAGATTCACGATCAAGACCCGCTAAGCCGGGGCATGGCCTTCGGTAGTTTGCAGCCGCACGCCGCCGATCCGCTCTTGCTGCTCATGGAGCGCCAGGACGCGGATCGGCGGCCGCACAAGATCGATTTGGGCGTCGGCGTGTATCGCAATGCGCGCGGCGCAACGCCGGTGTTCGCTGCGATAAAACAGGCTGAACGCCGGCTGGTCGAATCTCAGGACAGCAAGGCCTATCTCGGCAGCGGCGGGGATGCCGGCTTCGTCGCGGCCGTGGCCGCGGAGGTGTTCGGCGCATCCGAAGGCCGCGGCCCGACGCCGATGCGCGGACTGCAAACCGTCGGCGGCACGGGCGCGCTGCGGCTCGCCACGGAGTTGCTCGCGCGGACCCTCGCCCGCCGCCGCATCTGGCTCACGGTTCCGACCTGGCCCAATCACCTGCCGATCATCGCAGCCGCGGGACTCACGCCGCTGAGCATCGATTGCGCCGATCGGGCGGCGCGCGCGCAGCGCGATGAGCGACTGTTGACGGCCTTGTCTGGCGCACAAGCCGGCGATGCGGTGCTCGTACAGGCGTGCTGCCACAACCCCACGGGTACGCCGGTCGCGCCGGGATTCTGGCGCGAATTGAGCGATCTGGTGCTGAAGCGCAATTTGCTGCCGATCCTGGATCTCGCCTATCAGGGCTTGGGCCGTGGATGGTCCGAGGACGTTGTTGGACTGCGAGAGTTCGTCGCCCGGGTGCCGGAGGTCCTGGTCGCTTATTCCTGCGACAAGAATTTCGGTCTCTATCGGGAGCGCGTCGGCGCCCTGTTCGTCGCGGCGACGACGGCGTCCGAGACCGAGGCGCTATATCATGCGCTGCTCGGGATCGCCCGGGCGGATTACTCCATGCCGCCCGACCACGGCGCCGCCGTCGTGCGGATCGTGCTCGGCGATAGGGATTTACGGCGGCTTTGGCAGGAGGAACTCGCCGATATGCGTCATCGTGTCGCGGACTTGCGCGAGTGTCTCGCCGCACAGGGACGCATCGGCCGGTTGGACCTGGGTTCGCTTGCGCACGGCGAAGGCTTTTTCGCGCTGCTCGACCTGACCGCCGGCGAGGTCGAATGGTTGCGGTCGGAACGCGCGATCTATGTCGCCGGTTCCGGTCGCATCAACATCGCCGGCCTCGGCGGCGACGATGTCGCGCCCTTCGTCGAGGCCCTACGCCTCGCGCAGCTGGCAGCGTCCGGCTGATGAGCTTGAGATTCTGTATTGCCGGCGTCGGCGCGGTCGGCGGCACGATCGCGGCGCGACTCGCAGCGCATGGACAGAACGTGAGCCTCATTGCCCGCGGCGCGCGGCTCGAGCAATTGCGGCGCGACGGCTTGCGCGTGCAATTCGACGGCTCCGACCCCAAGCCCGGCCCCGGGCCTGCGACGCTGCGCCTGCCGGTCAGCGATGCGCCCGAATTCGGCACCCAGGACATCCTCCTGCTCGCCACGAAAGCGCCGGCATTGCCCGCGCTGCTGCCACGCCTGGCGCCGCTGATCGGGCCGGAGACCCTCGTCGTTCCGCTCGTCAATGGCATTCCCTGGTGGTATTTCCTCGGTGCCCCGGGTCCGTTCGCGGGCGAACGGGTCGCCGCCGTCGATCCCGAGGGCTCGCTGCTGGCGGCGCTGCCCGCCGAGCGCATCGCGGGCTGTGTCGCTTACCTGACCTCACGGCTGGAGTCCGGCGGGGAGATCCGTGCCCAGGGTACGCAGCGTCTGCAAGTCGGACCCCTCGATGGGCGAGCGTCCCCCAGAATCCAGCAGCTGGCCGAGGTCTTGAGCGCGGCCGGGATCGCCACGAGCGTCGTGCCCCAGATACGCGCCGCGCTGTGGACGAAGGTGGGCCTGAACCTCGCGACCAACCCGCTGTCGGTCGTCTCCGAGGCCACCCTCGTCGAACAGTTCACCGATCCGGGCTTGTTGCCCATCGTCACGGCCGTTCTCGAGGAGACCGCGCGGCTTGCCGCCGCCTTCGGCATCGGCGCCTCGATGCCGCTCGCCGACATGATCGCCACCGGCCGTCGTGCCGGTGCTTTCGAAACATCGATGTTGCAGGATTACCGCGCCGGTCGCATGCTGGAACTCGATGCGGTGGCCCGGGCGGTCTTGGAACTGGCGGGCCGGGTCAAAGTTCAGATGCCTACGACCGAAATTCTGATTGCCCTGTGCGCGCACCGCGCCGCGCGGAGAAGCTGACATGCAAGCGGACGAGTGGCGCCTGCGCTGCGAACTGGCTGATTTCTATCATCTGGTCGATTTTTTCGGCTGGACGGAACTCATTTTCAACCATATTTCCGTGCGTCTGCCGGGACCCGAGCACCATTATTTGGTCAACCCCTTCGGCCTCAATTATTACGAGGTCACGCCGGAGAATCTGCTCAAGGTCGGCATCGACGGCCGGCTCGTCGAGCCGTCCGAATTCCGCGCGAATCCCGCCGGTTTTGCCCTGCATGGCGCCATCCACGGCAGTCGCACCGACGTCGCCTGCGTCGCTCACACGCATACGAATGCGCTCTCGGCCGTGGCCATGAAGCGTGCCGGCTTCGATCATCACAACTTCTACGGCGCGCAGCTCTTCGGCCGCGTCGCGTACCACGATTTCGAAGGCATCACGCTCTACGACGAGGAGCGTGGCCGCATGCTCGCGAGTCTCGGCGACAGACACGTGCTGGTCTTGCGCAATCACGGCGTGGCCGTCTGCGAACGCGACATTCCGACGACGTTCGCCTTGTTGTGGACGGCGCAGCGCGCGGCTGAGATTCAATGCCAGGCCGGCGCGCTGCTCGGCGAGGATGTCGCGATCAGCGAGTCCGTCCAGCGCCGCTGCCGCGAGGTCGCGACGGACCTCGGTGCCGGCATCGCGCTCGCGCGCCTGATGTTCGATGCGACGGTGCGGCGCATGCGTGCGCGCGGCGTCTGCGCACCGGGATCCGCATGAGCGCAGCCGCCGACGTGATTTTCACGCAGGTGCTGGAACTCGGCGGCGCGGGCCCAAGCGTCGCCATCAAGGACTCGATCGATATCGAAGGCTTCGTGACCCGATGCGGCAGCGCTGCGTTCGCCGCGGCGCCCGTCGCGGCGCGAAACGCGGTCGTCGTCCAGCGCTTGCTCGCGCAAGGCTGTCGCATCGTCGGCAAGACCACGATGCATGAGCTGGCCTACGGGGTCACCGGCATCAACGCGTATGGCGGCACGCCGCGCAATCCGCGATTCCCTGCGTTCGTGCCGGGCGGATCCTCCAGCGGTTCGGCCGCCGCGGTGGCCGCGGGTCTGGCCGACTTCGCGATCGGCACCGACACCGGCGGTTCCATTCGAATTCCGGCCACCTGCTGCGGCATCCTAGGACTCAAACCAACGTTCGGTCGGGTGAGCCGCGTCGGCGTCGTGCCGTCGGAGTCCTCCTTGGACTGCGTCGGGCCCTTCGCCCGCGACATCGGGATGCTCGAGCAGGCGATGAGCCTCATCGACGACTCGTTCGTGCTCGAAGCGCTGCCGGAGGAGCCGCGTCTGGGCCTCGTCGAGGTCACGGCCGATGGGGACGTCGCCGCGACGCTGCGCAGTGCGCTCGGCCGCTTGGGGCTGCCCGTGACACCGATCAATCTGCCGAGCTTCGACGAAGCGTTCACCGCAGGTCTGAATATCATCGCCTCGGAAAACTGGGCGGCCTATGGTCATCTGCTCGACGCAGGTCTCGGGTCGGACGTGCGCAAACGCCTCGGTGCCGCCCAAGGCGTCACGCGCGATGCGGTTTTGCATGGCGAGGCGGTGCGCCGCCGCTTCCGTGACGAGGTGGACGCCGCGCTGCAGATGGTCACAGCGCTGGTGTTGCCGACGATGCCGGGCGTCCCGCTGCGGCTCGCGGCCGCGCAAGACACAGCGGCTGCTCTGCGGATGACGGCCTTCGTACGTCCATTCAATCTCTCGGAGCATCCGGCGCTGACGTTGCCCCTGCTGACCGAGGCGGGCTTGCCGGCGGGAATGCAGCTCGTCGGCCGACGCGGCGGCGATGCGGCCCTGTGTGCGCTTGCGCGCCTGGTCGCGCCCGGGATTGATGCGGTGAATTCGTGACACTAGGAGAACCCATGTCCGTAGTCCTCGAAAGCTCCTCTGATGCGGGCGCCGCGACGTCGGCAGCCGCTCCGGTGCCCGCGAAGGCCGGTGCGGCCCCGCCGCGCTCGCGCTCGGCGGCGTTGGAGGCCTTGTTGTCCGCCGTGCGCGAGCGGCAGGGCGAGTTCACGACGCAACAACAGATCAGCGACGACGTGATCGCGCTCATGAAGGAGGCGGGCGTCTATCGCGCCTTGGTCGCCCGGCGTTTCGGCGGCGACGAGTGCGCGCCGATGGACTTCCTGCGCCTCATCGAAACGATTTCCATGGCAGACGGTTCTGCCGGCTGGGTCGCGAGCTTCGGCTTCGCGGCGATCTATCTCGCCGCCCTGCCGCTGCCGACGCTCGAATCCATCTATGCCGGGGGGCCGGACGTGATCTTCGCGGGCGGCATCTTCCCGCCGCAGAAGACGCGCAACGTCCCCGGCGGAGTCGAAGTGTCGGGACGCTGGAGCTGGGGCAGCGGCTGTCCGGCCGCGGAATTGATCGGCGTCGGCGTGCAGGTCGACGGTGGCGCATCGACCGGCGGTCTGCCGCGCACCGCGGTGATGCGCCGGAGTCAGGTCAGCATCGTCCCGAACTGGGAGGTCAACGGTCTCAGGGGCACGGGCAGCCACGATATCGTCGTCGATCGGGTCGTCGTGCCGGAGGCCTGGACCTTCATCCGCGGCGGCAAGCCGACGCTCGATACGCCTTTGTTCCGGTATCCGACGATGGCGCTGGCGGCGCAAGTGCTAGCGGTCGTGGCCCTGGGGCTGGGCCGCGCGGCGCTCGACGACATCACGGCACTGGCCGGTGGCCGCGCATCGATCACCGGTGCGCCCGTATTGGCCGACAGGGCCTACGTGCAATCGGAGCTGGCCAAGGCCGAGGCGGCGCTGCGCGGGGCCCGCGCCTTTTTCTACGAGGCTACCGAGGCAGCCTACGCCGCGCTGCTCGATGGCAACCCGGTGGACGTGCAGCAGCGCAACTTGTTGCGCCTATCCTCGAGCCATGCGGCCAAGGTGGGTGCGGAAGCGGCCCAGACCGCGTATCGGCTCTCGGGCACGACGGGCATCTTCAGTGAGAACTCCATCGCGCGGCGCTTTCAAGATGCCTTGATCGTGCCCCAACACGCGTTTCTTTCCGAGGGCACGTGGCAGAGCGCCGGCAGGGTGCTGCTCGGCCTCGACTCACCCCCGGGCTTCCCCTGAACGATCAAGACCCTGAACGACCAAGGAACTGTTAAGTGAACGACGATACCCCTAAGAAACTGCGTACGCTCATTTGCGGCGCGGTGCTGCAGAACTTCTTCGATCTTCCGTCCACCGAGATCGGCGCCGTCTGGCAGGCGACCGGCGTCATGCTCAAGGGCATCCGGGATCTGCCGGGCGTCGAGATCCTGGGCACGCTCGACGACGATGAGACCATGGTCGGGACCTCGCCGACCGGATGGCCGTGGACCTTCTACATTCTTGCGGACATGCCGGACCGCGCCACGGCCGTCGCCGCCTGCAATCTGTTTCGTACCGTACCGGTGGGCGAGCATCGCCTCTGGAAGTACATCCGCGTCGAGGCACGCATCGGGCGGGAGCTCGTGATCCCGCAATGAGCGATGCCGCCCTGATCGCCCACCTCTGCCGCCGGATCGACGATCTCGAGGCGCAGGTCGCGATTCGCGCCCTGCTCGCCGACTACATGCAGCTGTGCGACCGGCTCGATGCCGCGACGCCGATGGACCGTCTCGCCGACCTGTTCACCGAGGACGCCGTCTGGAGCGGCAAGGGCGCACGCTATGCGGCAGCGTTCGGCGAGCGCCGCGGGCGTGCGGCGATCGTCGCGATGCTCGATGGTTACCGACACCCGCCGCATTTCGCCTTCAACGCGCATTTCCTCACCTCGGAGAAAATCGTCGTCAGCGGGGACTCGGCCTCCGGTTCCTGGCTGATGCTGCAAACATCGACCTATGCGAATGGCGACTCGGATCTGCGCAGTGCCCGATTGACGGTCGGTTTCGTGCGCAGCAACGAGCGCTGGCGCATCCAGCGTTTCGAAACCGAGAATTTGTTCAGCCGTCCGGTCGGGCACTGGCACGATGCGGCGCCCACACCCGTGCCCCACTCATGAGGAATCCTCCATGACCGTGCAACCCGCTCCACGCCCCGCCGCCGTTCAATCGCCGCCGGCTGCACCCGACTTCGGCTCGCTCGTGCGCGAAGACCGGGTCCACACGTCCCTGTACACGGATCCGACGATCTTCGCGACCGAGATGGACAAGATCTTCGCCAACACCTGGGTCTGGGTCGCGCACGCGAGCGAGATTCCGACGCCGGGCAATTTCAAGACGGCCCACGTCGGCACGCAACCCGTGATCGTCACGCGCGCTCCCGACGGACGTGTCCATGTGCTGCTCAATCGCTGTCGGCACCGCGCGGGCAGCGTCTGCGAGCAGCGCGCGGGCAAGACCAGCGTCTTCGTCTGTCCCTACCATGGCTGGAGCTACGACCTGACGGGCCGCTTGCGCGGCGTGCCGCATGCGAGCGGCTACGACGCAAGCTTCGACAAGAAGGATTTTCCGCTGATCAGCCTGCGCGTGGAGGAATACGCGGGGCTGATCTTCGCGACTCTCCGGGCCGACATCCAGCCTCTCGAGGCACATCTCGGGCGCGCCCGGAAGTGGATCGACCTATTCATGAAACAAGGCGCGGGTTTTCCCATCAAGGCGGGGGGAGCTCACCGTTTCCGCTTTCGCGGTAATTGGAAGATTCAGCTCGAGAACACGACCGATGCCTATCATTTTCCGATCGTCCACCGAAGCTTTCTCACCTCGCTCGACGACGAAACCGAGAAGGTGTTCGACGTACTGGGGCAGGGTGGCTGGGTCGAGGACCTCGGCAACGGTCACAGCGTCATGGTCATGATCCCGGATCTCGTCGATCTCGAGCAAAACCTGGATGCACCGATTCCCGAGCGGTTTCAGGCGCTCGCGGACGAACTGGCCCTGGAACACCCGCCGGAACGAGTGCGCCGTATCGTGCGCGCGGTCGGCGGCTCGGGATTCAACGTCAATATTTTTCCGAACATCGCCTGTTCCATGGCGTTCTTCCGCGTGCTGCGTCCCGTCGCCGTGGACGAAACGGAAATAACCCATATGGTGATCACGATGGACGGCGGTCCCCCGGCGGCCAATCGCGCGCGCCTGCGACTGCACGAACATTTTCAAGGGCCCATGGGGTTCGGTTCGCCGGACGACGCCGAGGGGTGGGAACGCGTGCAACGCGGCGCCGCCGCGGGCACGGATCTGTGGGTCATGCTCAATCGCGGTCAGGAGCGCGACGTCAGTGCCGAGACCGGCATGCGCGCCGCCTACCAGATGTGGCAGCGGATGATGACGGCATGAACGGCGCGCAACGGTGCGAAGAAAACGCGACGACGGAACCGTCCGTGGCCGGCATCTCGCTGCAGGAGGCGACGCAGTTCATCTGGCTCGAGGCTGATCTGCTCGACGGCCAGGACTATTCTGCCTGGCTCGCGCTGTGGACGGGAGAAGGTCGCTACGTGATCCCGATCGAGCGCACCGGGGACGACCACGCGGACCGTCTCAACGTCGTCTACGACGATCGCGCGATGCGCGAGGCGCGCGTCCAGCGTCTGAAGAGCGGGCTGTCGATGTCGGCGAGTCCCTCCGCGCGCACGGTGCGCACCGTCTCGCGCTTCCGGGTGCTCGGCGAACATGCGGGCGGCACCCACTTGCGCTGCGCTCAACATCTCGTGGAGTACAAGTACGACCGCACGCGCACGCTCGCGGCAGACGTCAGTTACCGTCTCGTGAGGGCGGCTGCGGACTCCGGTCCGCGCATTGCCCTCCAGGAGAAGGTCGTGCGACTCATCAACTCGGACGACGCGCTCTTCGGCATGGGCTACCTTCTGTGAGTGCGGGCCTGTGAGGGCCGCGCCGTGAGCGGCGACGTCGCGCTGGTCACTGGCGGCGCGCAGGGGCTGGGTGCACAGATCGTGCGGTCCTTGCACGCCGCCGGCTTTCGCGTCGGCATCGGCGACATCGACGAATCCGGCGCGGCGGCGCTGGCGCGGGAACTCGACCCCGCGGCTAACTCGGTCCTGGCATTGCGCCTGGATGTGCGCGAGCCCAGCTCGTTCACGGAGGCGAGCCGCGCGCTGCTCGCGCAATGGGGCTCGCTCGAAGTGCTGGTCAACAATGCCGCGGCGACGGCCGCAAAACCGCTGCTAGAGATCACGCCCGAGGAGTTCGACGCCGTTCTTGCCACCAACGTCAAAGGCACGTTCGTGGGCAGTCAGGTGTTTGCGCGCGAGTTCAAGACGCGTGGTTATGGCCGCATCGTCAATCTCGCCTCTCTGGCGGGTCAGAACGGCGGCACGGCGACGGGCGCGCATTACGCGGCGTCCAAGGGCGCGATCCTGACGCTGACGAAAGTCTTCGCCCGGGATCTCGCAGCCTTCGGCATCACGGTCAATGCCATTGCGCCCGGGCCGCTGGATACGCCCATGGTGCACCGGACGATACCGTCCGATCGCATGGCCTCGCTGCTCGCCGGCATTCCGGTCGGTGCGCTAGGGGACCCTAGGTTCGTCGCCGAGATGGCGGCGCGTCTCGCCGCCCGCGACGCCGGCTTCGTGACCGGCGCCACCTGGGACATCAACGGCGGTCTCTACATGCGCTGAACGCCTGCGCATGGGGCCCACTCTTTACGCTGCAGCGATCAGAATCGCTTGAACGCGGCCTCCGGAATGTCACCAACCGCCGCCGCAGTGCGCGATCCCTGAGCATACGAGTTGCTGCAATTCGCCGACGAGCGGTCGGTAGGCAGCATACCTGGACATGGCCGTCTCGAGAGCCCGCCGGTCAACCTGCGTGTCACGGTGCGACGACTCCAGCAGCTTGCGCAGGGCCTCGGCTTCGGCTTCGAATTTCGTCAGACCGGCGCTCATCGCCGCGGAATCCTTCGCGACCGTCGCCGCATCGCTG
>Ga0116226_10001521_pt1 | contig 20103 bp, 15 predicted proteins | sample S1TSphfallax_FD_89692 | JGI IMG/M metagenome (GOLD analysis project Ga0116226, IMG submission 89692) | Host-associated microbial communities from peat moss isolated from Minnesota, USA - S1T2_Fa - Sphagnum fallax MG | ecosystem: Host-associated > Plants > Peat moss > Unclassified | place: USA... | reverse complement strand
CCAAGGATTGCCACGAGCTGGGTATCGTCATCCACGGCACCTTCATCATGGGCCTGCCGGGCGAAACGCGAGAGACGATCCAGCAGACCATCGACTGGGCCCGCAAGATCAATCCCCACACTATCCAGGTGTCCCTGGCCGCCCCCTATCCCGGCACCTTTCTATATAATCAGGCGGTGGAGAACGGCTGGCTCGACGCGGAAAACGCCGAACTGGTGGACGACAACGGCATTCAGATCGCGCCGTTGCACTATCCCCATCTGAGCCATGCCGAGATCTTCGAAAACGTGGAGACCTTCTACAAGGCCTTCTACTTCCGGCCCAAGAAGATCGCCTCCATCGTCGGCGAGATGCTGACCAGTCCCGATATGATGAAGCGCCGCTTACGCGAAGGCGTGGAGTTCCGCGAGTTTCTGAAGGACCGCAAGGGCGCCGCCGTTCCGGCGTGACCATGTGGGGGGCGCGGGGGCGATGAAAACCCTTATCGTCACCGCCGACGACTTTGGGGTGTCAGGCGAGGTGAACGTCGCCGTCGAGCGCGCCCATCGCCATGGCGTTCTCACCGCCGCCAGCCTGATGGTGGCCGGGACCGCTGTTGAGCAGGCCGTCGAGATGGCGCGAGCGTCGCCCAGTCTGCACGTCGGCCTGCACCTCGTGCTGGTCGAAGGGCGCCCTGTCCTGTCCCCTGACGCCATTCCCGACCTCGTGGCTTCGGATGGCAAGTTTCGTCGCGACATGGTTGGGGCGGCGGTGGACATGTTCTTCAGGCCTCACGTTCGCCGCCAACTTGCGGCCGAGGTGAAAGCCCAGTTCCAGGCCTTTGCCGCGACGGGCCTGCCGCTCGATCATGTCAACACCCACAAGCATTTCCATCTTCACCCCACCATCGCGGGAACGATCCTGCGCGTCGGTCGCGCCTTCGGTCTAAAGGCCATGCGCGTCCCGTCTGAGCCGCGCGACGTGTTGATGCGGGCGGAACCGGGGGTGCGAGTCGCGCCCGCCTACGTCACCGGCCCCTGGTCGGCCGCGGTTCGGCGGCGCCTGAACCGTGCTGGTGTCGCGACGGCGGACCAGGTGTTTGGTCTGCACTGGTCGGGGGCGATGACGCCGGAGCGGCTGCTAGGCCTGGTGCGCTGCCTTCCTCCGGGCGTCAGCGAAATCTACACCCATCCCGCGACATCGGGCGGGTTCGACGGCGACTGCCCGGGTTACGCCTATGGCGCCGAACTGGAGGCCTTGACCTCGCCAGATGTCATCGCGGCGGTGCGCGATAGCGGCGCGCGCCTGGCCGGCTTCAGTCAAATCCCGCCGAGGACCTCGGTTTCCACAGACATCACAGCGCGGGATGAGACGATGGGGCGCCGCGCCGACTCACCAGCGCTTTGGCGCGCCCCCTCTGACCGATGAAGGAAGCCGATCATGTCCGATGTCCGTCCGCCCGTTCCGCCCTTCAATCATGAGACCGCGGCGCAGAAGGTCCGAGCCGCCGAGGATGGCTGGAACAGTCGCAATCCCGAACGCGTATCGCTGGCCTACACGCCCGACAGCCGTTGGCGCAACCGTTCGGAGTTTCTCCGGGGCCGGCCGGAGATTGTCGCGTTCCTGACCCGCAAGTGGTCGGCCGAGCTGGACTATCGGCTCATCAAGGGGCTGTGGGCCTTCGATGGCGACAGGATCGCGGTCCGCTTCGCCTACGAATTCCATGACGCCCAGGGCCAGTGGTTCCGCGCCTACGGCAATGAGAATTGGGCGTTCGACGAGCGGGGATTGATGCGCGAGCGCCATGCCAGCATCAACGACCTGCGCATCGCCGAGGCGGAACGAAAGCTTCACTGGGAACTCGGCGCTCCGCGGCCGGCGGACCACCCCGGGCTGGACGAGTTGGGGCTTTGAGGCGTTCGGCGCAAGTTTGGGGGCGAAGGTCAGATGTGCCAGATAAACGTGGGCCAGATAAACGCGGGCCAGATAAACGCGGGCCAGACTGGCAGGGCGACCGCACCTTGGATCCAAGAGCCTCACAATGACAGATCAATTGACCGCCCAGGCTGCCGATTTCCAGGGCATCGCGACTCTATTCGCGGGCGTCGAAGACATGTTCCTCAACCTCGAACGCGACCACAAAAACTTTCGCAAGTTTTGGGCGCCCGATATCGCGACGCCGGTCTATATCGCCGAAGAGCATAAGGAGATCATTACCGATTGGGCGAGCCTGGAAAGCTATTTCGAGGCCGCCGCCAAGGTCCTTGGCGCTGTGGTCTGCAAGTACGACCTGAAAGCCGTCGTGCCGATCCAAGCCGATCTGGTCACGGCCTGTGGACAGATGGAGTGGCAGGCCGCGATCAGGCCTGAGGTGGACAGGCTGGGCGGCTATGTGCGGTTCGTCGCTGTGCTGCGGAGATCGGGCGGGGGCTGGGGCCTCGTCAGCTATGTCGAGGCCCCGCTGGCGCCCATCATCTATCTGGGCGAGCTCTATAAGCTGGTCGCCAAAGTCAGTCCGCTCACATGACAGTCGCTCACCAGGGGCGGGGCGTCTCCGGCTGCTCCGCCGCCTGGCCTGACAGGTCTTGGGGCAGCGCAGGCTGATAGGCCGGCCACCAATGAAACGGCGTCTGCGGCTCCACATAGCGCGTCACCAACGGGCCGCCCTTGGTGCGAAAGAAATACAGATTGCCCGTCAAGGTGCCGTACGGACCATGGGCGATGTGCCCCGGCCGCCAGAAATAGGCGCCCGGCCGCATCACGCCCCGATCTCCGTGGCTTTCGCCGGAGAGCAGGTACATCTCCTCCACATGGTCATGCTCTTCGGACCGCTCCGCCCAGCGCAAGGGCATGGTGCCGAGAATCCAGGAGGTCTCGTGGGTGTGCGGGTCGGTGAACAACACCTTGCGCCCCGCGCCGGGGGGGAACTCCGGATGAAAATTGCCAGTATAGGGCGTTTTATAGGCGTCCAGGTGCGCCACCAGCCGGTCGGGATCGTAGCCGGCCGGCGCCGGCTGGCGGGGCGGTCCGGAGAAGAAGGTCAAGACCACGCTCTCGCGCCGGGCGGTGCGCGGCGCGACGCTGTAGCCGGCCGGCCAATGAGCGTAGGCCATATGAGCGAAGGTCAGGTCGCCCACGCCAAGCTCCCCCTCCAGAACCAGGAATTCTTCGTCAGCGCCAAGCGTGGCCGCCGGGCAGGTCCATCCGGCTGGATAGAGGAGCAAGAGGCTGGTCGCCCCCGTGTCCTCATCCTCGCTCAGAACCTTCATCTTCACCCCGCCGGTCAGGCCCAAGCGGTCGGCCGGGACCCAAGCCAGGCTCTGGGACTGGATGAACTCTATATGTGGACGGGCCATTGATCGCCTCCTCGGCGTTACCTGGTGCTGATCGGGCTTTGCGCTCGAAGCGGCGTCTTGGGGCCGGCGTCCTCGGTCAGCACGCGCACGACGCCCGCCATAGCCCGCTCCAGGACCGGGGCCGCGCGGGCTCGGGCCGTGGCGAGGACTGCCGGGCTTGAAAGCTTGGCCGCCTCCAGCACTCCGGCCTCTTCCAAGGCCGCCTCCAGCGTGATCCGCTGCACCCGCTCCACATGCAATTGGGATGCAAGCTCGAGCACAAGGCCCGTGAGCTGCTCCAGCGTCGGGGCGCTGAAGGCGTCTCTGGGGTCCGCCAAAGCCGCGGGGCCGTTGGGATGGGCAGACGTCATGCCGCCCGCTCCCCATGCAGGACAGCCCATGGGAAATGCCATTCTCGGCGCTTGGGCCAGGCGGGGGCGCCCAGATCGCCGGCGCCGCGCTCGTCAAAGGCGGCCCAGCGCACATTCTTGAACCCTGCGGCCTCCGCCATCGAAACCAGGTCCGCCGCCATCATGGGCGCCATATAGGGTTCGTTGTTGCGGGCGCCGTGCTCCATGATCGCGAAGTCGCGAAAGGCGTCGCCGGTCGGGTGGAAGTCTAAAAAGGCCAAGGCTCCATCGGGCGCGCAAAGCCGCGCGGATTCCTCAAACAAGGTCGGGAGGTGATCCAGAGGGATCTCGTGGATCAGCATGGTCGAAGTGACCAGATCGGCTGATCCGGCCTGAAGGCCGGTCGCTGTGGCGTCGGCCTGGCGAAACCGGATGTCGAGCCCCTTGGCCATGGCGTGTTCGGCGGCCAGCTGCAGGCAAGGGGCCGCCAGATCAACGCCGATCACCTCAGCCCGCGGCATGGCCTGTTTCAGCGACCAGGTCGATTTGCCAAAGCCGCAACCGAGGTCGACGATCCGGCGATAGGACCGCGGCGCAATCGCGGTCTCGGCGAACAGGCGATGGAACCTGTAGTCGTTGTTCTCGCCCATCATCACCAACTTGGCCCCCAGCTCATAGACATGCGCCGAAAGTTCCGAGGACCAGACGCCGCCGGGCTGCAGATGGATGTCCCAATCGGTATACCAGTCGGGAAGGACGAGGTCGGGGTCTAGCTCCAGGGCGCCTTGCGCCGGGCGTTCCATGGGCGCCGTGGGCTGGCTGGCCACATAATCACCCACCGCACGCCAGAGCATCTTTTGGGAGCCGCGCTCCAGCCAAGCGAACCAGCCATAGGTGGGCAGTTTGCGAACTCGAGCGGCAAGGGGCTCCGAGACCTCGGGCTCCTCGGCGCTCGCGGCGTCGAATTCGGTTCTGAGATGGGGATAAACCGTGTCCGCCCACCGACGCCGCAGCGCGAGGACGAAATCAACGGCGGCCTCCTCCTGAAGCGATCCGCTCATGGGGTGATCCTTGGCGTTTGCGCTCCTATCGGAGCTATCAATTCAATCAATTCACCGGCGACGCCGCGCAGACAGGCCGCTGTTCCACCGCCCGGAACGGCCGGCCCCCGGGCCGCCGGCCCGATAAAGTCATGCGCCCCCAGCGCCTCGACGTCAAAGCTGACCATGGCCATGCCCGGCGCCAGTTCGCCGTCCAAGGTCGCTCTGAGCGAGGCGCTCTTGGGGTAGGCGTCGAGCTCGACGAGGGTTCCTTCAGCCAGTCGAACCAGGCCGTGGGCGTGCAAGGCGTCGGGCGCCAGGCCATGGGCGTCGGAGATGATCTTCACCGGCGTCGCCACGGGCGGGTCCGTCGCGTTGGCGAAAGCGCCATAGGGTTGGAACAGGGCGTCGGCGTCCGGCCCCGCCGCCACCACGATAAAGACCCGGCCGACGAAGCTTTTGGCCTTGGCGAGGTCCAGCCCCACCGTATGATCGACCTGCGTGAAATAACTGCATTCGCCGAAGGGGCCGATCGCCTGCATGGCGCGAATGGTGGGAAAGCGGGACAGGCCCTTAGGCGGCCCGATGATGGTGAAGGGGCCGCTTTCCAGCCGGGCGGCGAGGGCGTCCACATCCTGCACGACAAACTCCGTGGCGTTCCAGCCATAGGTCTTGAGGGCGCGCCACCCCTGCGCCGCAGCACTCTGCACAAATCGCAGCCACACCGCCTCTCCGCTCGCCGGGGCCAGGGTCAGGCAGGGCCGACCTGCCATCGCCGCCGCGCCCCAAGCGTTAGCCAAGTCCCTGTCCAGGGGTGTACGGCTGACGACCTGATAGTCGAGGCAGCCGACATAGGCCGTTTCCACCGCCGCGAGATCGGGGGCGGCGTAGGTCACGGCGCGAATGGCGCCTAGATGGGGACGTGCAGAGGCCTGCACCGCGGGGCGGAGGGGCTCAGGGGCCGACATCGCCGACCCCGGCCTCCAACTCCAGCGCCTTAGCACTACGCCCAAAGGCGCGAAGACCCAGGATCACCAGAACAATCGCCGGAACCGAGACCGCGCACGCCTCTATGGAGACCGCATAGCGCAGGTCCGCCGGATGACCAAAGCGATCCACCATCCAGCCGACGGGGGGCGGACCTAGCAGCTGGCCCGCCAGGCTGATGATCAGGAAATAGATCGAGGTGGCCTGGGAGCGAATCTGGCCGGGAGCCAGAAAGGTCAAGGACAATGGACCCGCCGCCGTGGCGATCGCCTGGCCCACAAAGGCCACGAACAGGCCGCAGAGACCGAGCGTCGCCGTGGGCGCCAAGGGATAGAGGATGAAGCCGGGCGCGGCGATCAAGAGGCCCACCACCAGGGTCCGCAGAGGCGCATCGCGCCGCCCCATCGCCTGCCAGCGCTGGATCAACCAGACCCCGCCGATCGAGCCCAGCGGCCCCGCCGTCAGGTACAGCAGTCCCGTGGCCACGCCCACCTGCCCCACATGCCAGCCCCAGGTTCTCTGAAACAGGGAGACATTCCAAAGGCTAAGGGCGCCGAGTGTGACGCTGCCGCTGGAGCCCACGAACAGGGCTCCAAAGGCCCGCCATCGGCGACCGAGATAGGACAGGGCGTCGAGCAGGGAGCCGGCCTTCGTCCCCGTGCGCTCGGTTCGCTCAGGTTCCCGAATCGTCGCCATCAGGGTCGCCAGGATAAGGCCCGGCGCGCCCATGATCAGAAACACTGACTGCCAAGGGCGCATGCCGTGGACAAGGGGCGGCAGGGACTGGATCAGGCCCACGACCGGCCCGCCGAACAGAAAGGCGAAGCCCGCGCCGAGAAATGAGCCGGCCATATAGAGGTTGATCGCCTTGGCCCGCCGTGTCCGTTCAAACCGGTCGCCGATCAGGGAAATGGCGCACGGCGCGACGGCGGCCTCGCCAAAGCCCACGCCCAGTCGCGCAGCGAACAGGGGGCCGAAGCTGACCGCCAAACTGGCGGCGGACGTCATCAAGCTCCACACCGAGACGCCAAAGGCCAAGATTCCGCGCCTGGAAAAGCGATCCGCCGCCCACCCGAACGGCAGTCCTACAGCGACGTAAAAAATCGCGAACGCCGGCCCGAGTATAAGCCCCAGCTGGAAGTCGCTGAGGTGAAGATCCGCCTTGATTCGAGGCGCGAGCAGGCTCGGCAGGAAGCGATCGATATACGACACCATCTGGACCAGGGTGAGCATCCCCACCAGGTACCAAGCCCCAAGGTCCGATGGCGCCTTAGGGTCTGGGCCGATCTCAGAATTCAACGCCGAGGACATTGATGACTGACCCACTAACGTCGCGGATGGTAGTTTAGGCATCATGATCCAGCCAGAACACCGATCCGAAAATCCCCAGACGGCGGGCTCGCCGGCTGGGGCTCTGCTTTCGCGATCTAGAACTTATAGCCGACAGAGAAGTCCCAGGTCCCGGGCGTGTTGAAATAATCAAGACCGAGCAGGTCGGCGGTGCCGTAATTCACCATGGTGCAGTTCTTGCATTCCGCTGTGAAGGTCAGCGGTGTGTTCCGCGCTGCGAAGGTTACGCCAACATCAATCAAGGTGCGAGGCTTATCCAGGCCACCCACCGGACTCGGGCTGGAGCTGGCTGAGCCTGGGGTATTGGCTGTGTCGAACCATTCGCGCGCCACATATTGAATCGAGACGTTGGGTGTCAGGGTGAACTTCTCAAATTCAACCACATAGCTGGCCGACTGGGTGATGCTGAAGGGCGGCAGATAATCGGGTTTGGCCAGAGCCCCCGTCGCCGTGACAATGCCGGACTGGCAGCTTCCAGCGTTGCCCGCGACGCATGACGCCTGCTGCGCCTTGATGATCGAGCTCTGGTCGAAATAGATCCCGTCGATCATACCAATGTTGCTGGTGAGCGTCAGATGCTGAATCGGCCGCCACTTGACATTGGCTTCCAGGCCATAGGCGTCGAAGTCTGCAGCGTTGCTGGTGTCGAACGAGTTCGTATGCGGGTTGTCGTACAAAACTTGATCGTTGTGGACGTTTTCGTAGAACAGGTTGACGTTCAAGCGCAGCTTGTGATCGGGGGTTTCCGACCGGAAGCCCGTCTCATACGACCAGATGGTTTCAGGCTTGAAGCTGTTGAAGTCCGAAGCGCTGGATCCGGTCAGACCGTTCCAGCCGCCACCCTGAAAGCCCCGGGTCGCGGAAGCGAACAGCATCAGGTTCGGATCAATCTGGTACGACAGATTGACGTGGGGTGTGAACTCGTTGGCGTCCAGATGCGTCTGATAGCCCGCCGCCAGGATCTGAGCCGTGGTGTAGCCCTCGCCGGGGCTATTGGGTACCGCTGTGACCGTATCCATTTCGTGGGTAAAGCGACCGCCGACCGTCAAAGTCCAGTTCGGCCAGACTTTGTAATCACCTTGAGCGTAGACAGCCTCCGATAACCTGTCATTCTTAAAGAACTGGTCGTTGAGCAATTCTGTAAAGTCTAACGAGGCAAGGCCCAGAACCTGGCCATAGTTCGTTCTGTTGCTTTCGTAGAGATAGAATGCGCCGGCTGTATAGTTGAACTTATTATTTACGGTCGCTGTCCATTTCACTTCTTGTGAGAGCTGCCAGTTCCGCAAGGCCTGGGCTAGCGTGATTTCGCCCGTATAGATCGCGTCAGCCGAGCTTAGAGGGCCAAGACCCCCAGACGGGAAGTCGGCGGCGAGCGCCTGATTGATGCCGCGGAAGCCGGTGATGACGTTCAACACGCCCGCATCCAGCGTCACCTTGATGTTGGAGGCCGCCCCATAACTTTCGACGACCGCGCCCTGGCCGAAACCCGCCTTGTCGCCGGTCATTTTTCCGATCACTAGGTCCGCGAGCGCGCCGCCCTGGGTTGCGAAGCCGGTGTAGGAAATCCGCCCGCTGCCATCGACGCCGCCGACGCTGCTGGGCTGGTTCAACAGGTTGGCGCTATTGTTATGCTCATAGTCGACCGACAGGTTCCATTCGACATTGGGCAGGTCTTTCGGCAACAGCGTCACCGCTTCACGCACCCCGTAATTGTTGGTGGCGTTGAGCTTTTGATGCGTTGTGAGGTCTTCGACATAGCCCTCGTTGGTGATGCCGAACAACGACGTCAGCGTCAGGACCTGATCGCTGAGCGGCATGCTGACCGAGGCCCGGCCGGTATAGCCGTCGAACGATCCATACGAGCCGTAGACATAGCCCCCAAAGGTCTTGGCGGGCTTGTCCAAGGTGACGACAATGGCGCCGCCGGTGGAGTTGCTGCCGAACAGGGTGCCCTGGGGACCGTTCAGCACCTGCACTTGCTGCACGCCGAACAGCGCGAAGTTGTTGGCGTTCACCCGCGACAGATAGATGTCGTCGATATAGGCCCCGACCTGGGGCTGAAAGGTGGGGAAGGACTGGGTCTGTCCCAGGCCGCGGATGAAAAAGACGTTCGCCGACCCCTGACCGACATTGTTAGAGGCGAACATATTGGGCACTTCGCGCCCAAGGTCCAAACTGCTGGTGATCTGACCAGACGCCAGATCGGAGGCGGAAAAGCTTGTGACCGAAATAGGCACCTTCTGAAGGTTTTCCGACCTGCGCTGGGCCGTCACCACCACTTCTGGAAGGGCGTCCGAGGCGTTCGCCGCTGCGGGCGCCGAGCTGGCCTGCGCCGCAGCCCGCCCAACCGTCGCGAGAGACATCACCGATATGGCGACCCCTGCCAGCAGCCACGCCTTATTCCGCATGTTAATCCCCATTTCATGCCCCCGAAAGAATGTAAGCCCCTCGCACGCTCTCTTTCATCGTTCGCAACCCCACCCCTTCCCGTCCCCACGGCGGGTAAGGGGTGTTCGGGCCGGACACCGTCAAGACAAACGGAAAGGGACGCTAGAACTTATAGCCAACGGAAAAATCCCAAGTGCCGGGCGTATTGAAATAATCAAAGCCAAGCAAGTCAGTTGTACCATAATTTACCATGGTGCAGTTCTTACACTCCGCGGTGAAGGTCAGCGGTGTGTTCCGCGCTGCGAAGGTCACGCCGAGGTCGATCAAGGTACGGGGCTTGTTCAGGCCGCCCACCGGACTCGGGCTGGAGCTGGCTGCGACCGGGGTATTGGCCGTGTCGAACCATTCGCGCGCCACATATTGGATCGAAACATTGGGTGTCAGAGTGAACTTCTCGAATTTAAACACATAGCTCGCCGACTGTGTTATGCTGAAGGGCGGCAAAAACACAGGCTTAGCCAGAGCGCCCGTCGCCGTGACAATCCCCGACTGGCAGTTCGCCACGTTCGTCTTGGTGACGCAGGACTCCTGCTGCGACTTGATGAGCGGGCTCTGATCGAAATAGGTCCCGTCGATCATGCCGATGTTGCTGTTGAGCGTCAGGTTCTGGCTCGGCCGCCATTTGATGTTCGCTTCCAGGCCATGGGCTTCGAAGTCCGCGGCGTTGCTGGTGTCGAACGAACCCGTATTGGGGTTGTCGGATAGCACCTGATCGTCATGAACGTCTTCGTAGAACAGGTTGACGTTCAAGCGCAGCTTGTGATCGGGCGTCTCGGAGCGAAAGCCCGTCTCATAGGACCAAATGGTTTCAGGCTTGAAACTGTTGAAGTCTTGGGGGCTCGCCCCGGTAAAACTGTTCCAGCCGCCGCCCTGAAAGCCGCGGGTCGCGGACGCGAACAGCATGACGTTGGGATCGACCTGATAGGACAGATTGAAGTGGGGCGTGAACTCATTGGCGTCCAGATGGGTCGAGTAGCCTGCCGCGTGGACTTGAGCGGTGGTGTAGCCAAGTCCGGGCTGGTTGGGCAGGGTTGAGACCGTATCCATTTCGTGGGTCAAGCGACCGCCGATCGTGAGCGTCCAATTAGGCAAGAACTTGTAATCGGCTTGAGCGTAGCCAGCTTCCGACAACCTGTCGTTCTTGAAGAACTCGTCGGTGACCGGTAGTCGAAGATCAAATGCGGCCAAGCCCACAACTTCGGAGTAGCTCGTTCGGTTGCTTTCATAGAGATAGAACGCACCGGCCGTATAGTTGAGCTTATCGTTTACGGTCGCCGTCCACTTCACTTCTTGAGACAGCTGCCAGTTCCGCAGAGTCTGGGCCAGGTTGAAGTCGCCGGTATTGATTGTGTCAGCTGTGTTCAGAGGCCCAAGGGTATCCAACGGAAAATCGGCGCCGAGCCCCTGATTGATACCGCGAAAGCCGCTGATGAAATTCAACACGCCGCCATCCAGCGTCACCTTGATGTTCGACGCCGCCCCGTAACTTTGGACAATCGCACCCTGGCCTAAATGGGACTTGTCGCCGGTCACCAGACCCTCGAGCGCGCCGCCCTGGGTTGCGAAGCCGCTGTAGGAAATCCGCCCGCTGCCATCGACGCCGCCGAGGCTGCTGGGTTGGTTCAACAGGTTGGCGCTGTTATTATGCTCGTAGTCGACCGACAGGTTCCATTCGACATTGGGCAGGTTTTTCGGCAACAGCGTCACCGCTTCGCGCGCACCGTAATTGTTGGTGGCGTTGAGCTTTTCATGGGTCGTGAGATCTTCGACATAGCCCTCGTTGGTGATGCCGAACAACGACGTCAGCGTCAGGACCTGATCGCTGAGCGGCATGCTGACGGAGGCGCGGCCGGTATAGCCGTCGAACGATCCATAGGAGCCGTAGACGGAGCCCCCAAAGGTCTTGCCGGGCTTGTCTAGAGTGACGACGATCGCGCCGCCGGTGGAGTTGGCGCCGAACAGGGTGCCTTGGGGCCCGTTCAGCACCTGGACCTGCTGGACGCCGAACAGCGCGAAGTTGTTGGCGTTCGACCGCGACATGTAGATGTCGTCGATGTAGGCCCCGACCTGGGGCTGAAAGGTTGGGAAGGACTGGGTCTGACCCAAGCCGCGGATGTAAAATACGTTCGCCGATCCCTGACCGACATTGTTGCCCGCGAACATATTGGGCACTTCGCGCCCAAGGTCCAAGGTTGTGTTGATTTGGCCCGCGGCCAGATCGTTGGCGCTGAAACTCGTCACAGCAATGGGCACCTTCTGCAGGTCTTCCAACCGGCGCTGGGCCGTCACCACCACTTCCGGCAAGGCGTCCCCTGCATTCGCCGCCACGGGCGCCGGGCTGGCCTGCGCCGAAGCCCGCCCTACCACGGTCAGCGACATCACTGAAATCGCAACCCCTGCGAGCAACAAAGCCTTGGTCCGCATATCAACCCCCTCTTTTTTACACCACTAAGACTGAGCGTCCGACGCGCTGTTGTATACAATCAGTCTGGCTCGACGATCGAGTATGCGTTGGTTCCTCTGAAAAGCCAGCAGAAATCAAAAAATTTTTCGGGCTTTGAACACAAAACAGGCAGAACCTGTGAGACGTCGACCCATAAGCCCCAACGCCCCCTAAGTTCGTTGACATGACGCGCGTACGCCGATGTCACGGGCTGACATTCGTCCACCTTTGATGAGGCCCCAGACCACGTTGGGCCTTCACACCGCTCGGCGTGACCGTTTCCTGAAGCAACCCAACAGCAAAAGGTATAGACTCGAATACCAGCAAAGGGACGCTCTGGCTATTGTCTTTAATGTAATACCGCGTGTATGGGCGGCGTGTTGAAGTTCCGATCCGTGACCGTGGCGACGTGGTCCGGACGCTACGGCATGCACGGCGCCCGGGAAGCCGTCGAGCGTAGCCGGAATAAACCGTTATGGCCCATGGAGGGAGCAAGGTGGCGACGTCCGATATCGACGAGCGGATCATCATCGTCGGCGCCGGACCCGTGGGTTTGATGCTCGCCCGTTTGTTGGACGATCTCGATATTCCTTGCATCGTGTTCGAGGCCGACGACGTCCTCCCAAGGGACCTTCGGGCCTCCACCTTTCATCCGCCGACACTCGACATGTTGGATCGCTTCGGGCTCGGCGAGGCCCTCGTCACGCTGGGGCGGATATGTCCAAGCTGGCAGGTGCGCATCCACGAGACCCATGAATATGCGGAGTTCGATCTATCGGTTCTGGCTGACCTCACCCGTCATCCTTATCGCCTGCAATGCGAGCAGATTCATTTGTCGGACGCGCTTGTCCAGCAGTTGGAAGCGGGCGGCCGAACGCCCATCCGGCTAGGCCACAGGGTGGTCGAGGTCGCTCAAAGCGATGAGGGCGTGACCGCGACGATCGAGGGGCCGGATCAGACGCGCTACAGCGTCCGCGGCCCGTTCCTGGTGGGCGCCGATGGGGCGCGCAGCACCGTACGTCAAGCGATGGGTTTCGCCTTTCAGGGCAAAACATACCCCGAGACGACCGTGCTGGCGACGACCGACTTCGCCTTCGACCAACACCTCCCGGGCCTGTCGAACGTCAACTATGTCTGGCGCGCGGGCGGGACCTTCAGCCTGATGCGGCTTCCAGATACCTGGCGCTGCAGCCTCTATCCCGACGAAGGCGAAAGCTTGGACGACGCCCTGACGCCTGAGCGGATCGAAGCCAAGCTGCAAAGGATCGTGCCGACGGGGCGACCCTATACCGTGGGCGAGCGGCGGGCTTATCGGGTGCATATGCGTATCGTCGACGATTATCGGAACGGGCGGGTGCTGTTGGCCGGCGACGCCGCCCATATCAACTCGCCGTCAGGCGGGATGGGCATGAACGGCGGAATCCACGACGCCTTTTGTCTGGCCCCCCTCTTGGCGGACGTCATGGGTGGGGCTCCGATTGAGGCGCTGGACGCCTATACGCGTAAGCGCCGCGGCGTCGCCGCCGATGAAATTCTGCTGCAGGCGGACCGTAATCGCGCCCGGATGCAGGAGCGGGACCCAGACGCACGTCGCCGCGCTTTTGAGCAGCTCAAGGCCACGACGTCGGATCGAAGCCGGATGCGAGAGCATCTGATCCGGTCGTCGATGATCGCGGGCCTCAAACGCGCCGAGGCCCAGGCTTGAGAGCGGACGCGCACTATGACTACGGTCGGCGGGGCCGCATCGGCCTGGGGACGCCCCAGGCCAACCCCACGGTGGAGGCGGAGTTCGCCATCCTCGCTCCGCCCGGTGTATCGCTCCATATCACCCGGCTGACCAGCGCCGATCCGGACGGTGCAAGGCGGGTGCTCGACTATCTGGAGCAGTTGCCCAGGGCCCTTGGGGCCTTTGATCAGCTCAAGCCCGACGTGTTCGGCTTCGCCTGCACCGCCTCGTCCTATCTGGTGAATCCGGCGCGGGAGGCGCAGGTGGTGGACGCGGCGCGGCTTGCGTTCGGCTATCCGATCCTCACGGCGACCGGGGCCATCGCCTGGTGCCTCGCGCAACTGGGGGTCCGGCGCTTGGCGATGATCTCGCCTTATCCGCCAAATCTACTGGCGGCAGGCTCCGCCTTTTGGACCGAGCGCGGATTTGACCTCATTCAGGTGGCGACGGTTGAAACCCGTTTCCCCGACACCCGCAGCATCTACGGCCTGTCCAGCGCCGACGGCGCCGCGGCCCTGGCTACGATCGATGGCCGGGCGGACGCCGTCCTGATCAGCGGCACGGGCATGCCCTCCTTGCCCGTGATCCGGCTAGACGGCTCTGGCCCGCCCGTCCTGTCGTCAAACTTCTGTCTCGCCGCTCAGATGTTCGCCACCTTAGGCCTTGGCGATCTGCTGGACGCCCGCTCGGCCGCCAGCCAGGGTTGGCGCGACCGCTGTCGCGCGGCCACCGACGCCGTCCCTGATCTGTAAGACGTGAGGTGAGCTTTCCGATGGCCCTATCGATTATCAATCCCGCGACTGAGGCGGTCATCGCAGAGATTGAAGACGCGGACGCCGCCGCGGTCGGGCAAGCCGTGGAGGCGGCGCATCAGGCCTTTCTGACGGGACCTTGGCGCAAAATGTCCGTTGACGCCCGCCAAGCCGTGTTGCGTCAGTGCGCGCAGATCCTCGTCGCTCATGCCGACGAACTGGCGCAGATCGAGACCGACAATACCGGCATTCCGCTTCGCCAAGCCAAGGACCGCCACGTTCTGCGCGCGGCCTATAATTTTAACTTCTTCGCGGATTACATTGGACAGACGTCAGGGGCCGTCTACGACCAGACCGCCGACTATCTGACCTGGGTGGTGCGAGAGCCCGTGGGCGTGGCGGGCCTGATCTCGCCCTGGAACGCGCCAGTCGCGCTCGGCTCCATGAAGATCGCCGCCGCCATCGCCTTTGGCAACAGTTGCGTCATCAAACCATCGGAACAGGCGCCCTTGGGGCTCATGCGTCTGGTGGAGCTCTTGGGCCAAGCCGGACTCCCGCCGCATGTCGTTCGCCTGGTCAATGGGCGTGGCGCGGTCGCCGGCGACGCCCTGGTGCGCCACCCCTTGACGGCCGTGATCTCCTTCACGGGCGGAACGGCGGCGGGGCGGCAGATCCTGTCCACGGCCGGGAGCCTCTTGAAGCCCGCCACCATGGAGCTCGGCGGCAAGTCCGCCAATATCATCTTCGCCTCGGCGGACTATGAGAGGGCTTTGGACGCGGCCTTGCTCAGCATCTACAGCAACAACGGCCAGCAGTGCTTGGCAGGCTCGCGAATCCTTGTGCAGCGGCCGATCGCAGCGCGCTTTATCGACGACTTTGTCGCCCGGACGCGGGGTTTGCGCGTCGGCTCGCCCCTCGACCCTTTGACGGAGCTCGGACCTTTGGCCTCGCGCCGCCATCTGGAACACGTGCTGAGCTTCACACCGACAGGCGCTGGCGAGGGCGTGCGGTTGCTGACCGGCGGTCGGCGCGCGCAGGGCTTCGACCGGGGGTATTATGTCGAGCCGACGGTGGTCCGACTTGCCGATCAGAGCCATCGCATCTGCCAGGAGGAAATCTTTGGACCCTTCGCCGCGCTTTCGGTCTTCGATACGGCCGAGGAGGCCTACGCCATGGCGAACGGCACCCGGTATGGGCTGGTGAGCTACGTCTGGTCCCAGGATGTGGACACGATCGCCGAAGCGCAGCAGGCCCTGACCTCGGGCGTCGTCTGGTGCAATACCCCGATGATGCGGGAGCTGCGCGCCCCCTTCGGCGGGGTCAAGGACTCAGGGCTCGGCGCCGAGGGCGGGCAAGCGTGCGAGTCGCTCTACACCCGCGCCAAGACCATCAGTATGCCGCGCCGACGCCTGCCTGTACGCAAGCTGGGCCTAGAGCCTGGAATGCCGCGCCCTTAGTAGGGCTCGCCCCGTGTTCCGGGCGGCGTTCGGCCCCAGACAACCTTGATCGAAAAAATCAATAATCGAGTATAATATAATCGATTGGCCTCCAGGCGGCGTTAATAATAACCTGCGGATGTGGCCCCAAACGTGAACTTAAATTGCCCGGAACTCATCGTTAACTGTCTGCGTTCTATGTACGCGTTGAAGGATATTAAAATTGGATCTTCCTTCACTGAGACAGCTGCAATACGTAGTTTCATTGCACGATCATCAACACTTCGGTCGTGCGGCTGACGCTTGCAATGTGGGTCAATCGACGCTGTCTTCGGGCTTGAAGGAGCTTGAGGCCGTCTTGGGGATGCGCCTTGTGGAGCGGACCCGGCGGATGGTTGTGTTCACGCCCGCGGGCGTCAGCGTCGCGCACCGGGCCAGGGAACTGCTGCTTCGGGCCCGCGAGCTCGCGCTGCTTGCCTCGACGCCCCTCGCCGGCGTCCTGCAGGTGAGCGTCATCCCGACCATCGCGCCATTTCTACTTCCTCGAATCTTAAGCAAGATGCGTGAGTTGCATCCGGAATTGGAGCTGGAGGTCCACGAGGAGATGAGCCGCGACGGCTGCGCGAACCTCGCGAATGGGAGAAGCGACTGCTTGATCCTCGCCCTGCCTTACGATTGTGGGGATTTTGAATACGCCACCCTGTTTGAGGACCCTATCGTTGTCGCCATGCGGGCCGACCACCCTCTCGCCAGATCGACGGCCATCGACTCGCTAAATCTGCCGCACGACAAGTTGCTGCTTCTGCACGAGGGGCACTGCCTTAGAGATCATGTGCTGAAAGCGTGTCTACGCGCGGACCTGGGGCCGAGATCGGGGCGGGGGGCGTCGATCCACACCCTGGTCCAACTGGTGAACGCCGGTATGGGCGTGACTCTGTTGCCTCAGATGGCTGTGGACGCGGGCGTCGTCGCTGGAACGGAGGTGGTCACCCGCCCCCTGATCGGCGGGGACGCCGGGAGGACCGTCTGTCTGGCCTGGCGGCGCAATAGCCCGCGCGCTGAGGGCCTTGCCCGCTTTGCCCTGACGATCAGGACAATATGTGAGGGCCGCGGTTCGGAACGCCCCGAGCTGCGCTTGGCTGTCTGATCGAGATTCTAGATCAAAGAGATTAAATCAAATCATTTTTTTATCTGAATGTGAGCGCATAAAGCTATGGGCAGTGTTCGCGAAAACGCGATAAAGGACTCCCAAATCAATGAAGCCCCAATATTATTTATCGATCCCATCCCTTAAAAATAAGGGCCCCCACCTGACAGAAAAGTATTTGGCGGGACGTCCGGACGCCGCGTTGGCGCGACGCCGAGGTCATGGGCTCCATAACGCTAAGACTTATCTGTTAATAACAATCGCCGTTATGGCTATTGGCGGGGCAAGTTCTGCAGCCTGGGCCGATGGCGCGCCCCGGCCGAATAATTTCTGGTGGCCCGACAGATTAGATCTCTCACCGCTTCGCAGCCACGACGTCGAATCCAATCCTTATGGCCCAAATTTCGACTACGCTAAAGAATTCCAGACCCTCGATATCAAAGCCGTCAAAAAGGATATCGAGAAAGTCCTGACGACGTCGCAAAGCTGGTGGCCGGCTGATTATGGAAATTATGGTCCTTTCTTCGTCCGCATGGCCTGGCATGGCGCCGGGACCTATCGCATGTGGGACGGTCGCGGCGGCGCCGATGGCGCCGAGCAGCGCTTCGAGCCGCTGAACAGCTGGCCAGACAATGTCAATCTCGACAAGGCGCGGCGACTTCTGTGGCCGATCAAGCAAAAGTATGGCCGCAAGCTGTCTTGGGGCGACCTCATGGTGCTGACCGGCAATGTGGCCCTGGAATCGATGGGCTTCCAGACCTTCGGCTTCGGGGGCGGCCGTCAGGACGACTGGCAATCGGACCTCGTTTATTGGGGACCCGGCGACAAGTTCATGTCGACCAACCGCGACAAAGACGGCAAGCTTGAAAGGCCGTTGGGCGCGACCCAGCAGGGCCTCATCTATGTGAATCCGGAAGGACCGAACGGCGTTCCGGATCCTGTCGCGGCGGCGAAGGATATTCGCGAAGCCTTTGGCCGCATGGCGATGAATGACGAAGAGACCTTCGCCCTTATCGCCGGCGGCCATACCTTCGGCAAGGCGCACGGCGCAGCGCCCGCTGCGAACTGCATTGGCCCCGCGCCCGCCGCGGCAGGGGTTGAACAACAAGGCCTGGGCTGGACCAACAGATGCGCTGGCGGCAGGGCCGCCGACACGATCAGTAGCGGCCTGGAAGGCGCCTGGTCGGTCGATCCTATTCACTTCACCATGCAGTATATCGACAATCTGCTGGGCCATGAGTGGGTTTTGACCAAGAGCCCGGCGGGGGCCTATCAATGGATGCCCAAGGACCCAGAAGATGTGGTGCCAGACGCGTCTGATCCGTCGAAACACCATCCTCTGATGATGTTCACGACCGACATCGCTCTGAAAGTCGATCCGGCCTACAACACGATCGCTAAACGTTTCGAGGCGCACCCCGAAGAGTTTGAGCTGGCCTTCGCCAAGGCCTGGTTCAAGCTGACCCACCGCGATATGGGACCGAAGTCTCGTTATCTCGGCGATGAAGTGCCAAAGGAAACTCTTATCTGGCAAGATCCGCTTCCCGCCGCAGACTACAAGATGATCGACGCGGCGGATATCGCCGACCTGAAGCACAAAATCCTCAGTTCGGGCTTGTCGGAGCCGGAACTTGTCCGAACGGCATGGGCGTCGGCGGCGTCGTTCCGTCGGACCGACTACCGCGGCGGTCCCAATGGCGGGCGCCTTCGTCTCAGCCCCGAGAAGGACTGGGCGGTCAACGATCCTGTGGACATGGCGAACGTCGTCAACGTTCTGGAAGGCTTACAGAGTAAATTCAATGCGAGCAGGACAGACGGCAAGAAGGTGTCGCTGGCTGATCTGATCGTGCTTGGCGGTTCGGCGGCTGTCGAGGACGCCGCCCGGAAAGCGGGGTATGACGTGCAGGTGCCGTTCTCTCCTGGACGGACCGACGCCTCGCAGGCCCAGACCGACACAAGTTCGTTCGCTGTCCTGGAGCCGACGGCTGACGGTTTCCGCAACTACTCTGGCAAGGACAGCCTAAGGCCGCCGGCCGAAATGCTGATCGACCGCGCTGACAAGCTCGATCTCACCGTTCCAGAAATGACGGTTCTCGTCGGCGGCCTGCGCGTGTTGGATGCGAATGAAGGCCATTCCCAGCTGGGCGTGCTGACGAAGCATCCTGGAACGCTCAGCAACGACTTCTTTGTCAATCTGCTCGATATGTCCACGAAATGGTCGAAGTCGGCTCAGGCTGACGGCGTCTACGAAGGCTATGACCGGACGACAGGAAATCTCCAGTGGTCGGCCTCCCCTGTTGATCTGGTCTTCGGCTCGAATGCGGAGCTCCGGGCGGTGGTCGAAGTCTATGCCTCCGATGATGGTCAGGCAAAGTTCGTCCATGATTTCGTGAACGCATGGGTCAAGGTCATGAACAACGACCGTTACGACCTCAAAAGCTAAAGTATTTGGCCGGACCGGGGTGAGGAATGGGCGAAGCGGTTTTCCTCACCCCGCTCTATCGGGCCTAAACCGCGTCCTGCCAGGACGGCTTGTCGTTGGAATTGCTGCGCGTCAGGCTCATCCGATATTGATACAGATCAGGGTGGTAGAGGCCTTGCTGATAGAGGAGCGGCTGTTCCACCTGATCGTAGACGAAGCGTCGAAGCTTGAGCAGAGGCGAGCCGACGGCGACGCCCAGATGCTCTGCGCTGCTGTGATCGGCAAGGACCGCCGTCAGATTCTGGTCCGCCTTCATCGCCCGAACGCCCTGATCCTCCAGGAACCAGACCACGGGGCGATCATCCAGCATCTCTGCCGTGAGCGTCACGCCAAGGCGCTCCAACACATAGATGGAGGTCAGGGAAAAGGGCTTGCCGTCGTGGCGGCGCAGACGCCGGACGTGGGTGGTCAAGGTCTCGGCCGGTAGGCTCAGGCTGACGGCCGCATAGGCGGGCAGGGGGGTGTGCGGCTCAAAGCTCAAGGTCTCCGCCGCGGTCTCGACGCCGAGCGTGACAAGATTGTTCAGCGGCCCCTGGATGTTGTCGGGCGCGGTCTTTCTATCGGCCACGAAGGTGCCAAGGCTGCGTCGCCGCAGGATCAGCCCCTCGCGCTCCAGCATTTGGAACGT
>Ga0116226_10001519_pt1 | contig 20145 bp, 23 predicted proteins | sample S1TSphfallax_FD_89692 | JGI IMG/M metagenome (GOLD analysis project Ga0116226, IMG submission 89692) | Host-associated microbial communities from peat moss isolated from Minnesota, USA - S1T2_Fa - Sphagnum fallax MG | ecosystem: Host-associated > Plants > Peat moss > Unclassified | place: USA... | reverse complement strand
GGGAGCGTGCTACCAAGTTTCAATTCCGCAACTTGACTTTGTGAGACCCTCACTTGGGGTTTCACCCCCGTGACTTGGGAGCGCGTCACACCTAAACCTGCATCAAACCAACCAACAAGTTGGTTAGTTCACATTCTAGAGCACCCTTGGTGCTAAGACAAGCCATGGGCAACTCTAGACTCACAAGACTCACCACGGCCCAAACTCGGGGGAAGCCACCACCTTCCCCCATATAGTATCCTCTGTGTTACTCCGCGGCACCTACATCCAAATGGCTTTTTGCCCCGGGACTCCCAAGGAGGAGTCCCGAAACTGTCCTAGTTTGGACTCCCGAGATTTTGTGAGTTTATAATGTTTTGCTCAAACCTTGTATTGGGATGAGATCTAAAACAAACTTGTAGCCCTCATTGAGAGCTTTCCAATGGTGTGTTGCACTCCATCTGCACATGCCAAGGTCGGGTCGATTCTCGACTTTTAGTGGTTGGGAATCAAACTGCCAGTTTGACTCCCACGAAAAAAAACCGTCTAGAAGAGTGGTGCGCACTTGAGTCGATCATTCAGCATGGGATCGTATATTGTTTCCTAACCCGCATGCCTTGGCAATCTATTTATAATTTGTCCCTGCTTATGGAACCGCACCAGAAAGGTTTGAAGAGTGTCAATGTGAAGACGACGATGTTCGTCTTCATTGTCGAATTTGGGTTCCCGGTGATGGCCATTATCGTTGGTTGTGAGGCCCAATCAACCCCCTTTCCATGGAGCATCGAGCCAAATACCTACCTCGCACCATTCGTCACATTTTGAAGTTTTTATAATTGTGATCTATCCCCTTAAAGTTGTTTACTAAGTTGTAATTCACCAGAGGCCGCTAAGGTGGAAATGTTAATACTTAAGTTTGATTTTGATTATATTTAAGAGTCTGATAAAAGTGAAGACTAAATAAAGATGTATTAGGATTACATCTTTAAAATCTTTCAAGTACATCATTCGTGCTTAAAGATTATTCTACAGACTAACTTAATATTGTCATGGCAAAATGTTATTGTTAATTATGGGCTTGTATTCCCAATATATTAGTAAAATCCCATTTAATTCTACATCCCCTTTCACCTTTCTATAACATAAAAGGATAATGTACTTAAAAAGGTTTATTAGGTCTTAAAATTAATTAAGCCTTACATCAATTTAAATAAAAAAGTCTTATACGCTAAAATATCCAAAGGCTAATTCAACTCTTAATAATTATTACTTGAAGGTTTATCAAGATTCAAATTATTAACACTAAGGGAAACTATGGAACTAAAGCTTAACAATTTGTGGTATTATAATCCATGACTCACACAACCCATTAATGTGATGGCTTTTTTGTCAAAATAGCTTAGGGTTGTGAAGCAGTTGTTGGAAGAATTTGAGATTAAAAACTTTACATATGCTTCGAAGAGTTTAATTATGCAAAAAACCACTTGAGCTTGAGATTCGTGTGTAAGAACTTAAAGCACAATTGGAGCACCAAAAGGCATCTTACAAGTAGGAGGAACAAAAATTGAATTTGTTGAAAAAAAATTTGCAAAAGATGTTGGTAGTTGCCGAAGGGTCCAAGAGCATGAGTGGTAGCAAATCAGACGGTGGTCTCATAATCTCAGTGAACAAATTACAATCAGTCAAATGTGATAGTTAGTTTCAAGTATTTCTTTTCAAACAAAAAGCAACTTGATTTGAATAATTCAAGACAAATTTGAAGGAAACCTCATAGCAATTGGAATCATGCAGCATTAAGCTTAATGTGATCGATTTTCAAGAAGGACAAAACAAGGTTTGGGTATAAGGGCTAATACAACAAATCCATTATATGTCAAATGGTAGCGGTATAATTAGTTTTTTCCGTATAAAAAATCCCACCTCTATTCTAGAGGGCTCATTTTCCATTGTTGTGATCATAACCTACCCTATATGTGGATCTTTTTTTCATGCAACAATATTCTTGTTGCATATTATGGATGCACCTACCACTCATGGTGTCTTGGGGTGCATATGTAATCCCATAGTGTTATTTGTGCTAGTCTTCAAGTAAGCAAACTTGGCTTCCTCTAGTAAAATAAATAGATGCCAAGTATGTTAGTTGTTTATATGCATACTTAAGACTATTGAGTTTTAATTAGGGGCTAGCTATTTTTCTACTTGGATTTATGATATCGAAAAGTGGTAACTATTACAATATTAATACCTAATGTGTTTATTAGGGACTCAAGCCAGGAATCCTAATATAGGTTAGATGGAAGTACCTATTAATTATTAGACAACCTAGTCATAACATGTTACACCAATTGTACTAGGAAAAACTAATATGTTACCTACATCAACATAGCCAATGTCGTATAATGTCATATCCCCTTTTGTGCCTTTAAATCTTAGTTTGTATCTAGCATATCCAACTAGAACATAAGGACTTGATTCATTGATCTTTAGGATTTATATAAGTTATGTACATGGGAATGTGTACCTTGTACCTAAACAACTCGTTGTACTGCCAACATATACTCCATATTCCATTGGAAATCAATTTCCTATAGTGGTTCAACCAATGACCAACAAGGATAAACAACCTACATCAATTGCAACCATTGTACATGTTACTACCAGTTTACCAACTTATGTACCCAAAGAAAGGTTTTGCTCACTAGCCGCCGAATGGAGGACAACATGGAAACTCACCTATAAGAAGCTCACTTGAAGGATATTTGCTTGGATGACCAACTATTGCATCTTTTGGATGGCCAACACTTGCCATGTGCATGTTTATAACACCATGGTATCAACCACCTGTTGTGCAACCTATATTAGAATTAGCAACCAAGTTGCCATGCATGAAGCTACAACATCTAATGGTTAAACTTATAATACCTATTGTTACAACTAAATCAACATTAACCTCTATTAATTATGGTAAAACTGGTCACTTAGTGGAGACCTATCATTACATAAAAAAATAGGTACCAATAGTGCCAATTGCTATAATTAAGTTTATAGAACATGTAGCAATAACTAAAACCCAACTTGTTAAAACAAAAAAATTACATGTTCATTATCCCTATATAATTTGTTTTGGTGTAGAACATAGATTTAGAGAGTGCCTTAAGAAGATTAAGGTATAGAACATATTCAAAACTAAACTTGTTAGTTCTAATGTGACAATAATGCTTCAATTGCCTAAAACTGACAATGTGTTAGTTAATGCAATAGGTAGTGTTACCACTCGTAATCAATAATTGAAATAACATGTGTTAGGTGAAAGCACATTACGTGTGAACCAATTTTCACCGAAAAAGTGATGTATAATTAATATCATGGTATGTGATAAATTTAAATTTTGATGGTATCATTTGACAATCCTATGCATAAACAAAAAGCCCTAAAATGTGCACAACATTTTGGAACTCAAATTTCTTTTAAATCAAGATCATTTTTTATCCAATAGTCAAATGAAGAGGATTGAATAAGATTAATGTACACAACATATATATAATGTGTAGTTTTTTGTTGGCCATAAGGCCTCATGTTTGTGGTTCATAAGACATTACCAAACAAAAGAAACTTGAAAAAATAATTCAATGCCCAATCATAAAATATTTTTTTTCTTTCATTTGGTATTGATTTTTTCTTTAAATACATAAAATATTTTTCTTTTATTGTTGAAATAAAAGAAAAAAACACACATAATTTTAATGAATTCTTAACCAAATAATTTAAACTTCCAAATGGCCCTAGATTCAATTGATGTATATCAATAATAATGACCACAAACAAATTTGCCAAAAATTCCACCACAACCTTAGTTTTGAAGTATGTATGTAATTTTTAAAACTTTGTGATGAGTATTATTTTGTCACAAATATACTTCATATGGTGAAGTACACTAATGTTTGTTTGAGGTTTTTTTTAAATGATTTTAAAAAGTCTAAATCTAATCCAATATACTTCAAACAAACAAAAAAATCCAAAATGTGATGTCTATACTTACATAAACAAACTAAATGTAGTATTTGTGATTAGAATTTTTAGGGACCATAATGTGATTTTACCCTATTCAAAGAAAGGGAGTATGTTAAAATTAAAGGAGCTGAAGATTGGCAACAAAAATAATGTCTACGATATTCATTCATTGAAATTGTTAGACAAGTATAGCATGGTGGGATTAAAAAACAACTTACTACCATCAATGAGGGTTTGTTGTAGAGTAATTGGGTTAGATTGCCTAATAATCTTACTATAACTCAACCATTTGAAAGTAATCGAAATGATGAAGCAAATCAACAACTTGTCATTTTAGGAAGGTTACCAAATAGAAGACTTTTAAAAGAAATTATAAGGGATATTAGGAAACAAGTATTGGAAACCAAGTATACATTGAACTTGGGTCAATTGTTGGAAATGACTCTTGATATCAAACATTACATTCTTAAGTCAATACTATCAAAACCTGCTTTACCAAAATCGACAGTTGCATCAATTGTCATTTATCATAAAATGGTAATAATACAAGTTCAAGTAGGGAAGAATTTTATTGAAGATGTACATCTAGATGGTGGTTTTGGAATTAATATCATTACGGAAAAGTTGAACATATAGCTAGGTCTATTAGAACCAAAACCTACACCTTACAATTTATGTATGGTTGATCAAGCTATTGCCAAACTTTTAGGTTCGATTAAGGATTTTCAAATTTTTGTTCATGGAATTCCCTATGCAGTGACTTTCATTGTAATTCAAAGTAATGTGTTAGACTCCATGTACTTTATGTTGTTAGGTCATCCTTGGTTAGGGATGCTAAAGTGTTTCATGATTGGGGCAATAACACTATCACTATACAAGGATCGGTATTATCAAAACCATACCTATTACTAAGAAACTTGCAGCACCAACCAAGCGTCCAAAAGTGTTAATTTGTTATGATTTCCATTTTGGAATATTTGACAAAAAGGAGGATTTGATGTTTGCCACAAAACCAAAATTATTTTCAATAGGAACCATAGTTGTCCCTACATTAGTGTGCTCAAATCAACTAGTTAAGTTGATCACATTAGTAGGTTTTAATCTAGTTGAACAAGTTATTGTACATGTTGAACTTGTGTCTAAACACTTGTTTTGTCTAATATACATGTCAAACTGCTATTTACATTACTTGTTCAGATAACTATACCCCTTGATACTTTCCAACAACATTTACTAGAAATGTTTTTCCAACATGAAATAGGAGAAATGGAGATTGACAAAAGACCTTCTCAAACCAAAGTTCAAAATCTTTGCATTGCTGGATGGACTATCACTAAAGAGGAACAATTGATGAAGATCAGTTTAGGTTCTAAAAAAAACTTGCAACAAGTTAAAATTATTGTGGATTTGGAACCTATTGTCAATTTTCAACTAATTGAATTGCTAAAAGAGTTAAAGGACATCTTTACCTAGACTTACAAAAGTTTGAAGGACATACCGCTTGAGGTAGCTCAACATTGGATTGAGTTTGACACATTGATAGCGCTTGCTCATGAAGCAAGGTACCAATTAAATCCTAACTATGTAGTTATTGTCAAACATGATATTGACAAATTGCTTGATGCAGGTTTTATTAAACTTGTTGAAGAGTCTACTTGGTTATCACCTATAGCTGTACTGCCTTAAAAAAATGGGAAACTAAAAATTTGTGTGGACTTTAGGGAGCTTAATGCAACTACTAAAAAGGACCCATACTTGTTACCTTCTACTAATGAAGTTATTCACATTATAGCCGGACATGAGGTTTATACATTTTTAAATGGTTTTTCTAAATACCATAAGATTTCCATAGCACTAGAAGACTAATAAAAATCACCTTTTTTATTGATTGGGGGGTTTTTGTATTGGTTGTAATGCCTTTTGGGGTCAAAAATGGACAACCTACCTATCAAAAGGTAGTCACCAAAGCTTTACATGAATACATTTATGCATTCATGAAAATCTTTTTAGATGATTTAGCTATTTTTAGTGACTTGTCCACTTATTTGGAAAAATTCAAAAAATGTTTTTTTAAATGCACAAAGTATGGCATTAGTTTGAATTTATATAAATGTGCATTTATGGTATGTTTTAGAACTATTTTAGGATTTATAATCTCTAAAGAGGGGAAGATACTTGATCTTTAGTAAAAATGCTAATACCCAAAACACCTTAGGAGATTCAAGTCTTCAATGAGATGCTTCATAAAAAAATTTGCCTATGGTATGGCACTAATCACCAAGTTACTCAAAAAAGTTAAAATGTTTGAATGGATTGCTAAATGTCAAGTTGCTTGGGAAGATATCAAGAACCGGTACATTCAAGCTCCTATATTTATTAATCCTTATTAGGAATTGGACTTTCATTTTCATATTGATGCATTTCAACTAGGAATAGGGGCAATATTGGCCTAGAATCCAACATGTAAAATAAATAAACATGTTATGTACTCATCAATACTACTTAATTATGCAAAAAAAATTTATACCACTACATAAAGAAAGGCTTTAGCTATGGTTTATGCCTCACACAAATTTAAGCATTGTGTCACAACCCCACTATTGGAAGAGTGTGACAATGACAGTCACACTCCTGAAATGGGGACTTGGGAGTCCTTCGGGACTCCCAAAACTTCAAAGTTCGATTGCAAGGGTCAAAACATCTCGCCTTGAGGCGTTTTTCATATCAATGGAAAGCTATCTATCGAAATGTAGATGTTGAAAATGGCCTTGCATGAGCCATTTGGACATTTTTAGCACAAGTTACGGCAAAAAAAAAAGGTCAGGAATCGACCTGACCTCGGTGTGTGTAGGTGGAGTGCGACACAATGTTGGAAAGGTCTCAAGGAAAGCTACAAGTTTGCTTTAAACCTCATTCAAATCAGAGGTCTAAGCAAAGAGTTATGAACTCATAAAGTCCCGAGAATCTAAATCGGGATAGTTTCGGGACTCCTCCTTGGGAGTCTTGAGACAAAAAGCCATTCAAATGTAGGTGCTGCGGAGTAACGCAAAGAATATTATATGGGAGAAGGTGGTGGCTTCCCCTAAGTCCAGGCCATGGTGAGTCGTGTGAGTCCAGGGTTGCCCGTGGCTTGTCCTAGCACCAAAGGTGCTCCAGATTGTGAACTAACTAACTTGTTGGTTGGTTTGATGCAGGTTCGAATGAATAACTAAAACTTGTCCCTCTTCCTAGTCCCATTTCAAAGCTTCAGCACACCCCTCTACCCTTTTTAGTGCTAAAAGTTGGGAGTGTGCCCTCGAGTCCCCACAATTTCCGTTTTAAAAACCAAAGCCCATCTTGGGTCTAACTTGGGACTTGGGAGTGTGTCACATTGCCTATTAGGTAACAAGTTCACTGTTATGTAAACCACATGGCTTTAGTGTATTTAGTTAACAAGCCATAAGTTTCTAGCAGGTTAATTAAATGGTTCTTATTATTTATGGAGTACGATTTCAAAAAAAATTACAAACTTGGTGGATCCCATCTAATGGCAAATGCATTCAATAAATTACCCAATCAAATTGAACATGTTGGAATACTTGTTCAAACATGTGATGCTCACCTATTTATTTTACAACTTGAGTGGTTACAAAGTGTGTATGAATACTTATTAAAATGAATAATGCCAGAAAGATTTATAACATCCCAAAGACAATATTTAGCCTAAACAACTAACCGATTTGTGTTTCAAGAAGGAGTATTATACAATTTGGACAAGATAACAAGTTTGTCAAATTTTGCAACTAGAATAGGTGTCCACAATTTTGCAAGAATTACATGGAGGAGTTATAAGAGGGTTTTATTCTTCTGATATCACTATACGAAAGATCATGGATGTTGGTTATTGGTGACCAATGATGAATTGAAATGTTCATGAATATTGTTGAACATGTGATCATTAAAAGAAAAATTGTCATTTGCAACCAATCATTTATGATTATAATAGTTGTAAACGACATATTACAGTTGTAAATGATTGTTGTTTACACCTATAATAGTTACAAATGACAATTTTAGTTATAAATGACTAGTTGCAAACGACATGTTTTTCTTCTAGTGAATGTCAAGAAACATGTAACTTGTTGACCTAAAATTTGGCCAAATTGTTTACTACATTACCTGAATAACCATTTCAAAACTAGGGATTAGGTTTTATTGGACTTGTTATACATGTAAGTAGAATGTCAAATAATTAGTACATTCTAGTAGCCATTAACTATGCAACAAAATGGGTGGAAGCATGAGCATTTTGCACCAACACTATTGCAATAATTGCTAAGTTTATGTATGAGCATATTTTTACAAGATTTGGATGTCCATTAACTATTTTGACCAATCAGGGTACCCATTTTATTAATGATGCAATCAGGTTCCTTATTGACCATTTTATTTTTACACATACCAATTGTATTGTTTATTATCCACAAGGAAATGGACAAGTTGAGTCCACAAATAAGGTTTTTGGAACCTTACTAACCAAATTGGTTCACAAAAATAAAAATGACTAATGATTGTTTTTGTATTTCAACTTTCAATGTCGAAAGTTGGAGACCTGGAGCCACGTGTTCTTAGCTTTCAACTTTCAGTGTTGAAAGTTGAAACCCAAGAGTTCTTTGCAATCCGCCTACTTTTGGAAAAGAAAAAATTGTCCTAAGAAGTTGTTTGAAAAACCTTAATGAAAAATTGGAATACTCAATTGGGTAGGGAAATACCTCCTTCATGTCATCTATGATGCCTCGATGCTTAGGTGGCCATACCCAAGTCTAGATCTAAGATGCAAGAATTGAGGCCCAAGAGACATTCATCAATCTCACAATTGAAAGGTAGTGAGTAGAATTAGGAATCAACAAAGGAGTGAGCAATGGAATTCTCTTCCCAATACTTGATGTTCTTGCACTAGGGGTGGTTTGCTCTTGTCATCTTCTCCAACACTCTTGTTAAAGAGAATACAACTCTTGGATGTCTAAAGTCACATCCTCTACCTTAGTTGGGATGGTCTAAATGGAAATCATTGGAATTTCCTAAAGAGATGCCACGACCAAGCCAAGCTTTGCCTTTCTCTAGGATTGAGTGGGAACGTCTTCCTTGTCCTACATATTTGATCTAGACTTTTGAATTTGTCTTTTTCCCCTCCTTTTGCCCCCCTCCAATCTCTTATTTCGTGGTGTCTCCTTTTCCAAAGCTCCAAGCCCTTGAAGAAATCTTAGCTCATGTTTTTCTTGAATCTCGAATTTTGATGGAGGAGTGTATTCCTTCGGGCAATCGTGATACCAATGTGAGCCACACTAACATAGCCATGGCTGATAGTCTCAATTTTTAAGAATTGCGTTAGGGATATTCGAGTGTAGTGAGGTTTTTAGGGGTTTTTATGAACTTTGTATTAGAATAGGGGTTGATAAATAAGCATAGTTGTGTGGGAAGGGGGGGTTGTTTTCTTTTTTGAAATACAATATTGGTTGGGTTAGTTCTTTTCTTCAACAAAAAGCTGGTAAACCATAATTTTAAAACCTCAGTGGCATAATTAGGGGTGAGAAATCTCTAGAGGGTTGGGGGGTAGAAACAAACACCAGAATTCATGGTGTGCAACAAAAAATTGGTTTTATTCTAGTATTTAGTGAATAGCAAGGATGTTGGGAATTTATGAAGTAGGTGGGAGGGAATCAATGAAAGGCCCAATAGAAATAGAATAATCTTTAAGCCTTATAAGCATACGATTAATTCAAAATATCTTAACAATTAAATAAACAGAGGGGATAGGGTGGTAATGGCAACTTGAGTTTCATGATGAATGGAACATTTATTTTGATTATGGTTAAGCTCAACAAGGAGCTGCAATTACATGCGGAGTCCTAGTGTATGTCACAATGATAGTTCATAACTGCAAGAAATCTAAGATGGGTCGAATGGTGCGAACTAGGTAGTTTGCCTTGCTATTAAAAGGCAGTTGTTGAATCAGACCACGTAACCAATGATAGTGTCCAACGCCAGGAATTGAAGACCATGCAAAGATGGAGTCGTTTTTAGTCTCATAACAACCTTCACATATGGTTTCAGGCTCATCACCAGAAATGGGGTCAACTTGTAACAAAATAACTAGGGTGCGAAAGTTTGGGGAAATGTAATAGTACCAAGTTCGAAGGGGATTGACTTCAAGACGAGCACGCACTTCTCACAATTCAGGTTCTTCATCACTAGGATGTTGCGTCAACATCAAATCTAAAGACGACTCCGGGGTCGGCTCTTCATTTCCTTGCGCAACTTGAGGCCCATAAGATGTGGCCATACGCAACGCCATAATTTTAAGGGAAAAGGAAAAGATCTGTAACCAAATTGAATCGACAATGAATGTGTGGGGGACTTGTGACATCAAAATGTGCAATTTTAATTTATAGGCCAAGGGAAAGGGAGAAAAGACGTAAATAACGGCCTAGAACCATGGTAAAGTAAAACCTTAATATTAAAGGAAAAATACGAAGGTCTAAATAAAGTTGTTTGGGGGATAAGTGGGAAGAGGTGAAAAAAAACCTTCTCCTTCTCCTTCCATCGGCCACCAAGTGGGGATCCTCCTTCCTTCTCTTTAAAAGGGCGAAGTTGGATCATTTTTTACGCGCCCCCAAGTCCCTCATTAGATTCAAAAGAATCCAACTATGTCAAAGGCGGAAGTAAATGGGACTTGGTGTCGCTCCCATCTTCCAACACTAAAGGGGGTGAGAGGGGCGTGTTGAAAGCTCTGGGATTAGACTAGGAAGAGGGTCAAGCTACTTAGTTATTCAGTCCTGCATCCAAAACCAACCACAAGTTGGTTAAAACTCATTTTGCACCCTTTTGGTGTTGGGACAAGCCACGGGCAACCTTGGACTCACTTGACTCACCACGGCCTGGATTCAAGGGAAGCCACCACCTTCCCCCATATAGTAATCTTTGTAGCTCCCCGCGGAGGCTACATCCGAATGGCACTTTTTCCCGGGACTCCCAAGGAGGAGCCCAAAACTGTCCCGGGTTGGATTCCCAGGACTTTCGGCATCCATAACTTCTTGCTCAAACCTCTGATTGGGATGAGGTCTAAAGCAATCTTATAGCTCTCTTTGAGAGCTTTCTAACTTCATGTCGCACTCCTCCTGCAGACGTCGAAATCGGGTTGATTCCCGAATTCTAGTGGTTGGGAGTCAAACTGCCAATTTGACTCCCGGCCTTTCTTTTGCTCATAACTTTGGCTACAAATGTCCAAATGGCTCATGCGAGGCCATTTTGAACATCTACCCTTCAAGAACTTTCTAACGATATAAAGAACACCCCAATGCAAGGTGTTTTGACCCCTACAATCAAGCTCTGAGTTTTTGGGAGTCCCGAAGGACTCCAAGTTCCCACTTTTGAGAGTATGAGTTTCATCCTTACAATTAGCCCAAAATGGGGTTGCGACAATTTTGCTTTTTTTTTTTTTGGACATTATTTTCAACTCAAATCTTGAAAGGTCTTACTTCCATGACCTTCTTGGGTAGGAGGAGAATGAGTAGTCCTTGGTAGATGGTAGAAAGAAGGAGAGTAGATTAAAGGGTTGTAGTAGTTTGGGAAGAATGGAAGTAGGTAGGGATAGTGTCATGAGCTTGAAATCCTATAAAAACTTTACAAACCCTTTCGGGTTTGGTAACATAGCTTTCTACTAGTTTAGCTAAAGAGCTTAGGATTTGTAGAAAGGTGTGCCTTGTAGTTAACTTTCTAAATAACTAAGGCAAGCTAGATTTTAATAACATATGTGTTAGAAATAATGTTTTAAATGACCGGTGGTCTGTAGTCAAGTTAAACCTCTTACCTTCACAAAACCCTTTCGGGTTTGGTCGCATAACTTGTTACTTGTTTAGCTGCAAAGCTTAGGATTTGGTAGGTGCGTCTCATAGTTGGTTTTCTAAAGAGCTAAGGAAAACTAGATTTGGATAACATATGTGTTAAAAATAATGTTTTAAATGACTAGTGGTCTACAGCCAAGTCAAACATGATGTTAAACCTTCAAAAGTTGGTATAAATGAATGGCAATTTAACATAAAATTCTAGGATTTGGTGTGTTGAGCTTGGAAAATGTATTTATTAATTTTAAATCGTGATTGATGCATAAGAAGCAAGCTACTTGGTTTCAACTACAAATGTAATTTAACAACTAGAAGTACACTTGCATTTTATTTTTTTCACCGGTAGCATATGTACTTTCGAGTATAGTCACCTCATAGAATTGGGAGTAAAGGGACAAAGAGTTGCCTCACAACCAACCACAACCTGAGAGATGTGGAAATGTTTAATCTCTCAATGTGTCCTTCCCATACATTATGTTATCTATCTTTGGATATCTCCATATCTCAAGGAGTCTTGGAATCTCAAATGTGGCACCCCTCCAAAAAAACACAAAATGGAAATACTTATAATGGTAAAAAAAAAACCAAAGTTAATGGTAATGAAATCTAAATGCCATCTAAGATAAAAATGGAATTTACAATGGATGATACAAATGTGGAATGACTATATCAAAAATCACCTATAAACCACCCATTTAAAGGCTTTAATCCCATCGATATACTATTCCCACAACTTACTTCTCCAATTCACATCTTTAGACTAAATTCCCTAAAGAAACATGTTTCCTAGAAAGAAAGCCTCCATTCTTGAATGTGGTCTAATAATGTTGGTATATTTTCAGACTTTAGAAATTGAATGGAACGATCAATGATTGTGGTAGAATATAATTTCTATGCTTCCACCTCTAACTGCAAAATGTGGAATGTCAATTTGTAATTGCTTTAAATACAAAAATTCAATCCTAAATGGGTAAGCATTTACCTAAGACCAAAAAGTCGCCTTGTGAAGCCACTTACCAAAAGTTCCATCCGAAAATCCTTGTTTTGGGAATTTCATTGCTTCCTTCAACACACCGGATTGGTTCAAGAGTTTCAACCAAGATACCTTTTGTTCATTTGTGACATGTGCAAAAGTTAACATTTATAGCTTCTTGGTGAGCATTTTTGGCTCCGAGTACATATTGTAATGGACTTGAATCTATTTTAGGAACTTAAGACCAAAAGTAGGGTCACAAGCTCTCGAAGTTATGATCCTTTCGGACTTGATCCATTGCCTTGTCCATAAGTGTTTGCAGTCTAGAAAGTGACTTCAATTTTCATTTGGAACCTCTTCATAATAAAGCTTTACGACCACATTCATTACAACCAAAAGTTCATGCTACACGAAGAAGAAATTATCTTTGTAAGTCACATGTCATAATCAAAAGAAGAAAAAAATCAAATGGAAAGAATGGGAAAGAATCAAACCTTGTACATATAGTATTAAAAAAATTCTTGCATGAGAAAATACCAAATCTTCCTTGAATTATTCTCACATCTCTTGTAGACATTGGGATTGATCACATCCTTGAACTTGACCAATAAATCATGCTAATGCTTTGGATGCAGAAGAAATCATGCACCAAATTAAACTTCATGTGATCAAATTTGATAAACCTAGAAGGTTGAAACAAAATTGACAAAGAACTTCAACTTCAAAGCACAAAGTAATAAACATAAAGAAAATAGATTAATAGAAGGAAAAAACTAAAACTTTGAAATTAATAGTGTGAAGTTTGAATCTTATTTGTTTATGTTTATCATTGTAGTGAGGAGGTGGAGGCCCTTTCTTGTATGCAACATGATGGAATCCATTGTAATGTGCCAAGAAAGGTCATCTAGGTCAATTTTAAAGATATAAAGCATCTAGGTTTTATATTCGATGGTTGTTGTCCCACACATAAAACATTCTCCCATTGAACTTATGTAAATCTTCATCCACGTTTAACCCCTCTTCAAATGATGCATTCACAACGTTCCAATAATCATCCCACTCATGGATGTGATTTGTAACAAATGCTTATTCCCGTTGCCAATTTCTAAGAGAGACATAAAAAACTTTATTGCCTTCTTGATAGCCCATTTGGAATGCATGTTCCATCTTGAACACATCGATCTTCAAGGCTAGCCTCACAACTAACACGGATATCATGCAATAGAAGGGTATGTTCATCTAAGCCTTAGCTTTGGGATGAATCTTCTACCTTTCCAATACCTCGACTATGTTGACCTTATGTTCCATTAGGATCTTGAGGATTTCCTTGTCTCCAATTATATTGATTGCATCCAATTACCTAGAAGGCTCATAAGTCAAACCAACCTCTTGAATAGACAAGGTCATGATGGAGTTAGGTTACCATGTAACGCACTCCCAAGCCCTTTGAAAGACTTAGATGTGAGTCAAAAACGAAAACAATGGAAAAGTAAAGAGCTAGGGCACGTTCCCTAACTCGTAGCACTTTAAGGGTAGAGGGGTGTGTTGAAGCTTCGAGATGGGACTAGGAAGATAGACAAGCATCATTTACTCACACAGACCTGCACAAATCAAACAACAAGTTGCTTAGTGCGTAATTAAAGCACTTTGGTGCACGAACAAGCCACGGGCAAACACGGACTTACAAGATTCACCATGGCCCGGACTTGGGGGAAGCCACCACCTTCCCCCTTATAATATATTATGTGCCTAGCCACGGGACCAGCACCCAATGTCATTTTGTCCCAGGACTTCCAAGTGGGAGTCCCGAAATTCCCACAACTAGGACTCCTGCAACTTTAGGGGCCTATAACTTTCTATGCAAACCTCCAATTAAGATGAGGTCTAAAGCAAAGTTTTAACCCTTTTCCAGAGCTTTTCAACGATATGTTGCACGCCACCTAAACGCAAGGAAATCAGGGCGATTCTCGACTTTTGATGGTTGGGAGTCAAATTGGCAATTTGACTCCCGACCCTTCTTTTGGCCATAACTTGTATTTCAAGTGTCCAAATGGGTCACACAAGCCCATTTTAGACATCTACGTTCCAATAACTTTCTAGTGATATACAAAACTCCTTAATCCAATTTATTTGACTATACTATAGGTTTAGAGATTTTGTATTTACCATTTGGCGACCATGCCAAGGTTTGAATTTAGAATGAATTTCAAAATGTTGTTTGTCTTGTTGTTGAAATTTATTTTTTTATGAATAGATAGTGATGAACTTTAGTTTTGATTTTTGCATTTTTTTTCAAATCTTGATCATAATTTTTTGTTCAAAAAGCAAATCTAAGCATAATAATTAACTATGAGGATTTTGTTTTAATCTAAAAGTTTGTTCGAATTTAAATTAGGATGTGGAAAGATGGAAAAAAGAATTGTAATTAGAAGTTTGAGGAGATAATTAAATTAAGTTGTATTACATGAAGAAGTGGAAAATGGCCTTGCCATTAACAACAATTTAAGTGCAGATAAGGTAGATTAGCAGTTTGAAACACCTAGAAGAGTTTTTCAAACATAATAAAAATATTCGTGGATAAAAGAAACACCTTCAAGCCACATAATGCCTTAGGTAGCAATAATTATTCCTTGTGAAGTGCAAACTAATGAAACACATAAGTGCACCAATAATTTGCTACAAAATTCCAAAAGGGAAGGACATTAAATTGAAAACGCAGACTCACAAGTTGAGTTTAAATGAAGGAGTCAAGAACCTGAACTTTGACAAAGAATTGTGTTGGAATTAGCAAATTTAATGTAACAACATAATTCTAATAATTTAATTCAAAAAGAAAAAGAGAGACTTAGCATGTCAGAAAGGGAAGAAATAGTACCAAGATATATATTTGCTTCATCTCCTTATTATCAAGAATGAAAAGTTTGAACAAAGAACTCATAATTTTGAACCTCCGATTCATTATGTCATTGAACAAAAAGTTGTAACTCAGAGTATTATAATGTTTAAAGGAATTGAATCAATACTTGTAATTAAACAAGAAGTTGTAGTCTTACCAAGAGCAAAACCAACAATAATAGAATGTGTTCTTGTGCTTGTAAAAATGAAGTACAATGAACCCATATTTAATTAGCATAATGGAAGCATAGTTAGAGGAGTTTTAAGGGATTAGAGTAAAGGAATTCATAGTGTGAATAAAGTTCCAAGACCAAATTCTCCACATTGCACATATTGCCATCAAATTGGACATCAGATCACTGAATGTCCATTTATTGAAGATAATGTGAGTTAAGGATTTATTGAACATTTCCATAATTTGAATTAAAAACCTATAAGAGTAGGGATTCATGGACATATTGAGCTGGAGGATTAGTACCATGAGAGGGTTTGAATTCTAGATAGATTTCAAAAACAAATTTGGAGAGAAAACAAAGTGGAAATGAGAGCTCAGATTGTCATAACTTAAGCTTTGGGCTCGTGACCAAGGCAAGGGCTTGTAAAGGTGTAAGCCAAGAATGAAGCTCAATAGTCACATTTCATGCTCCTAGGAGTGCATGAGAGTGTTAGGGAATGAACACACAAACTCCCAAGTGGGCTCCCACTTTGTAAGTTGGAGTCCCAATGGATTCCCAAATCTTTAAAAGGCAATTGCAAGGGTCAAAACTCATTGGATTGAAATTTGTTTTACATTATTGAAAATCTTTTGAAACATAAATTTTTTAAATGGGCTTTCATGATCCATTTGGATACTTAAATATAAGTTATGGCCAAAAAAAAGGTCAAGAGTTAAATTGCCAATTTGACGCGACCACAAAAATTCAGGAATCTCCCTGATTTACTTACGTGCAGGTGGCGTGCCACTTATTGTTGAAAATCTCTTGAAGAGGGCTATAACTTTGCTTCAAACCTCACCTTGATCAAAGGTTTTCACAAGAAATTATGGGCCTCTAAAGTGGTGGGAGTCCCCATATTGAGAATTTCAGGACTCCCAATTTGGGAGTCCCGAGACAAAATGACATTTGGGTGCTGGCCCCATGGCTAAGCACATAGAATACTTTAAGGGGGAAGGTATGGCTTCCCCTAAGTCCGGGCTGTGGTGAGTCTTGTGAGTTTGTGTTTGCATGTGGCTCATCCATGCACCAAAAGTGCTCCAACTATGCATTAACCAACTTGTTGTTTGGTTTGTGCAAGTTCGTGTGAATAATTGACCCACTTTTCATTTGTCCTAGTCCTCATCCTAGAAGTCCAACACGCCCTTCTACCCCCGAAGTGCTGCAAGCCAAGGAGCATGCCCTAACTCCTTATCCTTCTCTTGTTTTCACATTTGGATTTGTAGTTGAGTTTATTATTGAGCTTGGGGGTGCGTCAAACATATGGTTTTTAAAATTTTTTTTCAAATCTAAATTACAACCATATTTGCGTGTAGTAACAGTAGGTATGAAGAGAAAAACTTTGTAGCAGCATAAGGAAGTAGCTTTGGTTTGTGAAAAAGGAATTTCTAAAGTAGAGGCCATAAACTTTGTATTAAAGCCATAGAATAGTAAGAGAGTATTAACTCATAAACGTTCGATAGTCCCAGAGAAAACATGAATGTACTCTACAAGTTGTCGAAAGACAAATCATAATGTTGAAACTTATAAAGTCAAAAGAAAAGAAGACCATGTTCTTAAAGTTTCTAAGGTTACTACTCAACATATTAAAGTATAGAGGCTTGTGAGATATTCTTGTCATATTTGTACAAATACTAAACACAAGATCATAGATTATCCAAAGTATAGTGATATGCAAATATGTTTAAAAATAAAGGAGTGAAGCCAACAAAGAAACGAACTATGGTAAAACCCAAGGTTTCAAATCCTTCAATCCATGTGGTGGATGTGAATATGGCCATCACCATGAGTAAGGTTATTGAAGAACATGTGTTTAAGGACAAATAGAAAATGAAGAAGAAATCTAATGCTAACTAGGAAAAGGAGCAAAAACTACAATAATCCTATCAACATGGTTATGTATTTGGAACAAATATTCCAAGATGTCAATGAACAAATGTTAGAGACTACCTATACTTTGAGGTCAAGTCAATTGTTGAAGATAACACCAAATTTTAAAAAGTATATGTGGCAAAAATTGAAGCTTGAAAAAACTAATATAGTTATTCAATAGATGTTAGAGCCTAGTGTAGCCACAATGGTTGAGACATATTCCAAACTAGACACAATGGCTATAGAAATAGATAACTAGATGGTAGTTATCCAAGTACAAGTTGGGAAGAACATTGTCAAGGATATTTTGATAGATGGAGGAGCAAATGCGAACATTATAATAGAAAATCTCATAACAAAGTTAGGTTTACCCAAACTAAAACCAACTCCATACCACCTTATAGTATGGCCAGACCTATAGGAATCATCAAAAATTTGAAGATTCACATACATGGTATTCCATATATAATAACATTTACTATTTTGAAAAATAGTGTGGTAGATTCTAGTTTATATGTTGCTAGGAAGACCTTGGTTTAAAGATGTAAAGGTTAGACATGATTGGGGTAATAATGTCATTATTGTTCAAGGTAATTGAATAGTTAGAACAATATCAATGAACAAGAAATTGGGAGCACAAACTAGAAGGCCCCAAACATCTATTTGTTATGACTTGTTGGAAGGTTTACAAATGAAGAGGAAGATTTGATCTTTGAAACATAACCATAATTGTTTTCAATTGGCACAATTATTCTCTCAAGTTGTCAAATGTTGGAATGTCAAAAATCAAAAGCATTGAGGAATCTAATATAGAGCAAAGGACATTAGATCAAATAGTTATAGAAGTGGTGCCTTCAACAATGAAAGTAAAACACTTTTCTATCAAACTAGAGGTTTCATTGGAAGATGAGATTTATCTAAAAACCTATTACCATCATTGCCAGGATAATATTCAAGTGGATGAGACACTAACAGAAATATAGGTACAGAATCTTAAGATAACATGTTAGACTTTAATTGAAAAAAACTTGTTAAATTGAATATTGGCACATAGGGAAATCCATAATACATGAAGGTGATTTCACAATTGGCAAAGGAGGAGATTGAAAAACTTTAGATGCTACGTAAAGAGTTCAAGGATGTGTTTGCTTGGATTTACAAAAATCTGAAAGGCATACCTTCGGAATTGGCTCAACATATAATTGAGTTAGATACTTCAATTCCACTAGCACATCAAGCAAGGTACAAATTGAACCCTAATTATGTTGTAGCAATCAAACATGACATTAACAAACTGTTAGTAGTTGGATTTATTCAACTTGTAGAGGATGTTACATGGTCATCATCGATAGTGGTAATGTTTAAGAAGAATGGCAAATTTATAATTTGTGTGGATTTCATGAAACTTAATAAGGCCACAAAAAAATATCCTTATCCTTTGCCATTTTTTTTTGAGGTATTGAATATTGTAGTAAGGTATGAAGCCTACTCATTTCTAAATGGATATTCAGGTTACCATCAAATTTCTATAGCCCGTTAAAACAGATACAAAAAAACTTTTGTAACATATTGGGGAGTTTTTTTTTGGATGGTGATGCCATTTGGTGTAAAAAATGGGCCACCAATTTTTTAGAAAGAAATTAGTAGAGCTTTTAGAGAATATTTAAACTAGTTCATGAAGATGTTTTTGGATGACTTCATAATTTGCAATAATATGGAAAGTCATTTGATGAAGCTCAAACTTTATTTTTAGAAGTGTCAAAAATATAGAATCAATGTGAACCTAGAAAAATGTGCCTTTATGGTATTTTTGGGATTGATTTTAAGGTTCATAGTTTCCAACGAAGGAAGAATACAAGACCCTAAGAAGGTTCATATAATAGTGAATATGTTAATACCTACAAATCCATAAGAGATTCAAGTTTTTAATGGCATGGCTCGATTTTATGAATTTTTCATAAGACCTTTATTTTTATCATGGCACCAATCACCAAGTTGATGAAGAAAACAGAACCTTTTATTTGGACCACAAAATGTCCAGAAGCTTGGGATTAGATCAAGCAAAAGTACATGAAAGCACCGATTTGAGTACCTCCAAATTGGTAGTTAGAGTTTCATGTGCACACATATGCATCATTGTTAGTAGTGGTGCAATGTTGGCACAAAACCCAATTGGTAAATATGACTAGTCCATAGTATATGGAAAATGAAGCCTACTCATTTAGAGGTAAATTATAGAACACTAAAAGCCGTGCTATTATATGAACCCCAACAAATACAATTTCCTTATAACATAGATCTAGACCTTCTTGATTAAGGC
>Ga0116226_10001518_pt1 | contig 20149 bp, 20 predicted proteins | sample S1TSphfallax_FD_89692 | JGI IMG/M metagenome (GOLD analysis project Ga0116226, IMG submission 89692) | Host-associated microbial communities from peat moss isolated from Minnesota, USA - S1T2_Fa - Sphagnum fallax MG | ecosystem: Host-associated > Plants > Peat moss > Unclassified | place: USA... | reverse complement strand
GGGGGGAAGTCTGGCCACCGTAGATCGGCAGCACATGGAAGCCGGGTAGGTGAGAGGCGTACTTCTGAAAGGCCTCGGCTACCTGAATGGCAAGTTCGCGGGTGGGCACCATGACCAGTGCCTGCGGGTCGCGCTGGCCAATGTCGATCTTCGAGAGGAGAGGCAGCGCGAACGCCGCCGTCTTGCCCGTTCCGGTCTGGGCCTGGCCGAGCACATCGTCGCCAGCGAGGATCGCGGGGATGGTCGCGGCCTGGATGGGCGACGGCGATTCATAGCCGATATCGACCAGCGCCGCGAGCGCGGGACCGGATAGGCCGAGGGAGGCAAAGGTATCAACCGCCGGCTCGAGCGCCGCGGCGGCGTTAAGTGAAGTCATGAGCAGCTCGATCCGGAGCGTAAGGGCGCGCAGTGTACCGGCTTCGGCCTGCGGCTGCTCTCACGCAATACGCGCTCAGTTCGGCGGCCCACTCACCGTATCGTCCAGAGACGACTCGAGCGCCGCATCGATTTCCCGCTCGGCCTCGAACCAGTCCTGCTGCTCGTGGCCCGGTGCGAAGCCACGGCGTTCGGCGCGGTAATAAGCGGCTTCCTCGATCATCCGCGAGCGGTTTGGGGCTTCACGGAAGCCTCCGCTGCGGGAGACGGCGGCTTTCGAGGTGGCCTCGTCGGCCAACGTGAGAGGCGCGGGCGCGGCAGGCGACGCAGCGGGGCGGGAGGCCGCTCGCGCCTTGCTCGGCTTGCGAGGCTTGGCTGGATTCGCTGGAGTGTTGGGCATGGGATCCTCGAGTTCGGTGCAACGGACACGGCATCCTTGCGCTCTGAGGGCCGAATAATGCGAGCGCTTTCCCGCGGAGGCAAGGGAATAAGTAGTCACCCGCGGCCAAGCTGGCGGCCGTTACTTCGGCAAGATCGGCTTGTGCGCGAGGATTTCGTCGCGCGTCAGTCCCTGCAGTTCATGCGGGAATACCAGCCAGCGGTCGGTGGAGTGGACGTAGTAATCCGGTATGAAGCGACTGCGATTACGGGCCGGCTTGTAATACACCGTCGCGATTCGGATGCGTTCGGGAATCCCCCGCCCGCAGCGCAGCTCGAGTTCATCGACGACCGCTTCCAGACTACGGCCCGAATCGAACACGTCATCAATGATGAGCAAGGCGTCGGCGGCGGTGAGCCGCGACACGAGATAGTCGAGCGCATGCACACGGACCGTCTTAGCCGGCTGATCGATAGCGGCATAGGCGGAGGTCCGGATCGCGATGTGATCGGTAGGGATGCCGTGGTACTCGAGATACTCCTGAACCGCGATCCCGACGGGCGCGCCACCGCGCCACACGCCGACCAGGAACGAGGGCCGAAAGCCGCTCCGCAAGACCTGCGCGGCGAGTTCGAACGAGTCGCGCAGTAACTCGTCAGCCGAGATGAAGAGCTTGGCCATGCCCGGCACTCTGCACGCGCGGGCGCCGCCGCGACAGCCCCCGGCCTGCCGGGGCGTGCTGCCGCGCGGGCATGTGATGCGGTTCGCAACCCCGGCCATGGTCACGGAATCGACTTCTGGCTGCCATCCCGCAGCCATCCCCGGCTCGCACACTGCCCGCCGTTTCTGGTGAGCTATATAAGGTGAAATTCATGGAGCTGATCGTCGCGAGTCTCGTCGGAACGTTTGTGCTTTTATTCGTCTCGTTCCTGCCGGTGGTCGGATCGGGCCGCTAGCGAACGCTGGCCCGGCCCGCCGGGCATTTAGGCCGCCGGGGTTGCCGAGCCTCGCCCGCCGGTACAGGATGGCCGACCCGCCATCCGGCGCCTGACGACGCGAGGCTGATCATGACCAAAGCTATTCCCGAAGCTCGTGCCGAAGCGAGCCTGCAGCAGCTGATGGAAGACCTGCGGGCCGTCGTGGGGGATGCGGAGGCGTTACTGGCGGCCACCGCCGGCACGGCGGGCGAGCGCGTTGCGGAAGTACGGCGTCGGGCGGGGGAATCCCTCGATCAGGCACGCCAGCGCCTCAGCACGCTCGAGCAGGAAATCGGCGCCCGCGCCCGAGCCGCCGCCGAAGACGTCGAGGACTACGTCCGCGACAACCCCTGGGGGTCGATCGGCATCGCCCTTGGGGCAGGCCTCCTGGTTGGGATCCTGATCGGCCGGCGCCGTCCGTGACCGAGAGCGTGCAGCCGCCCGACGGGACGGCGCCACGACCGCCGCCCGGTCTGTTCGAGAGTCTGCGTGCGATGCTGGCGACCGGGGTCGAGCTCGTTCAGACACGCCTCGAACTCATCGTCATCGAACTCGAGGAGGAGATGCACGGGGTGGCCATCACCCTCCTCTGGAGCATCGTCGGCATCTTCGCGGGCGGGCTCACGGTACTGATGCTGGCACTCACCATCGTGATCGCTTTCTGGGAGGGGCATCGTTTGCTCGCGGCGAGCTTGGTCACGCTGCTGTTCGCGTCGCTGACCGCGGGTGCCGTTTACGTCGTGCGGCGGCGGCTCGCGCTGCGCCCGCGGCTACTTTCTGCATCGCTCGGCGAACTGCGCCGCGATGCCTCGAGCCTGCGCAGGCGATCATGACCGCGCGTACCGACGCGCTCGCCGCCCGCCGCGCGCTGCTCCTGGCCCGCAGCGCTGCGCTCCGCGACGACCTCGCCTCGCAAAGTACCGGGCTCGCGCACTCGCTCGGTTATCTGGATCGTGGTGTCGCCTTCGCCCGCTCCGGCAAGCTGCGCCCGGTGATCACGCTCGCGGCGCTCGCGCTGCTTCTCTTACGCCCGCGCGCGGTGTGGCGCTTGGCTAGCCGCGGGGCCGTGTTGGTGCCGCTGGCGCGCCGACTGCTGCCGGGGATCATTGCGCGAGTGCGCGATTACAGGGCGCGCAAGCGTAGTTCGGGAGAGTGATTTTGGCCGAGTACCTATAGCGGGCTGCTGAAGCGACGCAGCTTTTCCAGGACTTCGCGCGCGACGGCGATGTCGCGACCGGCGATCGAATCGGCGATGTGTCGCACGATCGAGGACTTGGAAAGCCGCGCGCCGTAGCGGCGCGAGACCCAAATCGCAACCGGGATCACCGCAATCCCGAATGCGATGTTCCGCGCGGCGAAATTCCGGAACTGCGACGACAGATAGAGGTTCGTGCCGGACGCGCCGGCGAGGACGACGACAAGCGGTATCCACCACACGATCTGGCCGGTCAGCAACGCAAGATTGAACGAGCGGATGCGCGCAATGCGCAGCGACTCGAGCCGGGCCTGCAGCTCTAGAATTGGCAAGCCGAAGTCCAGGCTGCGCAGCGCCTGCTGCTGGCGCAGATGTGCGACCCCGGTGACGATCACCCAAATGTCGATGATGAGGGCCGAGACGAAAAGCGCCGGCTGGTTCGCGTGCGTGACATGGAAATAGCCGAGCAGCGCCAGCGTCGCGATATAGATCACGATATTGAACTTGCCGAACGGACCCATCTTACGAACGCGTTCGCGCTGCCGTTCCATCCAATCATCGCGAAGCAGCTGCGCGCTCGATCGCAGGCGTTCGTCAAGGCGCCGACTGCGTTCGGACCATTCGTTGCGGAGTTCTTCGAGGGTGACGCTCATGGGGTGACCTCCTGCGGATTTTCGAGGCGCGCGAATCCGCGTTGCAATTCGGTCTTCAGGCGATTCATGCGCGTGGTGACGTTGCCGGGCGAGATGCCGAGGATCTCGCCGATCTCTTCCGAGGAGTGCCCCTCGAGGTAGAGCAGAACCAGCGCGCGGTTCAGCGCGTCGAGCCCGTCGATCAACCGGCGGAGGACGCGGATATTGTCGCCTGCCTCCGCTTCCAGGGGATCGTCGGCTGCGAGCTCAAATCCGAGCTGGTCGTACGGCACTGTGTCGCGAATGCGCCGTTCTTCTCCCCGGAACCGCGAGATCGCCACGTTCATGGCGACGCGATAGGCCCACGTCGAGAACTTCACGCGTCCGTCGTAGCGGCCGAACGAGCGCCACAGCTCAGTCGCCATCTCCTGGACCAGGTCGACGCGGTCCTCGCGGTTGCGGCAATAGCCGAACGCCACCTTGTAGAGAATGGCGCGATGCTCGTGGAACAGCGCAAGAAACCGGGTTTCGTCCATAGGGACCATGCTGCGTTATTCGCCGGTGCCCGCGGAAAACTCACACGCGGATCGGAAAAAGATCAGAGCGGACGGTTTGAAGGAGTCAAAAATGGGCCCGGTAGGATTCGAATGTCCGCAGTAGCTTTATGAGTTACAAGGCAATAGAAAGTGCCGATCGTCGGCATACCCCCGGGCGTACCTCCAGGAAACCAACTTCCTGGCTGCGCGACGCCCAGAACAGTCGGCGCTCACGGCACGAAGCCGACTACTCGCCACCAGTCCGTCGCGGCTCGCAGAACACGGACGATCGACGCGCCGCGGGGTTGCGGCAAATAAAAGATCAGGACGTCCTCAAACTCTTTGACGCGCCACTTGCGAAGCCCCGCAAGCTCGGCACGATGCAGAGTCAGGGGCGCGCCCATCCCCGGTTGCGCGAGAAGATCAGCAAAGCTCTCTTCTGCACGGACGAGGAATCGATCGGCCAATTCCTCGCCACCGTTCTCCGCGAGATAGACGAAATGCTCAACGAGATCGCGCCGGGCCGCGGCGCGCTTGAAGATCGCCGGCCCTACTTCCGCTTCTGACGGGCACTGAGTCGCTCGCGGGCTTCGCTTCGGATCGAAGCCCAGTCCTCTCGCGTCAGCAGCGTCTCCTCGCCCTGCAGGCCCTCGAGCAGCAGCTGCTCGAGGAGCTCCTCAGCCTTCCGCCTCTCGTCCTCGCGGATGAGCTCGCGGACATACTCGCTGGCGGTGCTGTAGCGTCCTGCGGCAATCTGCTGGTCGACGAATTCCTTGAGGGGCGCGGGGAGCGAAATATTCATGCTCTGCATTGGTGCCTCCTTCGCTAAAGCCTATCGGAGATGGCATGAAATGTCATTATCTGCCATCTGCGGAAATAAGTAAACAGGGCTGGCTCACGTCTTGAACGGCGTTCCACGTCGATGGGCATCAGTGGTTCCAAGGTCACTCTTTCGGAACACCGGTCACCGCGCGAATCTCGTTCCCAAATGGTTCTGGTCCTCCGGTCACTCGAATTCATCAGTTGGACCAGATGCCATTTAGAGTGCGACGCTAGCGTGTGCCTGCATTGCGTCGGGCATTTACGAAGTCGGCGGCAGCGTCTATGACGCCGGGAGCCAGCGGGAGGCTGGGATCGGTATAGGTCGTATCGCGTAAGCCCTGAAGGATGAGCACGGACTTAACGTATCCGCCGGCGTTCGTCAGAGGGATTCAAAATGGGCCCGGTAGGATTCGAACCTACGACCAAGGGATTCACTACGCCCCAACGTTTCCGCTGGGAGTGGACTATCTCTTCACCCGCGCGCGCTCAACAAGAACGCGCGGGAGGGTGCGGGAGGCTCGCTGCCTGTCATCAAGGGCGCTTCGAACCCGCGTAACCGCAAAGTCACGCTGGTCCAGCCCTCAGGTAGTCTCTGCACCTTCCGGCGGTGCACCGCCGGCTCGGCTCAGGATTGCCATGGCCATCGTCGCGCGGCTACGACGCGCGGGACGCCCGAAGGTTTCCCTGAATTCTTCCCGTCCACTTCGCGCGTTTCCACGCGAAGGCACCTTTTCGGATGAGTCCCCTGCACTAACCGCTGTGCTACGGGCCCTGCGGTATCATTGTACCAGCGCGCCCGTCCTCGGGACGCATCCACGGTATCCACGGAGACGCGATGAAACTCTATTTCAGCCCAGGCGCCTGCTCGCTTGCCTCGCACATTGCCCTCAACGAGGCCGGTCTCGAGTTCGAGGCGGTGCAGGTCGGCCGCGACAAGAAGGCGGCGAACGGCGAGGACTACTGGACCGTGACCTCGAAGGGCTATGTGCCGGCGCTGCGGCTCGATGATGGGTCGGTGCTCACCGAAGGCACCGCCATCCTGCCCTACGTCGCCGACCGCAAGCCGGCGGCGAATCTCGCGCCGCCGGCCGGGACCATCGAGCGCTACCGCCTGCACGAGTGGCTCGGCTATTTCAATTCAGAAGTGCATAAGGGCTTCGGGCCGTTCTTCTCTCCCGGCGTCACGGACGCTGCGAAGGAGGCCGCGACCGCGAATCTCGCCAAGAAATTCGACTTCCTCGAGAAATCGCTCGCTGCGGGCGGTCCTTATCTCCTCGGGACCCAGTACACCGTGGCGGATTCCTACGCCTTCGTGGTCCTCGGCTGGACCCGTATCGTAGGCATCGACTTGGCCAAGTGGCCGACGCTCAAGGCCTACCACGAGCGCATCGGCACGCGTCCCGCGGTGGTGAAGTCCATGAAGGCGGAAGGCCTACTGAAGTAACGGGAGCGATACCCCCATGACCGATCATCCGGCACCCCCCGCCTACCTCCTGGTCCAGGGAACCGTCACCGATCTCGAGGGTTTCAAGGCCTACAACGCGGCCCTGCCACCTATTTATGCGAAATTCGGCGGTCACTATCTCACCGTGATGCCGGCGCACAAGGTGGAGGTTGCGGAAGGCGAGCCCGAAGGCCGCAGCATTCTGATCGCGAAGTTCCCGTCGAAGGATGCTGCTTGGGGCTTCTGGAAGTCGACCGAATACGCCGCAGCGAAGCCGCTGCGCGCAGGTAAGGGTACGTTCTTCGTTACGGTCCTTGAGGGGCTCCCCGGAACATGAGGGCCCACCCCTGGTCCGCTCTCGCGGTACTCCTGCTGTCACCGCTCTTCGAGGTATCTGCCGTGAATGCCGCCGAGACCCCTGCCCTCCCTTCGGCCCAGAAAGAGTATCGCCTCGTCCGCGAGGGCGCGGTCACGAACGGCGTTGCCGCGTTCGTCCTGAAGCAGGTCGACGCCCCGGTGCGCCGACCGGGCGACACCGAGGTACTGGTGCGCGTGCGTGCGGTTTCACTCAATCGACGCGATGTGATGATCGCCAAAGGTAGCTACCCCCTCGGACCGCGGGAATCACTCGTCCCACTCTCTGATGGCGCCGGTGAGGTGGTCGCGATCGGACCCAAGGTGAACCGGTTTCGCGTCGGGGATCGCGTCGCGGCGACATTCTTCCAGAAGTGGGTTTCGGGACGCCCGCCGCCAGGGGCCACCGACTCGGCGCTCGGCGGCGCGCTCGACGGCATGCTGGCGCAGTACGTGACCCTCGATCAGGACGGCCTCGTCAAGTTGCCCGCCAGCCTCTCATTCGAAGAAGGCGCCACACTACCCTGTGCGGCGGTGACCGCCTGGGACGGGCTCGTGACCCGCGGCCGCATGCAGCCCGGCGACTATGTGCTGCTGCAGGGTACCGGCGGCGTGTCTATCTTCGGCCTGCAAATCGCGCGCGCCGCCGGCGCGAAACCGGTCATCACGAGCTCGAGCGACGCGAAGCTCGAGCGTGCGAAGACGCTCGGCGCCTTCGCCACGATTAACTACCGCACGACGCCCGAATGGGAAGCGGGCGTGCGATCCGCGACCGACGGCCACGGCGCGGACCAGATTCTCGAGGTGGGCGGCGCGGGCACGCTCGCGCACTCGCTCGCCAGCGTCGCGGCGGGCGGCCAGATCGCCATCATCGGCGGCCTGTCGGGCTTCGGCGGGCAAATCCCCGCCGGCGCAATCATGGGCCGCAATGCGAGTGTGTCGGGCATTTTCGTCGGTTCACGCGCTGATTTCGAAGCGCTCAACGCCTTCATCGAACAACACCGCCTCAAACCGATCGTCGACCGCGTATTCGAGTTCGATGCGGCCCAGGCCGCCTACGACTACATGGACTCCGCGGACCTGTTTGGCAAAGTCGTCATTCGGCTCTAACCCGTGCGGCTGACCCGACTGCTCGCGATTGGCCTCCTGTTCGCAACGAGCGCGAAGGCGACCGATCCTGGCGATCCGTTCCTCTGGCTCGAACAAGTGGACAGCCCACGGGCAATGGCCTGGGTCCACGCTGAGAACGCGAAGACGATCGCAGTCCTCGAGCATGACCCGCGGTATCCCGCGATCTTCGACGCCGCGCTCGCCATTGCGCAGGCCAAAGACCGCCTGCCGGTGCCGCGCTTCCTCGACGGCGGTGTCTACAACTTCTGGCAGGACGCGGAGCATGTTCGCGGTATCTGGCGTACCACGACCCTCGAAGACTATGTGACCCCGAATCCACGCTGGAAGACGGTGATCGATCTCGATGCGCTCGCGGCCGCCGAGCACGCCAACTGGTTCTGGAGCGGCATCGACTGTCTCGCGCCCGCCGAGGTCCGCTGCCTCGTTAGTCTGTCGGACGGTGGCGAGGACGCGGTCACCCTACGGGAATTCAATCTCGCAACGCCGCAATTCGTGCCCGATGGCTTCGAGCTACCCAAATCGAAGCAAAGCGCGGCCTGGGTGGACGACGATGAGCTCGTCGTGGCGCGCGATTACGGTCCGGGCACGCTCACGGCCGCGGGTTATCCTTTTGTGGTCAAACGGCTGCGGCGGAACGCGCCACTCGCATCGGCCGTCGAGGTATTCCGCGGTAAGCCGGAGGATGTCGAGGTCGACGTCGCCACGCTGCACGACGGGGACGGCCATCGCGCGGTGCTGATCACCCGCGGCGTGAGCTTTTTCGAGACCGAGACCTATCTCGTTGCCGATGCCGGCCACGGCGCGGCCTCGAGGCTGGCGCTGCCACTCAAGTCTCAGGTCGACGATCTCGTCGCAGGCCGACTGCTCGTCACGGTCAACGAAGACTGGGAGGCCGACGGCGCCCATATCGCTCGCGGCTCGCTCGTTTCGATCGATCTTGCGGCGGCGCTCGCCGATCCGCAACACCTGCATCCGCGCCTCGTCTACCACCCGGGTTCTCATGAATCGCTGGGTGAAGTGGCCGCCACGCGCGGCGCGTTGCTCGTGACCTACTACGAGGACGTCAAGGGACGCGCGGCAGCCTATACACCGCTGCCCGATGGCGGCTGGTCACGGCGCCCGCTACCGCTCCCCGATCTCTCGACGATTGGGATCGTAACCACCGATAGTCACACCGACGAGGCTATCCTCAGCGTGACCGGGTATCTCGTGCCATCGAGCCTGTGGGAGGTCGATGCGACGCAGGGCGATGCGACGCAGATCAAGCAGCTACCGGCGAAGTTCGATGCCAGCCACTCGGTCGTCGAGCAGCGCTGGGCCATCTCGAATGATGGCACGCGAATTCCCTACTTCGTCGTGCATCCGCGGGGCATGGCTCTGAACGGGCTCAATCCCACCATTCTCACCGCCTACGGCGGCTTTCAGATCTCTGAGACCCCCCGTTATTCGGCTACCGTAGGTAAGCTCTGGCTCGAGCGCGGCGGCGTGTACGTGGTGGCGAACATCCGCGGTGGCGGTGAGTTCGGTCCGGATTGGCACGAGGCCGGGCTCAAGACGCGTAGGCAACGCGTCTACGACGATTTCACCGCCGTCGCCCGGGATCTGATTCGAAGCGGCGTCACGAGTCCGCGTCATTTAGGAATCGAAGGCGGATCCAACGGCGGCCTACTCATGGGAGTCGAGTTCACACAGCATCCTGAACTCTGGAATGCGGTGTCGATCGAAGTGCCGCTGCTCGATATGATGCGCTACGAGCAGATCGCCGCGGGCGCGTCTTGGGTCGGTGAATACGGCAGCGTCACGAATCCCACCGAGCGCGCCTTTCTCGCCCGCATCTCGCCCTATCAACACCTGCGCCGGGGCGTGCACTATCCGACGCCGCTCATCTGGACCACCACCAAGGACGATCGCGTCGGACCCCAGCACGCGCGCAAATTTGCGGCCAAACTCGCGGCGCTCGGCGATCCGTATCTCTATTACGAGGTCACCGAAGGCGGTCACGGCGCCGGCGCGAACCTGCGCGAGAAGGCCGAGACCTCGGCGCTCGAGATGACCTATTTTGCGCGCCAGCTCATGTCCAGCGCCCTGCTCATGGACGCGCCTTTGGCTCCGGCCGACCCCGGGCCCCGCCCCGCGCAATGACCGCCCGCACGAGTCCCGGAAAGTGCCGGGCGAGGAACACGATCAGCTTGCCGTGACCCGTGACGATGATCTCGGCCCGCCGGCGGGCCACGCCGGTCACGATCTCGCGCGCGGCCCGCGCGGTCGGAACGCGCAGCCAGCCAGGAATCGGGTCCGGAACCCCCTCGTGTAGCGCGCCACGATTGTCGGTGCGGCGGAAGTCCGAATCGACGAAGCCCGGCGAAGCCAGCGTCACGCGAATGCCCTCGGCCACGAGATCGCCGCGCATCGCCTCGGAGATCGCGCGCACGGCGAACTTACTCGATGCGTAGGCCGAGGCTCCGCCGGTCGCCACGTGCCCCGCGACGCTGCCGATGATGACGAACTGGCCGCGGGCGGCGCGCAATGCCGCGTGCGTCTCGTAGAACGTGCGCAGCACACCGAACACGTTAGTTTCGTACTGCCGCCGGTAGTCCTCGACGGCGAGGTCCTGAATGGCTCCAGCGACCCCGAACCCGGCGTTCGCCACCACGATGTCGAGACTCCACTCGGACGGCATCATGCCGAGCGAGCGGGCGACATCCCCGTCGCGGGTGACGTCGCCCTCGGCGACGCAGACCTGGGTCCCGCTGGCGCGCAGTTCAGCGGCGAGCGCCTCGAGGCGTTCGCGCCGCCTCGCTACCAGCAGCAGCCGCGCCCCACGGCGCGCGAACTCCCGCGCGAGCGCCGCGCCGATGCCGGCCGAAGCGCCCGTGATGAGCACGGTGCGGCCGGCCAATGCAGCCGAATGCGTCATACGGTAGTTACCAGGGCACGACCTCGCCGGTGAGCGAGATCATCCGTGCATCCTGGTCATTGAGCATATCGATGACCTTGATGAGGGCACTGGCCGCCTCGGCCGGGGACTTTCCGTGACCCGCGTAGCCGCTCTCGCGCAGCATGTCGGTTTCGACCTCACCCGGCACCACGATGCCGACCTTGATGCCTTTCGAACGCACGTCGGCCTGGAGCGCGCGCATGCCGAGATTGAGGGCTGCCTTGCTCATCCGGTAAAACATGAGTCCGCCGAACCGCGAGGCGGCCGATATCGACCCGATTCCGCTCGTCATCGCAATGATCTTTTTCTGCCCGCTCGCGCTCACGTTGTCGAGAAAGGCCTGCGACAGGAACACCGGCGCATAGGTGTTCACGCGCATGATCTCCTCGAAGCTCGGGTAGTCCAGCGTCTTGCCGAGGGTCTGCTTGTCGGGCTCGCCGAGATAGCCCGCGTTGTTGAGCAGCACGTCTATCGGCTGGCCCCGATACTTCGCCGCGAGCGCGAGGATCGCCGCGTTATCCGCGACGTCGAGCTTCTCGACGCGGAGCTTTGGGTTGGCCGCGGCGAGCGTTTGGAGTTCGTTCGCCTTGGCGGGATCGCGCGCCGTCGCGATGACCTTCCAGCCACGCGCGGCGTACTGGCGAGCGAATTCGAGGCCGATACCGCGATTCGCGCCGGTGATCAGTACGGTCGGGGAAGAGCTGCCGGATGGCGGCTCGGCCGCCCGCGCGACACCGACGAGGACCGCGAGCGTGGCGACCATGGCTACGCGAAGAGACATTCTGGATCGGGTGCGCATCGACATCTCCGCTAGGCTAAGGCGATGCGAGCGATCATAAGGTAGTCAATCGCGCCTGGGGCGGCGGGTGCTGCGCGTCGGCGCAGCCTCGAGCGGGTTCTCGGGCCAGTGATGCCGGGGATAGCGCCCGCGCATGTCCTTGCGTACCTCGACATAGGCGTCGCGCCAGAAGCTCGCGAGATCGCGCGTGATCTGGAGCGGCCGCTGCGCCGGGGACAGCAGTTTGAACGTCACGGGAACCCGGCCACCTCCGACCCGCGGCGTCTCCGGCGCGCCGAACACTTCTTGCAGCTTTACGGCGACGCAAGGCGCGCTCGGATCCTCATAGTCGAGCCGCAACCTGGAGCCGGAGGGGACCATGAGCGTCTCCGGAGCGAGCTCCGCGAGGCGCCGCTCGGCATCGCGGTCGAGCAATGTACGGAGTGCCGTGGCGAGCGGAATGCGCGCGAGATGCGCGCGGCGCGTGACGCCCGCCAGCCAGGGTGCGAGCCAGCGTTCGAGGGATTCCGCGAGCGCCGCATCGGACACATCCGGCCAAGCCTCGCGCGACGCAACCCCGAGGCTCTGCACGAAACGCAGCCTGGCGCGCAATTCGCGCGCGTCCAGGTCCCAGGGGAGTGCCTCCATACCGAGCCGGCGCACTCCCTCGAGCATCGCCGCGATCGCAGCCTCTGGATCAATCTGCAGCAGTGGATGCTCCTCGAGCGTGAGTGCATCGAGAACGAGCCGGCGCCGCGCCACCACGGCCTCCGTGCGCTCGTCCCACAGCACCTCGTCGACCGCCCGCACCTGCGCCGCGAAGTGCTCGAGCAACTCGCTTTTACCGAGCGCCGCGGCGAGCCGGATGCGGGCATCCCGGTCACGATCGTCGACGTTGACCACGACGATGAACTCCTCGCGCGCGAGCCGATCGGGCGCCGCGAATTCGGCACCACGCCCGTTCGCGAGTGTGTAACGCGCCTCGCCACCCGGCCGGCGACGCGCGATGCGATCCGGATAGGCGAAGCCGAGCAGCACGCCCTCGCTGAATGGCAACGCATCGCTCGCCGCCTCGACACGCCGCGGCCGCGAGCCGAGCTGCTCGAATCGCGCCGCCATCTGTCGTACGCGCTCGCGGGCCCCGCGGTCGATGCCGCCCGCGCCTGGGCCCGCGTCCGCGCCGGCGCCGGCGTTCGGGGCTCCCAACAGCGGATCGCGGCGAAGCACTGCCAGGCGCGATGCGATATCGGCATCGCGCTCAGCGCCGCGCAGCAAGTCGCGCTCTGAGAGCAGCGCCGCGAGCTCGGCGGCCAGCCGCACATCGCGCCTGCCCTCGGCACGGCACAACATGTGCGCGAGCCTGGGGTGCAGCGGCAGTGCCGCCATCTCCCGACCCACGGCGGTGAGGCGCCCGCCCGTGTCCAGCGCGCCGAGCCGCAGCAGAAGATCGCGCGCGCTGGCCAGCATGGCCGGCGGTGGCGCATCGAGCCAGCGCAGCGCGGCCGCGTCGCTCACACCCCAGGCGGCGAGCTCGAGTGCGAGCGGCGCGAGGTCCGCGCCCAGGATTTCCGGTGGTGTGAACGCGGCGAGCGATCGGTCGGCGCCCTCGCTCCACGCCCGGTAACAGATCCCTGGCTCGAGTCGCCCGGCACGGCCGGCGCGCTGATCGGCCGACGCGCGCGAAATGCGTTCCGTCTCGAGACGCTCCATGCCGGTCGCGGGATCGAACGCCGCGCGCCGCACGAGACCGCTGTCGATCACGATACGAACCCCTTCGATGGTGAGGCTCGTCTCCGCGATATTCGTGGCGAGCACGACGCGACGGCGCCCGGCTGGACTCGGTGTCAGAGCGGCGGCCTGAACCCCCGCCGCGAGCTCGCCATGCAGCGGGCGCAGGTCCACGCCGCTCCGTTCGGCAGCGCCCTGCAGCATCGACTCCACGCGTCGTATCTCGCCCGCGCCGGGCAGGAACACCAGCAGGTCCCCGGTCTCCTCCCGCAGCGCGCGCAGCACGATTTCCGCGACTGCGCGCTCGGCGGAATGCGGACCGCCCGGCAACAGCGGCGCACCGCGACCTAGGTACCTGATATCGACGGGGAAACGCCGGCCGGTCGAGCTGATGAGTGGCGCGTCGCCGAGCAGACTCGCTACGCGCTCACCATCGAGGGTCGCAGACATGACGAGCAGGCGCAGCCTTGCGCCGAGCTGCTGCTCAGCGTCGAGCGCGAGCGCAAGTGCCAGATCGCTCGCGAGGCTGCGCTCGTGAAACTCATCGAACAGCACCGCGGCCACGCCCTCGAGCGCCGGATCCCTTTGCAGCATGCGCGCAAGCACGCCCTCGGTAACGACCTCGATACGCGTCGCACGACTCACGCGGGTGTCGAACCGCATCCGCAGTCCCACCAGGCCGCCGACCTCAGTGCCCGTCATTTGCGCCATACGCGCCGCGACCGAGCGGGCCGCGAGGCGTCGTGGTTCCTGGACGAGGATGCGCTGCCCGTCAGCCCAGGGTTCATCCAGCAGCGCGATCGGCACAGCGGTGCTCTTGCCGGCACCCGGCGGCGCTTGCAGCACCGCATGACACCCCGCGCGCAGCGCGTCTTTCAGCTCCTCGAGAACCTCATCGACGGGAAGTCCGAAACGCGCCGCCACGAGCGCCGTCAGCGGCTCGCCAGAATATCGTCCGCGATCTCGCCGTACCGACCGCTCAGATGATGGCCCGTGCCGACCTTCAGCACCTCCGCCGCCTTGAGGCCCGGACACGCCGAATCACTCTCACCCTCGCCGTAGAAGCATCGGATGGGCACTCCGACATCCTTGCCGAGTTCGGGGATCACGGGACGGTCGCCGCTCGAGGCTCCGGGCAACCAGCCCGCGACCTTGATCTCGAAATTCGCCGTGGGTGAGAGACCGATGAGATTCACGCTCTCAACTCGCGCGCGCAACTCGGGTGGTAATCGACTCACGATGAACGGCAGTACGTCGGCACCAAAAGAATAGCCGACCAGCACCACGCTCTGCTTATCCCAGTCGCGCAGGTAATGCCGCAGCACACGCGCCACGTCGTTAGTCGTCTCCTCGGGCGTACGCGCGGTCCAGAAATAGCGCAGCGTATTCAGTCCGACGACCGGCAGTCCCTTCGCCGCGAGCGCGGCGCTCACGTCCTGGTCGAGGCCCGCCCAGCCGCCGTCGCCGGTGAGTAGCAGCGCGAACGCAGGCCGCTGCGCCACCGGCTTCGAGCCCGCCGCCGCCGTGGGCACGGGTACCTCGGTGAGCGGCAAATCTCCCACTTCAGGCGCTACCGCCGGGGGGATCACCGTGCGGGCGAGGAGTTCGCGATAGGCCGCGTGGTACTCGGGCACCCAGTTGCGCGGGACATTGAAGCCATGGCCGACGAGCGGCAGACGCACGAGATCGACGCCGGGCATCTGCGCCGCAAACCGATCGACCGCGGCGGCGTCACAGACCTCGTCCTTCTGTCCCTGGAAGGCGATCCACTTGTCCTTGAGGCCGGGCGTCGGACTGAACACATCCGAACCCTGCGCGTTATGAGTGAATTTGAGGCCGGTCGCCGGGCAGAGGGTAGCGCCACGGAAGTTCTGATCGGCGCAGAAACCCATACTGATACCCCCGGCAAACGTGCCGGGAGGCGACTGCACCAGCGCCGCGTAGGCAACCGTCGCACCAGAGGAATAGCCAACGAGAATCGGCAGCATGTAGTCATGCAGACCGAGTTGCCTTTGCAGGCTATGGCTCAGTTCCTCGAGATCGCCGGCGAGCGAGACGCAGTGCTTCGCGCCGCCGAGCGCGTCGAGATAGTGAGGCGTATCGACGCCTAATACGATCGCGCCCTCATCGACGAGATAGCCGGCCATTTCGTCGACGCCGTCGTTCCAGCCGCCGTCACCGGAGAGAAACAGCACCACGCTCTTGGCGACCCCGGAAGGTCGATAGATCGTGACTGCACCGAAACGGCCAAATTGAATCGTCGAGGTCGGGTGCTTTGGAACCGCAGGCTTCGCCGTCGCGGGCTTCGCCGCGGTAGGTTTCGCCGCCGCAGGTTTCGAAGCGGGCAGGGCCGGGCTGACGCAGAGGCTAAGCGCCACGATCAGGGCCACGCGGCGGGCGAAAAAGGTCTGGGTCTGGGTCATTTCGCAATCAGCTCCCGAAATCCACCGGCGATGAGCACCGACACGTCCATCAGGATCCGCGGCAATGCGAAGCCGCCCGGAGAGACGAGGTACTTCGGCTCCCAGACGGGTGAGAACTTGGACTTGTAACGTCGTAGTCCGTCGAAATTGTAGAAGTGTTCGCCATGTCGGAACACGAAATTGCCGACCCGATGCCAGGCCGGCGCGAGCGGATGCCGTTCGAGCCCGGACAGCGGCGCCATGCCGAGGCTGAACCAGCGGAACTCTGAGGCGCGGGCCCACAGCATGAGCTCCACGAATAGGTAGTCCATGGTTGCGCGTGGCGCGCGCTCTCCGAAACGCATGAGATCGACCGATATCTCGTCCCGCGACGGGGTCGTCCAAAGGTTTGCGAACGCGACCGGCTCGCCTTGGAAACGTACCACGCCGACCGGGAAGCGACGCACATAGGTCTCGTCGAAGAAGCCAACCGAGAAGCCCTTCTCGGCGGTCGACTTCGCGGCGAGCCAGCCGTCCGAGATGCGCCGCAGCGCCGGCAGCAGCAGCTCGACTTCCCCGGGCATCAGCACCTCGAAGCTCGAACCCTCGCGTTCCGCGCGACGCCGAACCTGGCGCAGTTCCGAACGCAGCGCGCCTTCGAGATTGAAACTACCTAGTTCGACGCGCGCCTCCTCGCCGATCTTGGCCGGCACGAGCCCGAGATCGACGTAGAGAGGCAGGCGGTCGCCGCTGACCTGATAGAACACCGTGCGGCCACCATGCAGATCGGTGAGCTCGCGAAAGCGCCACACGAGCTCCTCCTGCCCGCCACGCACCCCGACCGGGTCGCCGAGCGCGATCCAGCTGCGCCCGGCGATCTGGTACATGATAAAGGCATCGTCGCGTTCGCCGAACAGCAGCCGCTTGTCGCCGGTCAAGGCCACGTTGCCGAGCGTCGAGTCGCCCCGCGCGATACAGGACTTCGCGCGCTCGAGGTCCTCGGGGCCCGCCGCGCGCGGGGCGGGCGGCGCGGGGCGCAGCAGATTCATCGCAAAGAAGGTCGCGGCGAGCAGCACGACCGCGAGTGAGGCTCTGAGCATGCGGGGCGCGCTCGCCGACAGCTCGAACGTCCACCACAGGTCATTGGAATACTCGACGTGGCGATGCGTGAGAAAACCGATCCAGATGGCGGCCCCCAGCACCGCGGCGATGCCGGCGAGCCACGCTGGCGTGAACGGCTCGGCGAGCACGGCGGATGGCCGATAGAACGCGCGCCGGCCTAACCACAGCACCGCCAGGACGAGCAGCAGCACGGCTGCCTCCTCGAACGCGAGTCCCTTCAGGAGGGACGCCACGATACCGGCGATCAGCAGCCACACGGTGAGGGTGTAGCCCTCGCGAATCCGGCGGTAGAGCGCACGCGCCAGGATAAGGAGCCCGAGACCGGAGACACTTCCGGCGAGGTGCGAGAGTTCGAGGATCGGCAGCGGCAGCACCCGCCGCAGCTCGAGCAGACGGGTATCGATCGTCGGCACCGATCCGGAAATGAGCAGCAGGGTCCCGGCGGTGAACACGAGCGCGCCCGTGACCTGCGGAATGATCGGCGCGATCCAGGTCGCCGCCACGCGCTCGACTCTGGCCAGCGCATGGCGCTGGGCGCGGAGCTCCTTAGCCCCGAAGATCACCGCGGCGATCAGCAGCGGCAGCAGGTAGTAGATCGCGCGATAGGCGAGCAGCGAGCCGAGCAACGCGTTCGGATCGGCACGCGGCAGCGCCAGCAGGATCACCGACTCGAACACCCCGATTCCGCCGGGCAGATGGCTCACGAGGCCGGCGACGACCGCGACCGCATACGCGCCCACGAAGCCGACGAACGATAGATGCAGCGGTACAGGCAGCAGGTACCAGAGCACGGCTGCGGAGAACGCGAGATCGACCGTTCCGAGGAAGATCTGGGGCAGCGCAAGCTTCAGGCCCGGGGGCCGCAGCGACCAGCCGCGCAGCTCGAACACCTGGCGACCGGCGCCGCACCACAGCGCATACAGGCTGACCAGCACGAGCAGTGCCACTCCGAGTGCGACCGCCAACGGGTTCGGCAGGTGCAGCAGCATGCCGACCCGGTGCGGGGCGACGGTCAGCGAGATGCCGGCCAGCACCGCGAGGCCGAGGCCGGTCGTCAAACTGCAGAACCCTTGGAGTGTCGCGACGTCGATGGCGGTGAGCCCGGCTGCCGAATAGACCCGATAGCGGATCGCGCCGCCCGTAAACGCCGCGAGTCCCAGGTTGTGGCCGATCGCGTGCGCGACGAAGGAGGTGAAGGCGACCTGCGGATAAGGCAGACGTCGCGCCACATACCGTAGAGCCAGCATGTCGTACAAGCCCAGGATCAGGTAGCTCACGGCGGTGAGCGCGATCGCCGAAACTACGACCAGCGGAGAGATGGAGTTCAGGTGCGCCATGACATCGCGCAGCCGGAAGTGTGCGAGTTCGCGATGGATCACCATCAGCACCGCCACGACGATGACGAGCGTCACGCCCGGCACCACCCAGCGGCGCCATTCGGGGAGCGGACGTTCGACGATCGCGGCCATCTTAAGTGGCGCCCTTCAAACGCTGCGCGGCCGCGCGAGAGTGATGACGAACACGAGCCAGCCGGCGAGGAGAGCGGTACCTCCCACCGGCGCTCCCGCGGCAACGCTGAGCGGCGCGCCAAAAGTAATGGCGTAGATGCTGCCGGCGAACAGCACGGTCCCCACGACCAGCAGCCATGCCGCCGCGCGCAGACCGCGCCGGTCGTCGCTCCGGGCCAGAAGACCGATACCAAACAGCCCGAGCGCCTGCCAGAACTGGTATTGAACCGCGCTCTCGAACGCCTCGAATCGCGCCGCCGGCAGGCGCGGCTTGAGCCCGTGCACGCCGAACGCGCCGAGCCCGGTCGCGAGCAGCAACAGAACTCCCGCTGCGAGCAGCATGCGCCGCGCGTTCACGGCGCGAGGCCCTTGGTCGCGAGCCACTCGCGGTTGTAGAGCCGCGACTGATAGCGCGCACCACCATCGCAGAGAATCGTCACCACCGTGTGGCCGGGGCCGAGATCGCGCGCGACCTGCACCGCCGCGGCGACATTGATGCCAGCGGTACTCCCGAGGAACAGCCCCTCCTCACGCAGCAACCGATAGACGAACGCCACGGTCTCGGCATCCGAGATCCGCAACGCATCGTCGATGGGTGCACCCGCGAAGTTGGCGGTGATGCGTCCGATGCCTATGCCCTCGGTGATCGAGGACCCGCCGGCGGACTTGAGTTCGCCCGTCTTCACGAACTCGTAAAGCGCGCTGCCGGGGGGATCCGCGAGTACGGTACGCACGCCCGGGTTCTTGGACTTGAGGAAGGTCGCAACCCCGGCGAGGGTGCCCCCGGTACCGGCCGCCGCGACGAAGGCACTGATCGCGCCGTCGGTGCCCGCCCAGATTTCCGGGCCGGTGGTCGCGATATGGGCATCGCGGTTGGCGGTATTGTCGAACTGGTTGGCCCAGACGGCGCCCGGCAATTCCTCGGCCATGCGCATCGCGACCTTCTGGTAGTGGTTGGGGTCGGCATAGGGGACCGCCTTCACCCGGTGCACCTCAGCGCCCAGGGTCTCGAGCAGCTGGTACTTCTCGGGCGACTGGTTGTCCGGCATCACGATGACCGAACGGTATCCCCGGGCATTACACAAGTGGGTGAGGCCGATGCCGGTATTGCCCGCCGTGCCCTCGACCACCGTGCCGCCGTGAGCCAGCACCCCGCGGCGCTCGGCGTCGAGGATGATGCCGCGGGCGGCCCGATCCTTGACCGAGCCGCCTGGGTTCATGAATTCAGCCTTCCCCAGGATCTCGCAGCCGGTCGCCTCCGAGGGCCCTCGCAGCCGGATGAGGGGGGTGTGGCCAATGGTTCCGAGGAAACCGTCAGTGTAATGAGAAGTCATAGTGCCCCGCATGATCCGACAGGATCGGCCTGCGGCGCCAGCGCGCCCGCGCCGACGGCGAGGACGTGGCCGGCGCTCGAGGAAAGAACTGGTTCTGAGCTCAGAACCAATCGGCTGAGGTCCCCCCGGGTGCTGCGCCGCATAATTTGCGCCCTCGATGGCCTCGATTCTCGGATGAAACTCCAGCAGCTCCGCTACCTCGCCGCGATCGCCCAGAACGAGCTCAACATCTCCGCGGCGGCGCGGCGTCTGCATACCTCGCAGCCGGGCATCAGCAAACAGATCCGCCTGCTCGAGGAGGAGATCGGGCTGCCGATCTTCGAGCGCGAGGGCCGGACCCTCACGCGGCTGACCCCGGTCGGGGCCGAGATCATCACCCGCGCGCTGCGGGTGCTCACGGAAGTCGATGGCATCAAGCGCCTTGCCCAGGAGGGACTCGAACGCGACGAAGGTGCGCTCTCGGTCGGCACTACCCATACCCAGGCCCGCTACGT